>Ga0315909_10000331_pt1 | contig 63020 bp, 61 predicted proteins | sample LakEriMetagenome_11_FD_203527 | JGI IMG/M metagenome (GOLD analysis project Ga0315909, IMG submission 203527) | Freshwater fungal communities from buoy surface, Lake Erie, Ohio, United States - Buoy 2 MA125 | ecosystem: Environmental > Aquatic > Freshwater > Lake | place: USA: Lake Erie, Ohio...
AAACGATAACAGTTGATAATTAATTCATCTTTTTTCTTTTGAACATCCCCGTGAGATTGGCGGGTTCCATTATTTACATAATAAATCACATCACCAAGATCTACCTTCAGGTTTTCTTTAATTGCTAGTTCCATATGTGCCATACGTGACATCGGATTTCCTGCGGTAGTTTTCATACCACACCTTTTGACATAATCTTCAATAGATAGTTTTACTTTTGCTCGGTTTGCAATTTTTAACAAAGGAATTTGACGGTTATAAATCTGATCTATATAGTCGTAGTAATATGCGACAAACCCTTCACCATCACCTGCGAGAAGCATTCTCAATCCCTTGTCAATAAATTCTTCAATATAGATCGGAAGTTTCTTTGACTTAATAGTATTTCCCACAAGTTTGATTTTTCCTTTTGCCGTTACAAGAGCATAGTTCTTTCTCGCCACATTGATACAAGAAGGCCAAACCCCGTCAGTGTCCAAAGCCATCTCTCCCCTCATATAGATATCATTATACTCAGCCACGTGAGCTTCAGTACCCTTATATACCTTTCCCTTTTGAACCTTCCAGTTCAATCCCTTTCCGATATATTCATAGTCCTCGACATCGGGTGGTGAAGAGAAGTTCACACCGTCGGTATCCATAACGAGGGGGTCAAATCCTTTGTCCATAAAAAACTTGATCATCTGACGCAAGTATTGTCTTCCTGTACAAGTGATCTGCTCACCCATATACATATCACCCCAATGGAATACTTGAGGAGCTGACAAAGCGCCGAACATGGAGTTGATGAAGATCTTAATCGGAAGTTGTTTTCTATTATATTGTGATGACAACTTCGGATTGGTAGAATAATGGTCTTCAGCAAGTTGTTTATATTGGATCCTCGCATCACGGAAAAACTTAAGCATCCCCTTCATCGCATTGGTTACATCACATTCAGGGAAAACATCATGAACAAGTTGAATGGAAGGATAAAGAGAAGAGAAGTCAAGTTTCAAGACATTTTCAGAATAACCCACCTTAATTAGTCGTGACAATCCTCCCACGAAGTTGGTTTTTTCTTCTTTTGCGGGAATGGCAAGCTTATGTTTATAAGACCATGCGAGCATAAGCATCTTCCACAGGGTTGCCGTTCCCATCGTTGAAACCCTTTCATAAGTGGTGGGAAGCATGGACGCAAGAAGGAATGATGCTTGATTATATTCTTCATCCACAACCATCGTTTCCTCCAAGTCACCATCAAGATATTTCTCCACAAGTTCCATACCCGTCACCTTTTGGTAAACACCGGGAAACCGAACATCCAAATCCTTAAACTCTTCTTTATCTTTTCTCCAATTTCCGTTTTGGATATTTAACCAAAAGTTTTCATTATCACGATAAAACGGTCCGATGTCTGTGTGATCAATATACACACGATTTTCTTTGTTCGCTCCGATATATTTGGTAATATACTTAAGACCTGCCGATTTAATATCGGAGTTAATCGCTTGAGCTCTTCTCACCGCATGGATAATATCAATCACATTATACCCCCAAATGGAGGTTTGAACATATTTCTCCACCTCGTTGGCGAGTTTCAACATATTTTCCCTTTGAGAAATCTTTCTCTCAGGGTTAAGGGATATACAGATTTGTTTGATATCCAATCCCAAGATTTTGCACCTTTCAAAGATCCAAAACCAGTCAAAGTTGAATCCGTTATATGATCCAATGATGGAGGGTTTGAGTTCATTGATTACCTTGAAGAATTCAATAATACCATTCTTCTCGGTTTCATCGTCATGACATTCAATAACCCGATGATAACCTTTGTTGGTTTTCATACCGATCATAAAGATACGACCGTCCTTCGGTTCCAAAGAGGTCGTCTCCAAGTCAAATACAAAACGGGTGATCTCGTTATATTCAGAAAAACCTTTGAACAACCTTTTTTCTCTTTGGATTAGATATTGTTCCACAGGTGGAAGGATCATAATCTTATCCTTACCTTTTTCACCATAAGGATCAATTCCTCCGTCACGGAAGAATTTAATCAAACTACGATAACCATTGAGACATTTAACCATAAAGGTCAACCCCTTCTCCAATCGCTCGTTGTCATGGGTTTCGAGTTTTTCAATAACGATTTTGTGTTCACTAATTGCTTTTTGTTGAAGTTCTTTGGATCCATTATAGAACTTTAGAGATCTTAAATCTCCAACCCAAGCGAAGGGAATAAATGTATCCCTTTGGATTGTTTTACCCCTACCAGGTACTTCTTTGATTTTATATATACAGTCGTTTACGAAATCAAATTCAACGGAAACGATATGTTCTTCGGGGTCACTTCCCTCAAGGAAGGACTTGATAACGTCGGGTGATGGTGCTTCTTTCATAGTTTTTCAAATGGTTTATTAGCTGTCGGGTCATCCGACATTTACCTTTTGAAAAACATAAAACAATTAGACCGTTAAATCAATTGAGTCCTTGACATTAATAAATAAAGGTTCACGAATTGGAGTTTTTAAAACACCTTTTCCGGGTATAGAAATAAAAAATTCACCTTCATATCTTCCAACCCTGTTTGTGTCCTGAGATCTGAATTTATAAAAAATATAATATTCGGTATTTGTTTCAGGTTCAGTAAATTCTTTTGCAGTTATAAACGCTCTTTGATTTACGACTTTCTTGGTTCCCGTAGCAACATCATTCATAGAAAAGAAAATGGTTGCCTTTTCAAGATCATCCATAAAGTCAGTAAACATCGTTACCCCATCCTTAGTAAGTTCTACTTTAAGGAGGGGAAGATTGGAGTTTTTATTGATAAAGAATTCCATAGTTTTAACATATGATTAGATTTAACTCCCCATCAGTATTAATGACTTCGAAAACATTTCCACTCTGACCTATAAATCTTCCGACAGGCGCTGGTATGATACAGGAAGAATCTATATAGAGATGATCTCCATCTTGAAGAACTGTAGGTCCGTAATAGGTACTAGTATTTGTGAAAATATTAGAACAAGCTTGACCACCATCAGTTGTCCAATTCAAAGATAATTGATTACACTGAGCAATAACTGCTGAACTATCTGTACAACCAGTACAGTAACCAATATTCGTAGTATCTACGGTTCCCTGATTTGCACTTGTAAATGTAATTGAATTTCTGTAAATACAACGGTTAATACTTGTTGATGCTGTGGTACCGGGGAATGCGATTGGGACACTTGACGAATACACGGTAGAGTTACATCCAACGTAGGTAAATGTGACAGATTGACTTGTGGATGTGTTAGTAACTGTAATACCACTTTGACAACAAGCACTTGAAACAATGTTGATGTATCCGTAATTAGTTTCGTCATTTATGTCCTTGTAGAACATAGCGTTTTCGGGACTAGAAGTGTAATCTGAGTTCGGACCTGAAGACCAGGGTTTGAATACTGTAGTATAGAACGCTTCGTTGAAAGTGTTATTATTACCATAAATTATTTCACCACAGTAAGCATTCCAGGGTGTTTGGTTACCATTCACACAAGTAACACCAAGTTCTGTTCTGTCTCTACCTAGCACGAATTCCGCACCCGCACCCGTTGCTCCTGTATAAACATGGAATCTATATGTTATTTCAGGACATAGTGTAATTGTTGGATTACCTGTAACTCCGTTAAGAGACCATTGACCACCATCGAGTGTTACAAAAATATCATGATAACTTTGGCAATTAACATATTTCTGTATCGTAACCAATTCATTCCCGGTTGGAACGATGTTCGGGTTATAACCGGAATAACTGATGTAGTAAATCTGATCTTGTGATGAGTTATATGCGTAACAAGGTAAACCTGAAGTTTGTGGTGTACTTGGATTGTTTTGAAGACACGTATCAATGAAAGTATCGTAAGTTATTGTTTGTGATTGACTATTATAAACAACAACTTCTGTGTCACAATTCACACTACAAGTATAAAGAGTACAATTTATTTTGTTTGTGTTGAATTTACCGTTAATCTCATCAACACCTACTGCTCCACCAAGAAGTAATTCACAGATACTTATGATGTCATCTGGTGGTGTATCATAGGCATAGGAATAATATTCACCAAAACAATTTATGGTGTCCGAAGAATAAGATGTAAAGTTAATTGGACATAATGAGGTTGGAGTTGGGGTTGGGGTTGGTGTCTTTGTGTTTGTTGGTGTAACTGTTGGTGTAACAGTGGGTGTTGCGGTATTAGTAGGTGTTACAGAATTTGTAGGTGTGTTTGACGGAGTATTTGTTGGTGTAACAGTTGGTGTTGGAGTGGGTGGTATTGTTGAACCTGTTTCAGAACAATAACAACCAGTATCACCGGAAATATAATAAAGAAAACAATCAGTGGTTAAATTCAAAAATGAATCAAGATCTACAAAAATTGGAAATTGAGATGACAAATAATCGTCAGCGACCAAAACCCAGTTAGGTGGTTGAACACATTCACTAACTAAAACATCAAAGGTATTACCTTCGATTTGTCCATTCATTCCTATTTGTACTACTGTTGGCATTTCAATTAATTTTTAACATATAACTTCAAAAATCTGACCCTGTAATCCAACAACTTCAAAAACTAATCCACCCTGAAGTAAAAATCTACCTGCTGGAACTGGTGTTGAACAACTTGAGTCTTGATATAAATAACCCCCGTTTTGTAAAACGGATTGTCCATAATAAGTATTTGTGTTTGTAAATCCGCCACTACATGCTTGACCACCATCAAAAGTCCAATTCAAGACAACTGCCGTACATGCTTTAGTTGGTGTTGGTGTTAAAGTCGGTGTCGGAGTCTTGGTCGGTGTATTTGTTGGTGTGGGTGTCATTGTTGGCGTCTTACTTACGGTCGGTGTTACGGTCGGTGTTAATGAAATACTTGGTGTTATTGAAGGAGTTATAGATACACTTGGTGTTATGGAGGGTGTTAAAGAAATTGTTGGTGTTATTGATGGTGTTACGGTGTTTGTTGGTGTAATTGTTGGTGTATTTGAGGGTGTGACTGTTGGTGGATTTGTCGACCCTGTTAGCTCACAATAACAACCAGTATCACCCGAAATATAATATAAATAACAATTATTAGTTATTGTAATATATTGTTCTAAATCCAAGATCACAGGAAAGTCATCAAAAGACAAATCATTTCCAACTTGTTGCCAAACCGGTGGTTGAACGCATTCACTAACGAAAACATCATAAGATGTAATTCCGATAATTTCATTTGTCATTCCTATTTCTATATTAGTTGGCATTTTTAAAAATAATTAACAAGCATTTCCTCCTGTTATGGTTATTAACACACCATAATCATGGAATAGTTTATTTACTTTGACACAAATATTGATTGTGGTAGATTGATTATCAGTAAGAGTTACAGAATAATTCGTACCCGTGCAAGATTGATAGGAGAATGTCTGAATGGAACCAGAGACATTTGTTAATGTAAATCCACTTTTACAATTAGAACAAGTACTATCTAAACAACTAGCAACAGGATCAACCAACTCATCCCAATATGTGAAAATATCACCATTCTGAGCCGTCGTTATTGTTGATCCAGGTGATGCAATTGTCCAACAAATACTATCATTCGGACCAATCAATGCGTTTTGTTCATTTAAAAGATATGGTGCGTATATCTCGTCACCAACTGAGGCTGATTGGAATTCGCTTGTGAGATAATCAAAAGACGCCACAATTGTTTTATTGGTTGCACAGTTTGTCAATCCAACATATGTCACAGCACATTTACCTTGACCACAAAGTAAAGTACCGTTTTCAACATATGTTGTGTTAAACGGAAGACCGCTATTGTAAGGAATTACTTTGTAACACTCCTCAATATTGAAAGTATTTCCGAATGATGTTATAGGTATCAACATTCTAACGGTATCACCAATATTATATGTTTGTGTTGTTATTTTATTGAATGTATGTGTATTGTAACCAATATTTGCAAAGTTTGAGTTATGATTATACGCACATGATTCGAAAGAATATATTGGATCAGGTGTACTAGTAACTGTCGGTGTTGGTGTGGTGGTTTTTGTTGGTGTTATTGTAGGGGTGGTAGTTGGTGTTGGTGTTGGTGTTCCACAGAAATATCCTGGATCACTTGGGTTACAGTTAACATCAATCTCACCAATACATGCTGCACATTGTAAACAATTATTATGTAAAACATAACTGTTAACAAAATTTGAGTTGGTTGGTGCAATACCACCTACGGTCCAACACCTCAAAATACCAGCGAATTCGTACTCAATAATATCACCGGGTATCAATTCAGGTGGTAACATTGCATTTATTTGACCATCTGTACAGCATCTGATAAGTATTCTTGGTGTGAAAGTACTATTTGTCGGAGTAATAGTTGGTGTTTTGGTAACAGTCGGAGTTGGTGTTTTTGTTAAAGTTGGTGTTGGAGTTGGGGTTGCCACACATCCAGGAGCATCCGAAGCCGCAACTGCGTCGACACAAGAAATAAATCCTGTTTCAATAGTGTCAAAAATAACATCACCGGGGAATAAACCACCAACTTCGTATGCAATTCCATCAGCAACGATAAAGTCCCCTTCTGTGATGTAATCAGGTAACCATCCATTTATATTAGGATATAAACCATCGCAACATGAATCCAATCTTCGACCTACAAAACAATTATCCGCATCAGAATAAAGTGTGCATGAATAACAATTATCGTAAAGGGTTATTTCAAATGTCACAGAAGATTGAATTTGTGCCGTGACATCAAACTCAACTCGTTCATAACAATTCTTAATGAAATTGGCATTATTTGAATTATTTGTAAACATAATTTCACCTATAGATGGTAGTAGATTCTGTGATGGATTTGCGAAACTGAAAATATTGGTAATAATGAAATTATAACGGACACCAGTACAGCACTCTTCAAATGTTACAAGATTGTAATAAGGTGTTGTTGTAATTGTTGGTGTTGTAGTGACTGTGGGTGTCACAGTTAAGGTTGGTGTCACAGTTAAGGTTGGAGTTACCGTAGGTGTTGGTGGATAGACGCAATCTACGGTAATCGATGCTGCAATCGCTTCATTACAGTTTACGAATCCTGTTTCAATAGTTGTAAAATAAACATCACCGGTGAATGGTCCACCCACAAAATAGGCTAATCCGTCAGCTACAATGAAATCACCTTCAGTTATATATGGAGGCAACCATCCATTGATATCGGGATAAAGTCCCTCACAACAAGCATCCAATCTATGACCTATAAAACAATTTTCTTCGGCAGTATATATAGTGCAGTTGTAACAATCATCGTAGAGCGATGCTTGGAATGTGACATCACCAAAGAACGGTGCGGTCGGATCAAAATCTACACGTTGTAAACATAGTTTGATAAAACTATCATCAGAAGAAATATTAGTAAAAATAATTTCATCAATTGATGGTGTTAAAACTTGTCCAGGATTATTGAAATCAAATATATTAACAATCAAGAAATTGTACTTTTCACCAGAACAACATGCTTGTAATGTTATGACATCCGTAATCGTGCAACCCGAGAATAAACATCCCGAAACAGAGGATGGTTGATTCACATTATAAATAAAATAATCAGCAGTTTGGTTAACAACAGTTACACAAACATCCAAATATCCCGCATCCTGTATTTCCGGTACATAATAAGTTTGTCCGAAATTACCATAAATCTCATTTCCAATACCAAAGGGACCATCGAATAGAATATAAATATTCCCTGTGTTACAACCCCTGAAGAAAGGTAATGTAAGAGGTGTTACGGTTGGTGTTACAGTGTTAGTAGGTGTTGGTGTTGGTGTAAGGAAAACTAAATTGGAGTAACAACCCAAATCACAGATAACACCTTCGGCAAAACATCCCAAGTCCGCAGTACAAGCGGGTGTTGATGTTATTGTTGGAGTAACGGTTGTTGTTGGTGTAATAGTAGGTGTAAGAGTTCTTGTAGGTGTTCTTGTTGGTGTTGGAGTTCTTGTTGGTGTGGCAGTTTCGGAAGGTGTTGGCGCGGTATAACAAGAGCATTCATAATAATCTCTACAATCTCCATAAAAATCAGCACCCAAATAAGTACCGGCAAAAACACCGGTTGATCCAAATGATACCGGTTTATAACATATACCATTATATACAATTCCACCATCATTATTTAACCAATCGGTACTGGTTGTTTGGATGTAAATATCAGGACCCGACTCACCCTCACAACAAGTTCTAAAATTCCAAGTTATATATATTGGAGAATCACCTACAAATGTGACTTTTGCATACTTGTCATATGTGGTATTTGGTCTTGTTGATGTAATATTTGAAAATTCCGAAAAGTATGGTAAAAAATTACTATAAGTCTCACTAGGTAAGATAACGGTGGTCGTTCCTGTCAAAGTGTTACGACTTATTGTTACACCAGTTTGTATATCAACATATTCTGATCTGACTTCATCATATAATCTATTAGTAAAAGAAATAGTAATGTCTTGAGAATAAGTTGTAGAGGCAGTAAAGGTATAAATGGATTTCAATGAACCCGAACTATATTCGGAACCAAATTTAATTTCTAATTCAGTTAAAGGAGAAGGTGTTGGGGTAGAAGTTTTAGTTGGTGTTGGTGTTTTAGTGTTGGTCACTGTTGGTGTAACAGTTGGCGTTTGAGTATTTGTCGGTGTTTGAGTATTTGTTGGTGTAAGAGTATTTGTTGGTGTAATTGTGTTCGTAGGAGTTGTTGTGACCGTTGTGGTTGGAGATAAAGTCGGAGTAACCGTTCTTGTTGGTGTTGTTGTTGGTGTTTGACTCGGTGTTATAAATGTTACGGATTGAGTTTCAATACAACCGAAAGGTGATAGGAAGTACAAAGTATATGTATATCCATATGTTAAAATGCTAGATCCTGATATAATTGTTTCGATAGTTGGTGTAGATCCGGTGTTTGATTCTGTAATATAATCCGTATTAGGGTTCAAAGTTATATCGCCAGATCCTGTGTTTGCAATAATTTGGTTAACCGTCCAAGTTCCTGTTTGACCTGAACATCTAACATCAATTTGAGAATAATCACCAAAAAAACTTGGGTTTTTAACACTTAATACTGTTAACCCAACTACGTTACAATTGACAGATGGTGTCACGGTTGGTGTTTGAGTACGAGTTGGAGTAATTGTGTTTGTCGGTGTAAATGTATTTGTCGGTGTAAATGTGGGGGTCACACTTTGAGTTGGTGTATTCGTAGGTGTGACAGTATTCGTAGGTGTTTGTGTAGGAGTGGTGGTGCTTGTAGGGGTGTTGGTAGGTGTTTTGGTGGGTGTTGTAGTAGGTGTTTTGGTGGGTGTAGATGTAGGTATTGGGGTATTAGACGCTAAGTTTGTTGGTGTTATTGTTGGTGTCAAACTTGGTGTTTGTGATGGAATCACAATAATATTTTGATCGGGACCACAACATTCTACATAATCTTCATTAAATATTGATTCTATAACATGAATATAAATTTTATCATATATTGGTATTATTTCATCACCACGACTATTTGTTATAAAAAATTCACCTATAAAATTACCTGTTTTTTTTATTTTATTTTTATTGAATTGATATTTCAAAACTATCTTTTCATCCGATAAAACAACGATGACAGGATCTTTTAATATTTTTTTGATACCAGTTTCCTCATCATACATAGAAAAATAAACAGTTGATCCGGTTAGGGTACTTTCGGATATGTTATATAGGTTCCTACCATCCAATAGGAGATCAACCTGTAATAAAGGTAAACTTGAAGATTTTTTTATAAAAAAACTTATCATAATATATTATAAATATACTATGACTCTTTTCTTAATTTACTATCATAATGATCAAAACGATTATGTTCTGTTGGTGTTAAGAGAAGTATACCAGGATATATTCTATTCTTGAGTGTTTCTTGGTAAATGTGTGACATCCAAGTTTGTTCATGAGGATATGACCAAGTAGTTTCCAAAAACATTTTTTTATTACCTTCTTTGGTTACAATTTGAGGCCAGTTAGAATAATAAACTTCTCCGATGGCATAAGGAATACCCTTATAACTTTTAATGTTTTTGAAATTAGTTCTTGGTGCGTTTGGATCTAACCCTTGAGTTGGTAGTTTGTTATACTCAGGCCAATTTTGATTTCTAAAATCCTGAGGTACGTTATACCAAGACCATTGAGTTGAGTTATCACCGTAAAATTCAGTAAAGTTAAGCTTTAAAAAATCAAATCCCTCGTTTTTGGTAATTTCTAATGACTTAGAATAGATTTGTGAAACTTTTCTACCAAAACCATTTTTACAAAAATCCTCCATTCCTCCATAAAAAAACATATCATCTTCAAAGAAAAACATAAAATCCGAGTCACTGTTTTCAAAATGTTCGGCAATATATTGTCTACCACCACAAATTCCTAAATTTTCAGGGAACTTAATTTGAATAAAATCATATTCCTCACAAAGTTCATCATAAAGTTCATCGGTACTTCTATCTGTTGAATTATTTAGTAAATATTTTTTTGGTTTTTCAATAAAATCATCATCATAGTGAATAAAAGTATTTAACAATTTTTCAAATTGTTTTGGACTGTTAAACGTGATAACATAAACCGAAGTTTTATTCAAGTCCAAATTCATATTTTTATTTGATATCCTACTTTCGTTTTTAATTTTGAGATTAGAATTTTTTAAATCTTCGAAGAATTTACCCAATAAACCATTTGACTCTATTTCAAAATAATCAAATTGTTGTGGATGTTTGTAAACCATAATTGAAAAAATACTTTCTTCTGTACCCATAAAACCTCGACTAATCGTATCATTTGTAATACCATAATAGATGTTCATAGCGTCAGATATTTGATCTTTAGGACCACCGAAGAAACCACCACGAGCGACTCTTTTGACCTGAGCACCCGATAATTTACAAATTTCATCATAATTAAATCCATGAATTTCACCATCGGCATCATAGGGAAAACAGATAAAAGAAAATTTATTTATAAACTTGGGTAATTTATCTAATACTTTATCATGTGTGAAATATCCTCCGTGAACGGTGTTTGTTATTCCAGCATCGATCCAAAACATATATTTGGAATCAAATTGGTCCATGATTTTCGCATCGTTCAATAAAAATATTTTTTGCATAACCAAAGGATTATACATCTCAAGACGTGCTTGAGTTGACTCACTTAACCAACCCTTTTGATTAAACCACTCGGGATTAGTTCTTATTTTTTGAATTTTATCATAAAAATCACCTTTGAACCAATCTAAATTTCTTTCAATGAATTGAACTCTATCATGAGATTTATTGTTTTCGACAAATGATTTCAGTTCAGAATCACCAAAAATAATTAAATTTTCAGGTATATGAAGAAATTCCTTAAATTTTTTCAAGTAATGTTCATAAGATCGAGACCAACCCTCCTCAAGATTAACTCTACCAATATCCCATAATCCCGTTACTAAAGTTATTTTATTCAAATTTTTATTTGATTTTTCAGAATCGACCATTTTTTTTTCTAAAAAATATTTTTTGAGTTTAGATAAATTCCACAAGGACAAAGTTTTTCTATTACCACTCTCAAAATTATCTACATGTACGTCTTCCTCAATATATAATTCCGGTTCGGGAAAGTTAAATGGTGATGACATCAAATTGACAGGGTAAAACCTCCCGTAATCAACCCCTTCGTTCTCTCGATCTATTGAATCTTTTAAAGGTGGTGACCAACCATCTTCCTTTTTCAATGCCCATGTTGTAGAAAGTAAATATTTACAATCAGATCTTAAAATATTTTCAACCATCTGAATACCTACTTCGATCGGTTGATGACCAATTACATCTCTAACAATCAATAAGTCAGATTCGGGAATTTTATCAGTGGCTAAGTCTATACAATAGAATTCATGATATGGGTATTTATTTCTATTTTCTTCAATACACTCTTCTACGATGTCGCAACCAATATATCTTTGAATATCACTGAACAAATACTGAATCCAGTTTAAATCACCGCAAGGTAGATCAGTAACAGAATTAATACTATATTCCTTTAATACTAACTTTAATTTTTTTATGAGGTTTTCAGTAGATGAAAGTGTACTACCTGGTCCACTTTTGGATTCCGTAGATCCAAAACCATAATTTTGATATATATTTTCGAATATTCTTTTACTCTCTATGTTCATTATTTCAAACTATTCTTTTTTTATTATCAAATGAAAACTTACCTTAAATTATTTAAAAATTTCTAAATCTTCAAAAAAAGAATAAATTATTTCCATCTGATTATCAGGAATACAGTTTCTTTCATACCACAATCTAGACTCATTAATTATAAATTTATCAAAACCGGAAGTAACTATTTCATTTATTTTATTTTCTACTTTTTCAACAATATATGAAATATGATTATCTAAATAAATTTTTGATTTGATGTCGTCATCAATTAATTCAATATAATGTTTATCTATTATTAAAGGATCATAAGTGAGTACGTCAAGTTTTTCTCGTAATAATAAACATCCTAAACCAAATGATTCTAAATCTCTGTAACATATTTTAGCTGCGCCATCCAAACTAAGTGAAAACTTATATTTAGAAAATTCTTCGTAATATTTATTTTTTGTTAAAAAATCACCCTTGTTTTTTTTTCTCAAATTAAAAAATTCACTAGTATTCAGTACGTCGATAATTCTTTCTCTAACATCGTAACATAATGCATTCATATACACCTTGTTATATATTTTATTATTCTTTCTATTTTTTTCAATCAAATTTAATTCTGAAGTATTTTCTAATAAATAAATCGATGGTTGGATATCAATTTTCCCCCAATATCTGTTAATTATATCTTGATCCAATCGTGACACACACGAAAATTTTACAACATCAAAATGTTCAATACCACTTCCAAATTCTAAAATTGCAGGTGCATAATCATGCCAACTATGAATAAATGTTTTTCCATTAAGTTTGTTTTGAATTATTAAATTCAATGGGTGAAATACAGATGGATACCCATTGTTATAATCAACCTTACTTCCATGTATTTTGGCTAATTCATTCGAAGAAATGTATTCTACATCTATCCTTTTTACATCTTTTAAATAATTAAAGAATTTATTGTAGAACTCACCAGCATACCAGTCGTTGTAAAGCACATCATATGATACAGTCAATTTCATGTTATTAATTCCAAATTTTTTTTTATATTTATTATTTGTTGATCTGGATTATGAGATTTTGAATAATATAAAAAAGTAGAGTTCCAACTAAAAGAAGTATAATAGTAAATTTCCTTAAATTTGGATAAAATCACCATTTCTGCTAAATTATCGTATAAACGGTCTAACAGTAATTCCCTATTAAAATTTTTATTGTAGAAATAGTATCCATGATCGTTTGGTAATTTTTCTAAGTTTTCATACTTATATGTTATAATATTTGGTAACAATTTTACTCTATCTAAAATAAATTTATTGTTGGATGTGAAATAGAATTTAGAGTTTGATATTACCAATTTATTGTGTAACTCTTCTACAAATTGACTAAAATCTTCTGTTGGTGTTAAAGTATAATCAAAAAACCGTATCTGTATTGATTTTTTAATTGTACCCAATTCAAAATTGTCGACTCTCTCATAAACCTTCTTATTAAATTTTGGTAAGAAAATTGGTATGTGTTTATTAGATAAAAGAGTTTCCATGTTGAAATCATATTTGGGAAATGTCTTTTCGGGTAATTCATTAAAAAAAACATCCCACCAATGAACACCAGGTCTGTCTGGACCATATTGAGTTGAATGGTAGGTATAATCCTCAAAAATTTTTGTTTTAATCGAATGTTCGACATTTCTAATTCTTTCAAATATCTTAAATGAGTCTAAATCAAAAACTTCTTCAAAATTACAATAATTTATAAATTTGTTTCCCATACCGTCACCATTTGATGCAAAAATTAATTCACATGTATATCCTATATTTTTATAATAATTTACAAAATTTAAAATTTCAATAACTCCACAGTATAAATTACCTAATCCATTACTAAAAGTTAATTGAATCAAAAGCTTCATTTAGAAAAAATTTTGATAGAGTTTATTGTTTCGATTTATATTTTTTTCCTGTAAATACTTTTCTAAGTAAATTTTACAATTATGCCCTCTGTTAAAGTTAAATTTACCTCCAGCGATTACTTCAGTCCATAAAAATAAAAAATAATCACCATCAAGAGGTCTATCATCAAAGGAGTATGGTGTATTTTCGTAAAATCTATTAAAACAACAATGTTTAAAACCAAAATCCCAAAAATTATTATCAATCTCATAATATCCGTAACTACTAAAACCACTTCTATTTTCTCCTTTTTTATTTTTAAAATTACTGGTATCGAATTCTTTTAAGGAAATATTTAAATTGTAATTTAATAATTCAATAAATGAAGAAGTTTTCCAAATCATAGGTTGGAGTGTTATCATATGACAATATGATGTGTTAAAATTCAAAAAATAATTGTCGGGTATTCCATATTCCTTATAATTAATGTTCATAACGTCCCAATTATGACCATATGACATTAAAGACAAATGATCAACATTTTCATTAACCATAAAATTAATCAGAAGTTGTAAATTATTTTTTTTTATATAATTTATAATAAAAAGATCATCTAACGTAAAAAGTACAAATTCTGTATCTATTTTTTTTAATGCCTTAATAAGAACTTTTGCAAAGTGCCTACCTTCATTTTCTAAAGGTATTTCTGAATTAATTTTTATAAAATTATTATAATTCAATAAATCATTTTCAGGGAAATTATTAGATACTAAATATTTTTTTATATCAATATCGGAAAAATATTTATCATATTCGAATGTTGATAATTCGGCAATTGGTAAAAAAGTTTCATTAGTATAAATAAGTAATGATAATTTGTCAGAGTTCATTTTGTTTAATAAAAAACATGATTATATGGTTTACCTCTATTATCTGTAAAAATTTCACCGACAAAAAAATTATCTCTGTTTGGCGGGACTGGGAAATTATTCAGATAGTGAGAACAGTGTGTCAGTGTCGAATCTAAAAATTTTGGTTTAATTATTTCTCTCATAAATAATTGATCAGAAAAGTATCCCAACCCTCCGTACCATTCATTTATTAATTGTTGCATATTTATTCTATCGTTTTTTTTCATACCCCACATACCACCCATTACATTGTCATGACACGAATGATCTTGTATTGAGTGAAATAAAAAATCTGATTCCATAAATAAATCAACACATTCCTTTTCTCTCATTGATAATCGAGAATCGGCATCACGACTCAAGGTTACGGATACATCACTGTCGTCAACGGATAAAAATCTCCACATCATATAAGAATAATTTTCATCTTCTTCCATATGTATGACTTCAGTATTACTAAAATCTTCAAGTTTGTTTGTTATTTCCTCACTTACTGAATTACCACAGTAAAACCTACATATCCAATCAGGATATATGATGGCACCCAATTCGGCATTGCAAATCGCACCATTTGTATATCTAACATCATTACCATATAGAGAAAAACTAATTACTTTTTTCATTTTTTAAAAAAAATTCATTATTTACCCAAATGTTATGTTTATCGAAAGAATCAACTAACAAATCTCTATCTTGTTCAGACCAAAGACTAAATAAACGATTATATTCGTTTAATTGTATTTGTGTATATTTGTTATTTGAATTCATGATTTTTTATTTTTTACTGTAGTGCTCTATATAATAGTTCAAATCTTCAGGAGTACCAAGACCCCACATTCCTAATGTGTTAAATATTCTAATTTGTTTATTATCTTTAATGGCTTGATTAAAAACAGGACACACATAAAATTCATTATTTATTCGAATATCATTATCAATCATCTGTTCAGCGTACTTAACAAAATCCGATCCATGTTTCCAATAATAATATCCAACCGTTGCGATATTTGATATTGGATTCTTTTCCGCCACTTCGGTGACTAATCCTTTTTCATCTACTTTAACAAAAGACCATTTTGGGTGTGTTGCCGTAAAAGTTACAATACCTCCATCGGCCTCTGTTTCATTCATTTTATACATGAACTCATTCGAGTCCCATTCTACAAATTGGTCTGAGTTTGCAAAGAAGAGAGGATTATCATTATTTATATACTGTTTAGCCAATAACGCAGTACAAGCCGCTCCTTCAGTTAAGGCATCAACATCTATAATTTTACAATTTGGAGTTATGAGATTGAGTAAAGTGTCTAAATTGAATTTTTCTCTGTGTGATTTTTGAACGACGTAAATAAAATTTGCATCAATATTTAAATTTTCAACAACTACTTGAATCATAGGTTTACCATTAACATCTATTAATGGTTTTGGAAACGTATATCCCGCCTTTTCAAATCGACTACCCGCACCAGCCATAGGGATTAACACATTCAATTTATTATCTACCCATTTTGGATTTGTTTTGGTTTGTTTCATTTCTATTTCTTGTATTTTATTGTTTATATTATCCAAAGTTACCTCGTTAGGATTTTTAACTCTTAACACGTTGGCGTTTGTTCTTGACGCAGCAAGTAAACCATATGGGGAATCTTCAACAATTAAAGTTTCTTCAGGTAAAACACCCATCTTTGAAATTGTCTTCCAATACATTTCTGGATGTGGCTTAGAATTATTAACGTCTTCGTTTGATACAATTAAATCCATATACTCTATGATCTCTAACTTTGAAAGTACTGTTAGAACTGTTTTTCTTATGGAATTGGAGCAAACCGCAATTTTGTATCCATGTTCAGATAGTGCACTCATCACTAATTGTAAAGATTGATCAGGTTTTACTAATTTTAATTTTTGAATTGTGATCTCTTGTTTCTTATTCCAAACATCTTTATGTGATTCGATCGGTAACCCCTTTAGTTCTGTCAACATTTTTAATTTCTGGTTTGTTTTTAATCCATCGTATGTTGAAAGGTGTTCCGTCCAGTTAATTTCATATTTGGGCCCTAATGCCTCATTGAGGGCTTCAAAGTGAATATTTTTGGCATCGACCAAAACTCCATCTAAATCAAAAATAATTACTTTAATCATTTTTTATAATTTTCTATGTGGTCAGAACAAATACCTAAACAATTTTCTATATTTTCATTATACAATTCAGGAAGAACCGCAATGCTATTGAAAATTGGTTGATAACCTGGAAAAACCCAAACATAGTTCAAACTTGTTAAGGTGAGGACATCAGTTTGATGCCAAAAAAAATTATAGTTACTATTACTATTTTTAAAGAATAACAAAGCATCTATGTTTTTACAGTGAATCCAAAGTTTTTCGATTCTATCGGTAAACCATTTTATATCAATCTGATACATTGGGTTATCATGACCAAGAAAAAACAAGTCATCAATCTTCCAAACATCTATTTCTACATCGTATCCTTGATTAATGGCAATATCAATGTATTCAGGATCATTTTCCAATAAATCATTTTTCCCAAATATGTTCCCCCTGTGTGAAATTAATATCATAAGTTACCAATCATTCTTTCACCCCACCCCTTAGATTCAGAGTGTGGCCAAACCACCCAATATGCTGGTTTTTCTTCTGCATTGAAAGTTCTCCAAACTTTACAATACCCGTCAGGATCTCTGAAAAATCCTTGAATTTCATGTTTATCCGCATCTTTGCGGTATATCGTCTCATCTTTATGATCGTGGAATGCAACAACCCAAAAATCATAATCTTTTTCAGGTACACGATCATATCCAACATCGATACAATGTTTAAATTGTTTTGTGAATGAATTGATCCAATCTTCTTCTGTTTCGTAATTGTACGGATTTGGAGGGTATCCTTTATCTAATGTATACTTTTGAATTGCTCTCTTACTGAAAAGTAATCCCGAATATTTTTCATAATCTCTTAAAGTTCTTACTGATCCAAAACCAAACTGACCTAAGTCAATCATTTCTTCCCCGTCCATACCAAAGAGTTGTCTGTTCCTTTTGTGTGAGTGATTGTTTTTTTCAACCCACTTTTTATCGTCATCCCATTGTTTGGTTCGTCCTTTTCTGGTGTATTCGTGATATACAACTACTTTGTGAGGATGGAATAAATCATATCCGTGAGTATACGCTCTTGCTGAAATACTAATTTCTTCACCGTGAAAATAATATTCGGGATCGTGTTGAACTTCTTTTGAAAATTGTCCCAAAGTAAAACAAAAGTGTGCGGAGTAGAATCTCGCTGGAACTGGTTTAGTTAATTCTGTCCAATTTGGAATTGTTTCGGGTAGGAAAAATACCGCTCCTTCAGGAATAAATCTATCAAACGCCATTTGCCAAGGATCTCTTGCTCTCCCCGCAGGATCGTTATCGGGATCGAATGAACTCACATAACCCGTAAGAAGTGGTTTTTCATGTCCATCTTCTTGAAGTTGATCGATCATATCAATCAAAGTGGTATCCCAACCCTTTTCAAATCTCATATGGGAATCAATTTGAAGGGTGTAGGTTTCATTTTTATATAATTGTTGGATAAGGTGTCTAGCCCAACAAGCTCCGTTTGATTCTTCGTAAGGAATATCTAAGATTCTAAATCTACTATCATCTCTAAATTCCTCTAATTTATCAAAACCATCCTCTTCTCTGAACTGTCTTGCAATACCAAACCTTAATTTTTCGGGTCTATCTGCGTTTGATATCATATCCCTAACTGTATTTTCTAGTTCAGGGTCCCGGTATGATGCTATTTGAACGAATATGGTCACTATTAATGATTTGAAAATTTATTTTATTCAAATCATAAATCAAGTTTGAAATAGGTAAATATTAACTATTTATCATTCCTGCTTGCCAATAAGTTTCACCCCCAACAGATACTGTTAAGTCAGGACTAAATCCTTGAACTTGGTATGTTTCTACGTTATTCAAATCAATAAAGTTTAAACTTGATCCATCCCACGCCTCTATACCCATCAAAGATGCAACTCTATCGATTCGGTTGAACACTCCGAATTCAATTCCAGAACCAAAAGTTCCACCTGCATAATTTAATCCAACGATTTTCCAAACTCCGTTAAATTTACCTAAGACCGCTGATCCCGAATCACCGGCTATTGATGGGTCTGGACAATCAACATTTGTCCTTGTATAAGCAATTTGATTAGTAAAACTTTTTCTATACTCAAACCCATCATTATTTTTCATATAACCCCAAACACCAACATTGTAGTTACTATATAAAGCCTTTAAACCACATAATGACCCCTCCTTTGGACCCGACGATCTTCCTGATGCCGCTAATTCAATATTATCAGTCAATATTGAGTCTATTTCAGCCGTTGTGGCAAAAACAGGCACATTAGTAAAACTCAGTCCATATTGTTTAAAAGATTCACTATTTGAGATGACACTTTCTTTTAACCCGATTAAACAACAATCAATTTCTGCTGCCACATTTGAGGTTAAAAGATGACAATACATAACTCTACCTAAATTATAAAAATCAGTCTCATAAATTGAATTTTCACCTGGTTGATAAATTTGTTCTATCAGTGAATTATAATCAAATGTACAGGGAGATGTCTGACATAAACTACCCGCTAAAAAATGTGTTTTTAATGCAACATGTAAATTAGTAACCCCAACCAATGATCCTGTTTCAGTATGTTTTGCTAAAAACCCGAGAGTACCAATCCCATCTGTGGTTTTTCGTATAGATATTCCACCAACAATTGGTCTTATATAACTTTTATTCGGTACTGGACTAAAAATACAACTACTGTTAAATTCAGACGGACATGGATTGATACGTGCGTCAACACTTTCAACCACATCGGTTTTCATAATAACACCATTTACATTTATCCTTGTTGGGATCAACTCAGATTGAGTTAAATTTTCTAGTGGTTTTTTTTCATCAACAAAAAAAACTATAGATAATTCATCAGTCACCACGCCATTTTTGATTTTTTTTCCCAAACAAATTGAATCGTTGTTATATTCTACTTTCAAATTTTCAATTGATTGTAATAAAATGTTGTTTTCCATTTTTATAAAGGATTAAATCTGACAAAAATTGTTCTTATACCTGAAGCGGTAGGGGTTTCTGATATTGAAGGTGTTATTGATGGTGTAACACTAGGTGTGATAGTAGTTGTTGGAGTTACGGTTGGGGACATAGTCGGTGTTTGAGACGGAGTCGCAGTGGGTGTTAAACCAGGTGTCACAGAGACCGACGGTGTTATTGAAGGTGTTGGTGTATTTGTTGGTGTTTCAGTTGGTGTTGGTGTATTTGTTGGTGTTTCACTTGGTGTTGCAGTGTTTGTAGGAGTTAAAGTAGGTGTTGATGTTATAGTAGGTGTTGGAGTTGGTGTTTTTGTGACCGTAGGAGTTACTGTAGGAGTTGGTGTTGGACTTGGACTTGGTAAAGGTTCAAAATTTTCACAATCCAAACAGAAATAATCGAAGAGATCATAAGTATTTCTTAAAATTCTGTTGTTATGTTGAATTTGTCCACCATTCAATGGTTCCGCATAAAATCTAAATTCTGAAATGGCACCATCAAAAGTTCCACCAAAGTATTTTTCCAATAAAATACCCGTCTCTAATTGTGAAAGTGATGTTCCTGACAAAACTGTATCGGGAAATAATTCAGGATCTTGTTGGTAGGTAGTTCCGGTACAACTATTAAATGTTAGATTTTCCCTTAGTCCTTGAGTACCACCACCCCACGACATTGAATAACTTACACCGATTTGTTTTTCTTTTTCGGTATTCAAAGGTCTTGGAATAATTTCCTCAAAGTTTTCTACGATCATAAACAAATAACCATTGAGATATATTTTCAAAGATCCAAGTCGTTTATCTTTTGAGTCAATAAAATCTCTATTCATTACAACTCTTTGGACGGGGTATTCTTTTTCTTGGTCGTGAGTGTAAGGTGGTTGAATTAAACTTAAGGTGTCACCTCTTTCAGTTGCAGGGTAAATTAAGGAACTCATTTCCCCAATTCCGCCCTCATAAAGTAAGTCGCACCCCTCGTAGAAAGTATATCGTTTGAATACCACATCAACCTGTAACCATTTTTCCGTGTTTAAGAAGTCGGTTTGATTGGTACTTCCCGAACAAAAATCGTAAATTCCAATATCGGAATAAATGTTGTTGATTGTATACCCTGTTAAGTAATATTCGTGTGTTTCACAATCCGCAGTTGTTTGACACGCACCCGTGATGGTAATTGTCCTTATATTAATTTTTGGGTTTTTTGGGTCACCCGATAATCGTATAGCAAATGAATTTGATAATACATCTATCGTTGGATCTTTGGGTGGTATGGCAACCACTTTGTGTTCGCAGGCGTTTCCACATACAGTACAATCCGTTCCTTGATAGGTATCACCTGATATTGGGTAGACATTGTAACAATCCGAAGTGAACGCCGTAAGAGTACAAGAACAAGTTTTTAAACAACTTAATTCTTCAGTTACTCGTGTATAAGCCGTGTAACTTTCAGGATGACCGGTTGCGTAGTGATAAAATTTATCTTCCGCCCTTGTCCCCATATAGAAGAAAATTCCTGCGTTGTTGGGATAGATTTCGTTTAGAGTGGTCTCACCTGCACCGGGTTCAAATTCATCGTATATCCTTGGCTTGATTACCGTCTCCATAGACCATCCGAGTTCATATCTTTCGGGTAATATTTGCCAATCATATTCGTATAATTTGTAAAAACCTTGATAAAAACCACCATATAATTCTTGGTAGTAACCTATACCCGCCTCTTGTTTTGAAACTATATTATAAAGGGTGTTTGCCGTTATACCTGAAAATCTTGAGTTGGGTGATCTTACATTTGATGTAACAGAGATTAATTTTAGGTGTCTGTCGTATGATAATCTGTCAAATTTGTTGATTGAATCTAATAATCCTCTTGTGTAGTAAAGTGTTTCACCACTCATTCTGTCTGTGAGCCCGTTGTCAATTCCTGTTAATCCAACATCACAAATTCCACTCAAGGAGTAACAAGACACATCAACTAAATCAGGAAAAGGATAAAATTTATCTGACACTACATTATTGTCACTTTCAAAATCATCATAATATAATTCAAATTGAGGAGAACAATCGGGATCCCAAAGTCTAATATTAACAGGTAATACATTTCCGTCATCAAAGCCGATTAAATTTGTGGAAAATACGGTCTCCTGATCGTACTCAATCTCATCGTTAGACAGATAAAAATCATAGTACTCAGAAGTATCCAATCTCAATTTTATGGAGTTGTTGGAATGATTTCGGATATTTTGTATTCCCACGGCTTCTTTTTTAAAATAAATACATCTCACCTTGTATTTATAGATAAAAAAACTTAATGAAACTTAAGGGATATAAGTCAGTAACAACAGCCGAAAAAAAGGCAAAAGAACTCGGTTGTGAAGGAACTCACAAACACGGTGAGGTCTTTATGCCTTGCAAAAGTCACAAACAATATGTTTCAAAATCAAAGGAACCAAAAAAAGAGCTGGATGAATTAATTGATTTTGATGGAACTATGAACAGTTCCAAAATACCATTTGGACTTAACCCAAAACTTCATCCAAGAAAAACGATGGATCAAACCATTCCAAGCGCAAGAATTACCAACGATCCTTTATCGAGAGGTTTCAGAGCGTTTGGAGCTTATTTTTCACCTTCATTAAATGAAGTAAACTTTGAAGATGCATTTGGTTATGAAGAAACCAAATTTATGGACGCGGAAGATACAATTAAGTACCTTGAAAAAGAACTTGGTATGGATGTTGCCGATGCTGAAGATAGAACCATAGAATTCGGAAAAAAATCAGAAATGGACGAAAAATCACCATACAAAGACGATCCAAATTTCGTATCAAGAAGTGTTCTAAAAGAAAGAGAAATTCAAGAAGAACAACGACAAAAAGCGATTAAGATGGTGGAAGATATCTTGGTTAGAAAATCATCAAAAGATAATGATGTTAGTGATAAAGAACCAAAAACATCAAAAATCTTACAAAGAAATATAAAATCCATCAAAAAATTGGCAGACAAAGAAGGATTAACAATGTCTGAATTATTGAAATTAATAAAGAACCTATGAATAGTTCACTCTACGGAAAACAAATAAAGGTTCCACAAGAACTTATAAGTCTTCTAAAAGAAAAACAAAAACTCGGTGCGGGAAAATCCAAAGAGGAATTATCTCAAACTCAAGGGTGGAAAAGAAATTTGGACTTGGTAAAGAAGGGTATGTTGACATTCCAAAACTTGGAGAGAATTCAAAATTGGTTCAAAACCAACCCGAAAGAAGGATTATCTTATGAACTTCACGGAGGAAAAGATATGGAGAGGTGGGTTATTGATACACTTCAGTCTATGAGAAAAAAAGATAAGAAGTCATTCGATATTCAAAAATACACAAAACCTGATACTGATCTTAATCCTGAGATTGGAAATGCATCTGACAATACACATCAGAGTCAGTTTAAACAACTTGTCCCTATAATAAACAGAATAAAAAAATTAATAAATTATGGAAGCAAATGATAGATTAGATTTTGCACAACCTGCAAATGAATTGAGTAAAATCGCTGAACAACAAAGAGGTATATTATTCCCAAGAAATGATTTCTCACCTCGTTCACAGAGTTATTCATCCGTTCACCCTGACGCTCTTGCTGATGGTGATGACATCGGAAGAGGAACTGGATTTTATTTGGATGTTTATAATGTTCAAGCCGGTACTTCATTAGATACTGCAGAAAGAACAAATAACATCAAGATCAATAAGTATAACAAGGACAAAGGTTATACTATTCCTGAATAATGAAGTTATTAGAGATATTAAAAAAACAAATTATTCTTGAGGTCGCGTCCCAAAAAGACCTTATAGACGCAATACGCAATAAAAATGTTATTGTCATAAACTATGATGGTGATGAACCGGGAGGTAAAGGATTGAGAGAACTCGAACCAGTATGTTTAGGAATATCAAAAAAAGGAAATTTGGTGTTGAGAGCTTGGGAAAGAGAGGGTGCATCACATACATCTACAATAGGTAAACAACCCTTACCAGGTTGGCGTTTATTTATTGTACCTAAAACATTTTCTTTTAATCTAACAGGTGATAAATTTACTGAGGCTCGTCCAGGTTATAACCCAAACGGTGACAAATCTATGACGAGAGTATTTAAAAATGCAAAATTTAATTAAGATGTCAAACGATATGAATTCCCTGATGCAGAAATTGGCAGTTTCCAAAAAAATAATGGAGAGACACGACAATATGGGTCGTGGTGAGGTTAGACAATCTCCAAACATCAATATCCCGTCAGAATATAAAGAACCAGTATACAACATTCCCGCGCAACCCAAAGTATCAGCGCCACAGATCAATGAACAAAAAATTATGAGTTCGAATCTTCCCGATGAAATTAAAAGATTGATGATTGAAAATCCTATCGCAAAACCTGACTCATATAGTGCTACATTACCAAATGAAGTTATTGAAGGTGCGGCAAAATTAATTCAAAACCAATCGGGTGCTCAACCCAAAAAACAATCATCACAAAGTTCAGTTGTTGATGAAAGTTTTAAAACTATGATAAGAAATTTAGTAAGAGATACTGTTAGAGATGTCATTAAAGAAGAATTTGGTGATATAAAAGGAATGATTTCCGAATCTAAGGTAACCAACGAAACAATGAAACTTTCGGTAGGTAAACATATTTTCGAAGGTAAGATTACAAGTATTAAAAAACTTAAGTAACCCTTTTTTTATTGAGAGTTTTTAATTATACTTTCAATAAAAAAATATGTCAAAAAAACGAATTTTAGTATTACCGAGTGACAGAACAGGTGTTGGTAAGTTTCGTTCTGTTCAACCTCACACTTATCTACAACAACAATATCCCGACGAATTCCATATCGATATCATGTACGATATCAGTATTGACGACTTGAATTTCTTCAAGAATTATGATATTGTATCATTTCATAGATCACTTAATACAAACTATGAAAAATCAAGAGAAGTAATTGGACAACTCAAACAGATGGGTATCAAAACTGTCTGTGATATTGACGACTATTGGATGCCCGGAATGGAGCACCCTGCTCATGCAATGGTTGTTGAAAGAAAGTTCGATAAAATTATCGTTAATAATCTACGTGAAGCGGAGTGGGTAACTACTACCACTGATATTTTTGCAAATGAAATCAGAAAAACTGTTAACAAAAATGTTCATGTAATTCCAAACGGAATCGATCCAGAAGAACCACAATTCAAAGAGAAAACAATTCCATCAGATAAAGTCAGATTTGGATGGTTGGGTGGGTCATCTCACTTACACGATCTCATGATTTTGGATGGAACATTTGATAAGATTTCTGACTTGAAGGACAAATATCGTCTATATATTTGTGGATTCGATACTCGTGGAACAGTAACGGAAATTGATAAAGCGACGGGTACACAAAAACAAAGACCAATCCTTCCCGAAGAAACTGTTTGGGCAAAATATGAAAAGATTTTTACGTCAAACTACAAGTATGTTACTGAAAAACAAAAAGAGTTTTTGATGAAATGGAAACAGGAAGAATATATGGATGAACCTGATCCTTTCTATACAAGGGTTTGGACCGCACCTGTCACTTCATACGCCAAGAATTACAGTAAATTTGACGTATCACTTGCTCCGATTAAGAATACGATGTTCAATCGAATGAAGTCACAACTCAAAGTAATTGAAGCGGGGTTCTACAAGAAGGCAATTATCGCATCCAATATCGGTCCTTATACAATTGACATCAAACACGGATTGAATAACGGTGAATTTGTCAAAGGAGCAAATGGACTCTTGGTTGATGAATACAAAAATCACAAAGATTGGAGTAAGTTCATGAAAAAACTAATTGAAAATCCGAGTTGGGTTGAAGATTTGGGTGAACAACTCTATGAAACAGTAAATGAAAAATATCATTTGAAAGTACTTTCCGAAAACAGAAGAAATTTCTATAATTCATTATGACATTAGATAAACCACTTGACAAGATCCTGTTTTTTGATATTGAAACAGTATCTGAATTTGAAAGTTTGAATGAACTAAAAAAACAAAAACCAAAGTTATACAAGGTTTTTCTGGATTATATAGATTTCTTCAAAAGAAGGTACCCTGAAGATGGCGATATTTCACCCGAAGAAACCTACTTCAAACGTGCGGCACTTGTTCCTGAATTTTCAAGAGTTGTTGCTGCCTCCTTTTGTTTTTACGATACTAAAAAAGAACTTCATAGAACAACCTTTACTAACCACAACGAGGTCGAACTTCTAACTGAAGTTAGAAATCTGTTCAATCGTATTGAAAGATTGGATTTTTATATGTGTGGTCATAATATCAAACTTTTTGATATCCCAACACTCGGTAAAAGATTCGTAATCAACGACATGAAACCACCAAAAATATTTCCAATTTACAATACGAAGCCATGGGAAGTAAAAGCAATTGATACCAAAGATTTGTGGAATTATAACAATCCCTATTCGATTGGTTCTTTGGATCTTTTGTGTGTAAGTATGGGAATTGAATCTCCCAAAGACAGTGAAGTGACGGGTGAAAACCTCAATGAATATTATTACAAAACCAAAAATCTTGAAACGATTGGTGAGTATTGTGAAAAAGATACAGTGGCACTTGCTCACATAATTAAAAAAATATTTGATTTGAAATGATTAAAGAAATTAAAAATTTTACAAACACAATGTCGGCACTTAAAGAGTTGATGGAAATGTCTACCGATCAGTCAAAAATGCAAGAAACTATGTCCTTGTTGGAACAACAAATAAAAGATTATAAACCAAAAATTGCTTTGTCTTTTGTAAATAAATCAGACAACCCTGACCCTTTTTACAATTATGGAAGTGATTCGGGTTTTGATCTACTATCAAATGTTGAAGTAACCATATCTGCCAAATCGTGGTCTATTGTTCCAACAGGACTATATTTTGATATTCCTTATGGATATGAAATTCAAGTAAGGTCTAAAAGTGGTCTTGCCCTTAATAAAGGTATTTCCGTCTTAAATTCTCCAGGAACCGTCGATTCTGGTTACAATGGTGAAATAAAGGTTATATTAATGAATAACAGTACAATGGACATTACAATACACAAAGGAATGAAAGTTGCTCAAGCAGTAATGGCACCTGTATTGAATGGTGATTCAGTTAATCTAACTAAGGTTAACGAAATAAACGACAAAGATAGAAATGCTAATGGATTCGGGTCAACAGGAGTATAAAAAAACAAGAACGCAAAGAAAAAAAGAAGAAGTAAAACCAAGAGAGGTTTACGTGAATAAAAAAGAATTAATAAATTCTATCGTAACTAAAAGACCAAGAAAAAAGTTTTTGACTGATTCACAAAAAGATTATTATGATATTCTTTGTAACAATCAGATCACGATTTGTTCAGGTCCGGCTGGTGTCGGGAAATCTTTTGTTGCTATGAGGGCGGCAATTGATTTACTTTGTGACCCTGGAAATGGTTATGAAAAAATTATAATAGTAAGACCAGCTGTTGAAGCGGAAGAAAAATTGGGATCACTACCTGGTAATGTAGAGGAAAAACTAGATCCTTACATCTTTCCGAGTTATTACTTAATGAATAAGATCATTGGTAAAGAGGCTAGAGAAAAATTGAAAGAAGTAGAGGTAATTGAGGTCTTTGCCTTGGCGTACATGAGAGGTATGAATATTGACAACTCAATTTTAATATTTGAAGAAGGTCAAAATGCCACACCAAAACAAATGAAACTTCTCCTTACTCGTATTGGATTTAATAGTAAGTTCTTCATTTCAGGTGATCTGGAACAAACAGATAGATATAAGGATAAAACTCATTCAGGTTTATACGACGCATTGGTTAAATTTAAAGATGTTGAGGACATCGGAGTGTTTAGTTTTGATAACAAAGATATCATTCGTAACCCACTCATTAATAAAATCTTGGATAAGTACGAACAATGAGAATCGCTTTTGAGGTAAATGGTGTTCTTCGGGACACCATTAAAAAATTGGAGTCTACCTATGAGAAATATTTGATAGATGAGTTAGAGGTCGGTGAAGAGGAAGAACAATTTCAATACGAAATAATCAGACCTATAAACACTGAAATTATTAAAGATCACTTCAAATTTCAGTCTGATGATGAACTATATGAATTTATTTATATAGAAAACCCAATGACTATTTTTGGTCATGCACCATCAACAGAAATGAATACATTTCAAGTTCTGAACCAAATATATAAAGATCTACGAGATGACAACCAAATAATTATTGTTTCGGACGAGATTGGTAGATCCAAACCATCCACTTTATTTTTCCTATCTAAATTTGGTTGTGAAATAGAAGAAATTATGTTCTATAATGATAAAACTATTGATCGTATTTTGAAAGACGTTGATGTGTTGGTAACTTGTAATACCTCGCTAATAAATGACTATAAAAACTGGATTCCTCATGTCATTTTATTCAGTAATGAACAAAACACCTCTTACGAATATGATAAAAGGATTTACTCTTTAGAAGAATTTATAAATTTTTATAAAAATAATATAATTAATGTTTAAAATTTTTGGAGATGAGTGGTATTTAGATTTAAATCATCTGGATACTAAACTTCGTATTAATGCAAAGCCGACAGAAATCAGTAACGAAGACGACGATGGAGATGATAAAATTTCAATAAATGTAGTAAGTTATGAAGTTTATAAATTTTTGATTGAAGTTTTGTTAACAGAAAAAGAAGATATTGATGAAAATATGGGAATGAGAGGAAGTGATGTTCCTATAGATTTCAAATTGGCGTTTAATACCTTAGTTAAAGATAATATATTGAAAAAATCAGAAGACGATGACAGATAATATAATAAAAATAGAAAAAACTATTTCAGCACTTAAGAACGGAACGAATAAGTTTTATTTTTTTGTACAGGATACAAAAGGAAACCCCAAAGCATCAATAAAATATATTTATGATTTGGCAAATGCTTTGAAACAAAATGGAAAAAATGCAATCATTTTGTTTGAAGAAAAAGGATATACCTCACACAAAACATGGTTGGGTGAAGGATACGAGGATCTTGAAGAAAATTATGTAAATGGTCAAAATTTACAAGTTGGGGTTGAGGATTTTTTGATTGTTCCGGAATTACTCGGATATATCATTGAACAAGTTCAAAATCTACCTTGTGGAAAGATCATTCTAACTCAAGCCTATGATCATGTATTTGAAACTCTCAAACCAGGTCAAAGTTGGAATGGATTTGGTGTATATAAATGTGTAACAACATCTGAAATTTTAGCCGAAAAGGTTAGAGATATTTTCAGGAGCGTTTCCGTTGATGTTTTACCCGTTTATCTTTCGAAATATGCTACTGAAAAAGACAAACCAGCAAAACCAATTATTGCGATTCATTCAAGAGAACAGAGAGATTCATTAAATTTGATTAAAATTTTTTATCAGAAGTATCCTCAATATCGTTGGTTCACTTTCCGTGATATGAGATCTATGAATCAGGATCAATTTTATGAACCACTTAGAGAAGCTTGTGTTTCAGTTTGGATAGATGAGAAATCCTCGTTTGGAACATATCCATTGGAATCAATGGCTGTGGGCACACCAGTTATTGGAAGAATCCCTTATATTGAACCTGAGTGGATCAATGAGAAAAATGGTATTTGGACCACAAACAATTTTGATTTGGTTGATATCTTGGCTGAATATATCAAGAATTGGTTGGAAGATAATGTATCCGAAACTTTGATACAAGAAGGTTTGGATACTGCGAAAAAATATCAGAACACAGAAAATTTTGTAAGTCTTTCAAATCAACTATTTGAAGATTATGTTTCTAACCGAGTCCAATCATTGGAACAACAATTAGATAAACTTAAACCAGTAGAAGCTGAACTATGAGTACATCAAATACTACAATAATATTACCGATTAAGTCATCCAAAACAAAAGACTTTTCGGATTTTTTCTCAAAACTTGTTGAATCAATACAAAAACAAAAAGTATTACCAACTGAATTAATCATTGTACCTACCGCTGAAGAATCACTTCAATTATTTTTGACAGATTATGATTTCGGAGACTTAAAAAATATAGTCAAAATTGAGACCTATGAAGGTGAACCATCATTTCAAGCACAAATAAACTATGGTGTGTCAAAAGCAACTAACGAGTGGGTTTCTTTTTGTGAATTTGATGATGAATATTCCGCAATTTGGTTCAAAAATGTAGAAATCTATAAAGAAGCATATCCCGACTCTCAAGCATTTTTGCCTGTAGTTGTTGATGTCGATGACAAAAACCAATTTGCCGGTTTCACCAACGAAGCAACCTTTGCCGCAAACTTCAACTTGGATTATGGTATTGTAACAAATGAGTTACTCGCTCGTTTTCAGAACTTCCAAAGTAGTGGGATGGTTATTAGAAAAGAAACATTCTTGGATTATGGAGGTTTTAAAGAGTCGATAAAGTTAACATTTGTGTATGAATTCTTAATGAGAATGACATATAATTCCGCAATTATAAGAACCATCCCTAAGATTGGTTACAAACATACGAATATGAGGTTAGGATCCATTTTTTGGAATTATAAGTTCGGTGAAAGTCCTTTAAGTCCTGATGAAGCTAAGTTTTGGTTAGAAGTAGCTAAAAAAGAATACTTCTTTATTCAGGATAGGGAAATAAAATACGAACCTGAATTAGTGGATGAATCCAACATCAGCAGTAACGGAAACTGAAAAAGTTAAGAAGGGACGTAAACCCAAAGAAAAAAATTATTTCGCCGAAAGGGAGGAACATGCGGTTCGTATGTTCCTTCAGGCTGAAACGTGGGGTGAAAAAAACAAAATCTACGATGAGTTTCTCCACGCACCATTGGATAAGATGATTTCATCAATCATAAGACGATACAAGTTATACAGAAAAGATATGGATTTTAATGACATCCATAGTGATACGCATTCTTTTTTATTAACTAAAGTTGATAAATTTCAACCTGAAAAAAACAAAAAAGCATATTCTTATTTCGGAACCATATGTAAAAACTATTTGATGGGTCAGATTATAAAAGACCAAAAAGATCAGAATAGAAGAATTTCATATGAGGATATTTCAAGTAACTTAGAGAATAGACCTGACTTGATTTATTATTTAGAATATGAAAATGTAGAAACGACCGAAGTCATTGATATGTATGTTGAAAAACTTGAAGATTTTATTGAGAAATCTGATCTCAATACAAATGAAATAAAGTTGGGGTATGCTCTTGTTGAATTATTAAAAAACTATGAGAGAGTTTTCTTGGGTAACGATAATAACAAATTCAACAAAAATGTTATACTCCTTTCAATAAGAGAAATGACAAATATGTCTACCAAAGAAGTAAGGAGTTCAATAAAAAAATATCGTCATCTGTATTATGAATTCTTAAATAAATTGAATTCTGAATAATTATAGATATGACAAAACCACGCAGAAAAGAAATCAAATTATCCAAAGATTCAATCTTAGGATTGATGCAGGAAATTTACAACGAGTTGGTTGAACAAAGAAATACTGCAGTTAGACTTCAGAACAAAATGGCTTCGATGATGAAAGATCCTGAAGATTTGACTGTGTTGGGTCCTATCATTAAAGAACAACAAAAAATAATAAATGATACCATTGAGAAAAAATTAAGTTTGTCAAAACTTCAATCTCAGATTTGGGAAAAATCTAATAACCAAAGCGAAGAAAATTTCAGTTTGAGTGAAATTGATGATGATGTTCTTCAAAATTTGATCGGAAAAGACATTGACAAACTTGATGATGGTAAATATCATCTTAAGTAATGGCTCTTGATTTAAATAGTGAATTTAGTGAGATCCAACAAAAGATCAAGAGTGGTCAGACCTACAAAAAGATATCCAAACAAATAAAGGATATTGAAAAAAAGGCTGGTGATGCTGAGACTGCGAGTAATAAATTTTTCTCAGAAACATTAAATTCTGCTAAAGATAAGGCAACACAAAAATTTAACTCATCTCAAGTAAAAAATCAGTATGATCAATTATTAGATTTAGTAAGAAATCCCGAAACTGGTAATGAAACAATAGATATTTTACTTAAGGCAATGCTAGACGCTTCTAGAGAAGTTAAAAATCAACTCCCTACCCTTCTCACAGATTCTACAATCAAAGCCTTAGGATGTGATCAAGAACAACAGTATGTTCCCAACGAAAAAATATACATCAAACTTGATTCAATTGATCTTTTAGATTATTTAAAGTATTCCCCCGACGATAATAAAACCAAAATATTATACGAAAAAGATCCACTTTCTGTTCAAAATAATCCATTCTCTATGAACAGAGAATTATATAATCGAACTTTAAGTAATCAAAGTTATTCTGAACAATATGGTCAGTTTTATAGAGGAAATTCGGGACAAGATCTTTTTGATATCAAGTATGTTACTCAAGATCTAAATACCGGTAATTTTGGTGATTTTTACGAAATAACACTTCAACCAAAACTTAATTCACCTACTACCGTTTCTGACTTTTTAGTGGATTACTATCAAAGTGTAACAATTTTTGAATTTTCAGACATCTCTAAAAATATTATGAATCTACTTACGGGTAGTGTTGATATGTCTTTGGATGTAGGTCAAAAAAAGTTGGAGGATATCTCGGTTTCGTTAAAAATAATACAAAGAATTTTGGGACTTTGTTTTGATAATACTCAAGAAATTGAGGTGGGTGGAACATCAAAAGTGTCTGTGTTAGAAGAAATTGATGACTCATTTTTTGAGTTATCTGAATTTGAACTACGAGATGTTGAAAATGAGGTAAATAATGTTATAAATCGAGTTTCAGAATTTGAGGGGTGTGATAGTATCAAATTACCTGTAGACTACAATCAAATTATTAATAATGTCTCTAAAATATGGGAAAATCCGTCAAACAAAACGGACGATCAACTACAAGAGGAACTTGTTGAATACATAAAGGAAACTTCACAAAATCCTGAATGGTCACCGACTCTTCCAACAATTGATTTCAATACAGTTTTAAATTTAGAAGTATTAAAGCAACTTCCTAAAACAATAGTTATGTCTTTGATCAGTCCAAAAATCTTATTACCAATCTTCATAATGTTTAAAGCTTTGAAACAAAACTTCGTTGATTTGGTTGAAGATTTCCAAAGTTTCTTGAAACATATGAGGAATATTATGGTAACTCTGATTGCTGAAATTCAAGCCAAGTTCAAGGAAGTTTTGGTTGACATCATAAAAAAACAGATCTACAAGATCATAGTATCTTTAAACAAAGATATTAGTGAAAAAACAAAAAGTACTTATATACTGATAGTTACAAAATTACTTTCAATAGCATTTGTTTTGGTAAATTTAATTCGTGACTATAAAAGATGTCGAAGTATAGTGGATGAATTATTAACTTTATTGAGGTTATTGGGTCCCAAGTTAAAAATACCACTTCCCGCATTGGCATTTTCATCCTTATTGGAAGGTTTTTCTACAGTAAGAGCATTCAACAATCACGTTGAAACTTTAGATAAACTGGGTTTTCCCACTGGTGATTTACCTGACGGATCTCCCAATTTGGGATTAATTTCCAATTTCTCTTTGATTTCGGCTTATAAAAAGGAGTTAGATGAAAATTCTAAGCTTCAGATTTCAACAGTGGATCTCGGAAGTCAACAACCCTTAATTCCTTTGGCAGGACCATTTTTGGGGCCTGGCGTAATGTATGGTAAATTAACATGATTACAGAAAATGAACAAAAATTTATCAAACAGGTAATTTCTGATTTTGATAATACACCAAACAAAAAAATCACAGAGGTTTTGGATATCCTCCGTAGAGATTTTGACGACTCAAAAAAAATCATCGAAAGAGTTTCAGAGCATATGAAAATAACTGAAACTGTTTATAATGAACTTTTGGTAAAATATAAAAATAGAACAAATTCATAACGAATGATTGATGCAAGTAGCTCGAGTACAAAGATAATTCATCCTGGTGTATGTATATCGGTTGATGACCCTTTGGTCATTGGTAGAATTCGTGCTCATCCGTCCACACGATATATCAATGATATTGTCAAAGCAAGTTTTCCAAATGAAGTGTTCGATATACCAGGTGATATCCCATCTAAATATTTTTGGACAAAAAGAGATCCATTTGTTTTTAACTCACTTATTCCTTACTTTTTTAGACAAGTCCCTCGTGTTGGTGAGTATGTTCATATCATTTATTCAAATCCAAGTTTTCAGGATGATAAGAACAAATTTTATGTTCAAGGTCCGATTTCATCACCTACTCTTCAATACAAAGATGTTGCTGCGAATGCAGAACAATTGTTAACTTTGGGTGATAGAGTAAAATCTATGCCCAACCTTAAAAATTCTGACGGTTCATATAAAAATCCTAAAACCCAATCTATTTTCCCTGACCCTAATGACGTGGCAATTTTGGGAAGATACAACACGGACATAATATTGAAGGATGAAGATGTTATATTGAGGGCAGGAAAAGCAAAATCTATTGGTTTAAAGAACGCCAACGGATCAACATTTCCTTATGAGAACCCAAGAAGATCTTTTATTCAATTAAGTAACTTAGAAACTACGACTTCAGAAAAAACAATCAAGAAAGTTTTTAAAGCCGAGCAAACAGATGCTAATTTAACATACTTGATTGAATGGGATATAATAAATCTTAATAGTGGTGCTAATTTTACGGGTTCAATTTATTTTTATAGAATTGATGCTGGTCAAAATACAAAAACAAAAGATGTTTTACCTGACACCGTTATTGAAGGAAAAACTTTAGCTTATAAAGAAGATTTTCAAGGTTTGTCTATGAGTGCGGCAACTGAATTTATCAATACCACAATAACTAAGTTTAAAAATTCTACCCTTACCATTTCCCCCTCTTTAGGGAATGTTTTTCCTTTTTATTATAGACCTAGTCAAAATGTTTTGAATACCACAACTCAAACCTCAGATCCCCTTTCTTTGGTCAATGCGTTGTCTTTTCAAAGTCAGATAGGTGTATCTTTGAGTTCAACAGAATCATCAGGTTTCGGGGGTTTTGGATTAATCTTCTCAAAAGATAAAAAAGGTAATCCAATTCAAATTAAACAGATTAATTTGGAGGATAGTAAAACCTCATCCGATAATTCTACTGTTCAAATATTTGGTGCTGATAAATTCTACTTTATATCACATCAATCTACAATACCCGGAAAAAAGAAAATCAATTTAGAAGGAACCAATTATGGAGTTTCGGGTGATTTTATAAATGAAAATGTTATTGAAAACGTTTCATCTATGGTCAGAGGTGAGGAGTTATTAGAGTTATTGAATTATATCATTCAGTATTTGATAACTCACGTTCACTCTTATCATGGATTACCACCAGTCCCAACCACAACAAACGGATCAACAACAACTGAATTGATGAAAAAGATGATGGACGCTTACCAAAAAGTTTTGAGTCAAAACTTTAAGTTGAATTGATATTTATAGATAAAATATCAATATGTCTGACCATCGTTCGTATTTTAGTAGAAACAATACCATAGTTTTCAATTCTGAGGTAAACACGGGGAGAAACCCCGTTACAGAATTATTTTTTGGATCAAACTTTCCCGCCATCGGAACAAAATCTTTCTCAAGATTTATTTTTGATCTTGATTTAGAACCCCTCCAACAAAAAATTACTGACGGATATCTTAATTTATCCTGTAATACAAACATCACCCACGAATTAAGAATGACCAATTCCTCGGCTTTTGAGGATTTACTAAACGAAACGAATAGTGACGGTAGAAGAAGAGCAACTTCATTCGATTTAATTCTTTTTAGAATTCCAAAATCGGGTGGTGCAACAGGAACAACACAGAGTTGGGATGAAGGTGTTGGATATGATTTCAACGAAACCTCTGTAGATAATGTTAATAGTCAATATTATAGAAACATCATTGAAACAGACAAATCCTACTCATTAAGACCATCCAATTACTTTGACAGACAACTTATTTACGATTGGAGTACAAACGGAATTTATATAAATGATAATACCGGAACAAGTGGTCAGGTTAATTATTCTGCACTCACCATCGTAGACACACAACATTTTGAATTTGGTGACGAAGATATTTCATTTGATATGACAAGTGAAATAAACTCCATTTTAAACGGATCTTTGACCAATAATGTAGGGTGGGGTATTGCTTATGTACCACAAGTAGAAAACTTAACAGGTTTGAGTGAATCATATTTTGTAGGATTCTTTACAAGACACACTCAAACATTTTATGAACCCTACCTTTACTCCACTTGGAATGATGTAATTGACGATTCAAGAACTAACTTTACGGAGGGTACATCCAATGATCTTTATCTCTACATATCAAGGAACGGATCTCCGATAAATTTGGATTCAAGTCCTACGGTAGACATCTTAGATCCAAATGGAGATGAAATTGCAGGATTGACAGGTATTTCAACCTGTAGAGTTAGTAAAGGGATATATAAGGTTTCAGTACCTGCAATTACGGGCGGTAGTTTGAATTGTTTATATACCGATAGATGGAAAAATCTTGTATTAAATGGTGTTGCATTATCAAATATAGAGAATGAGTTTGAACTTAAATCTTATAGTGATAGTTTACAGTATGATACTTCATTACCCGACACTCAAGAGTACGGATTTACATTCTATGGAATTCAATACGCTGAGAAAATATTAAACACCGATCAAAGAAAAATATCGGTCATACCTAAAAAAGCGTATACAAAGTCACATATTGTGGAAGATATTGATGTTCAATACAGGATATATGTGAAGGAGGGTCAGACAGAGGTTCAAGTTACAGATTGGACTGAACTTAATAGAACACCACAAGAATATTTCTTTATTTTAGATCTAAAAGACAAGATTCCAAATGAATATTTTATTGATTTACAACTAAATCAAAATAACAATGTTGTCACATACAAAAACGAAATAAATTTCCAAGTCGTAAATAAAAAATGAGTAAAATTATTTTAAATAATGAAGATATGAAAGAAATCTTGAGAAGGTTTCTTATTGAGGCTTACATTACCGAGAAAAAGAAAAAATCAAATAAGTTGTGTTCTCGTGGTATATCAGCAGCTAAAGCAAAATATGATGTATATCCAAGTGCATATGCTAATGGATATGCGGTTCAAGTGTGTAAAGGAAGGATGCCTGGTCTTGATGGTAAGAAAAGATGTTCAGGATCCTACTGTAAAGGTAAAAAATAACAAAACTATATCCTTCAATTAACATTCTCTTAACACCTTAACTTTGATCTATTGTAATTATATTCGTATAATTTACAATAAATTTAAAAAAGGATGATTATGAGAAAACAAATTTTGCTGACCCTGTCACTATTTATGGGTCTTTTGACGACTAATGCTCAAGAATGGACTTGGGATTATGTAAACTACAGAGGTGCCTTTGCTGTAACTGACAACACAACATCCACAGATTGGACTTATGGATGGACAAATTGGGATCCACAAAACACAGAATACCCAACCCCGTCTATGATCCTTTCTTCTGATATTACGGTTAATACAACCATCGGAGGTGTTGTTGAACTCCAAAACAAAGTATATGTCAAGAATGGTGCGGTTTTGACAATTCAACCAGGAACAATTATCAGAGGAGACGCATCCACACAAGCAACTTTGATTGTAACGAAAGGTTCAAAAATTATTGCACAAGGGACACAAGATCAACCCATCGTTTTTACATCTAATCAACCTGTGGGTGAGAGAGCTGAGGGTGATTGGGGTGGATTAGTCATTTTGGGTAATGCGATCAACAATCAACCAGGTGGGTTTGCAAATATTGAAGGTATTCCAGCCTCTTTGGATACTGAATATGGTGGAACTGACGATAATGACAACTCAGGTATTTTGGAATATGTTAGAGTAGAATTTTGTGGTATTGCTCTTGAACCAAACAAAGAAATCAACGGCATTACCTTTGGTTCTGTAGGTTCAGGGACTTATGTAAATAATGTTCAAGTATCTTATTCAGGTGACGATTCATTTGAATGGTTCGGTGGGACTGTAAATTGCAAACACCTCATCGCATATAGTGGTATTGATGATGATTTTGATACCGACTTTGGTTATAGAGGAAAAGTTCAATTTGTTTTGTCAATTAGAAACAAATATATGTATGACGCAGTTGGTGACTCCAATTCATTTGAATCAGACAACGATGGTCAAGGATCGGCTAATGAACCCCTAACCTCACCTGTTTTTTCTAATGTAACTTTGGTTGGACCATTTGGTGATGATATTACTGATGACCTTCCAAACGGAGAAACTTTCGAGAAGGCTTTCAGATTAAGAAGAAACACTTCAACATCTGTATTCAACTCTTTGGTCGCAGGTTGGGAAAAAGGTGTTTCCATTGAGGGCACTTCAACTCAAGTCAATGTAACAAACGGAGATTTGGTTTTTGCTAACAATATTTTGGCAGATCTTCCTGTTGGTTCAAATTGTGTTTCAGGAACAGAAGATTTTTATAACTCATTCTTCGGTGTAAACAACAACGACTCAACAATAACAATTCAACAAATTGATTGGGTTAACTTGTTTGTTGATTTGGGTTTGACTCCTGACGCTAGACTTAGCGAAAATAATTCACCAGCTTTGGGAGCGGATTTTACACATCCACTTTTATCTAACCCTGTTGTTATCGGTGTTGACAACAAAACCACATCAAACTTCACAATTTACCCCAACCCAACCTCTGACTTTTTGAATGTTGTTTCACCAAATAGAACCCCTATCTTTGTGATGAATCAGGTGGGTCAAAGAGTTTATGAGGATTATGCACCAATCACAATCAATCTTTCAAACTTTGAAGATGGAGTTTATTTCATCCAAACATCCAACGATGTTCAGAAGTTTGTAATACAAAAGTAAAATGAAATACTTCAACTTATTTATATTTTTATTCTTACCTTTTTGTTTATTTTCACAATATAATTTATCTGGCACGGTTAACGACTCTCAATCACGGGAGTCGTTGATTGGTGCAACGGTATATATTGAGGAATTAGGTAAGGGGACGATGAGTGACCTCGATGGAAACTTCTCAATTCAAAATATTCCTTCAGGGGTTTATAATGTTAGATTCAGTTTTATCGGTTATGATACTTCTGTTGAAAGTATAAATATGGTTGGAAAAAGTGGGGTTGTTGATGTATCTCTCATCCCCGTCTTTTTGGAAATAGGTGAGGCTACAGTTGTTGCTCAGGCAAATCAACAATCGGCAACACAGATGATTGCCTTACAAAAAAGATCAGCATCAGTTATTGATGGTGTTTCTTCAGAGGTTTTTAGTAAAACACCCGACGCTAAAGCATCCGATGTATTCAAAAGAGTGGGGGGTGTAACAATACAAGAAAATAAATTTGTTATTATCAGAGGTTTGAACGATAGATATAACTTCGCTTATATCAACGGAACTCCTCTTCCTTCAACCGAATCAGATAGAAGAGCATTTTCATTTGATTTGTTTCCTTCCAATATGATTGACAACTTGTATGTTAATAAATCGTCTTCACCAGATCTTTCCGGTGAATTCTCAGGTGGTTTAATTAACATCAATACAACAGATCCAAAGGAAGTGACATATCAGAATTTTCAGATCGGAACATCATTCAACACGATGACCACCTTCCAAGACTTTGGAACTTATAAAGGTAGTCCGATGGATCCAATTGGATTGGGATCGGAATTTAGATGTTTACCCGACAATATTCCAAACACTTCTGAGTTTGTAAATTTATCCAAACAAGAAAGGGCTGAACTTGCATCGTTGATTCAAACCGATTGGTCAACATATTCAAGAAAAGCGCCTGTATCTTCTACTTTTCAATATTCAGTAGGAAAAAATTATTCATTTGGAAATAGAACTCTTCTTTTAAGTGGAGCTTATAATTATTCAAGTCAATTCAATACCACCACTACAACAAGAAGAGATTTTGAAGAACAAAGTTTGGGTGTTGTTCAAAAGATGGAACTTAATGACTCAGTTTTTGTTCACAATATCGCTAACAGTGGTCTACTTAATTTTTCTTTATTATTAAATCCTAATAATACTATAAAATCCAAGAACTTTTACACCATAAATTCTGAAGATAGAATTAACGTAAGACAAGGTGTAAGAGAGATGGATAATGACCCAAGACAATGGGAAAGATCCACAAATTTTTGGTATACACAAAATAACTTTTTATCACAACAGTTAATTGGAACTCACAACATCATAAATTCAAAGTTGAATTGGAATTTGAGTTACAACAATGTTAGAAGAGATATTCCAAACTTAAGAAGAATAGTTTACCGAAAATATTCTTTGAATGAAGATGATCCAAATACACAATATACTGCAGTAATACAATCAAATGGAACTATTCCCACCGCAGCGGGAAATATGTTTTGGTCTTATTCTGATGAAGATCTATATTCAGGAAAATTAGATTGGTCAAGAAATATAACACTCGGTTCATTTGAAAATGAAGTGAAGATAGGTGGGATGTATCAACACAGAGATAGAAATTTTATCTCCCGTAACTTAGGTTATTCACAATACAAACCACAAAACGGTTATTTTGATAGTTCATTACTTCTTTTGGATCCAAGTCAGATTTTTTCACAAGAAAATATGGGACTATTGGACAATGGGATGGGTGGATTTAAATTAGATGAATCAACCAATGTGGATGATAGTTATAACGCAAACTCCACATTAGGGGCGGGTTATACGTCATTTGATACAAAATATAAATCATTCAGATTTATTTATGGTTTGAGAGTTGAAAATTACAATCAAAACTTTTTCTACACAGAATTTGGTTCAAATAAACCAATTCATATCAATAGTAGTATAACTGACTTCTTACCTTCATTTAATTTTGTTTATACAATAAATGACAAGACCCAACTCAGGTCGTCCCTATATTCAAGTGTTTCAAGACCTGAATTTAGAGAACTCGCACCCTTCACCTTCTACAACTTTATTCAAGATAATATCATCACAGGAAATCCATATTTAGAAAGAACAAAAATAAATAACCAAGAAGTAAGGTTTGAGTTTTATCCCGATTTAAATGAGATTTTTTCTATTTCGATATTCAACAAGAACTTAACCAATCCAATTGAATTGATTAATAGAACTGGTGTTTCAGGGGCACCAGAGATTTACTATTCAAATGTTGAAAGTGCGTTTATCAGAGGTATTGAATTTGAAGGTAAAATAAATCTGATTGACAATCTAAATCTTACATCCAATGTTTCATTGGTTCAATCTGAAGTTGATTTGAATGGATTTGAGGGATCTGAAAATGGAAGACCATTACAGGGTCAATCACCTTATGTTTATAACTTTGGTTTGTTATATAACACACAAAATAATTGGAGTGTTTCCGCAAGTTACAATATGGTTGGTCCGAGAATCTTTATCGTCGGAAATATTCAAGAACCATCGGTTTGGGAAAATGGAAGAAACTTGATTGATCTTCAGGTTTCAAAAAAATTCGGAAATATTGAAATGAAGTTCAATGTTAGAGATTTACTCTCACAGGATTTAGTTATGTTCCAAGACCTTAATGGTAATGAAAAATTGGATGAAGGGGACAACAGATGGCAAGAAACAAGGATGGGATCAAATGTCAATTTTAGTTTGAAATATAATTTTAACTGATGTAAATATTACACATTTTTGTGTATTTATTGACAAATCCCATAACAATGAATTATCGGACCTATGAACTAATTAAGGAAGGAAAAGTTATTAACCAAACAGAGGCTCAATCTGCGGATTCAGCGTTAGATTATTTTATTTTATTTCACGAAGATCTAATGTCTTCATCACACTACCAAATCAAATTTCGTAAATCTTCACAATCAAATCATTTGAACCTTTGATAATTCGGTGATAACTTTCTTTGGGGATGTTCAATACATCCCCTTTTTTCATTTCTGTTGGTAGTTGATCTTCAAATTGAAAATACCACCCGTCAGACTCCAATATCTCCACGATACGGTCGTTTCTATCACGATGCCATACCAGTTCATCACTCTCAACATTTTCTTTGAAAACACGAGTGATTATACTGTCATTTACTTCTTCCTGATAAGGATTCACCACCATGTTCCACCACCACTTAACCCCAAAGACTTAGCATATCTTGGTAAACGACATGCCCAATAAGACGCAGTTGTTTTGTCTTTGGTTGTATGACATTTGTGTCTTGCGGCGAATGATCTCTTAGCCGCTGGATCTTTTAATTTAACAGCCAAGGATCCACCACCTCCAGCGGCACCAAATGAAACTTTTCTTACATTACCCGTCTTTGGATCTTTTACATAAACCTTGAATTTTTTTCCACCACTACCCCCTCTCATAGGTTTATTTAATTGAACCTTTTTTCCCTGATATTCAGCTTCATACAACATCGGAACATCCAAAGGTACCAATTCCCCTTCATAAAGTTCAAACAAACCAATATCTGTATTTTTAATTAACCATCTATCTACTTGATTTGTGAAATTTTCATAACCCAAACTTCTTGCTTCCCTAAATAAAGAGAAATATTTGTCAGATCCCATCCTAAAAACATTTTCGTGAATTGAAATATTATTGTCTATATGATATTTCATTTCTTCACTCAAAACAATCTTATTTTCGTTGAGAGTTTTCCACTCAAAAATTGGCTTTTTATCCATAACTGATTCTTTTTTGTATCCTTTTATTTGAATTCTTGTTGGTTTTTGTCCCTTCCCTGATTGAGGATCTTTCTTTTCTTTTGCTCTTTTTCTTGCACAAGCAGATTTTTTCTCCTCTTCAGTCATTTTGGAAGCCACAGATCTAGCCCTACATACAGGATAACCTTTTGTTTCACCCTCATCTCTTCCACAGGGGGGATGACCACCACCTTCCTTTTTTTTACATATATTTACCCACGGCCCTTGTGGTTGTTTTGATCCTTTGGATTTTTTCTTTTTACCAAACCAAACCGCTAAATCTTCTTTTAACTGAGACATCTTTTTTATTGATAAATATATCAAAAATTGTATTTTTTACCTATGGAAAATGAAGAAGAACAAAAACCACTCGGTATTTTATTCAATACTCTGAATTATTACACAGTTGATGATTTGAACAAATTTATAGATAATCTTACAGTAGAACAATCCATGTTCTGCTTGATGTGGTGCTGTGAATACGCACAAGGGAAGGGTATTCTAAGTTTAGAAGAAGCAGAGATTATAAGTAAATCTATAAGAAAAATCAGAAATTCTGAGGAATAAAAAAAGGGAACCGAAGTTCCCTTTTTCTTTGTGTTCTAAATTGATTATCTCAATTCGTTGAGGTCGAATGTTCTAACACCATCAACTGTGATTCTACCGTAGAATCTGTTGTTCACCATCTTCTTAGCGTATCTGGTCATGATACCCTTGATTGGGGTGAAGTTGAATGGGTTATACATTGTTGGTGTCAACTGGAGAGGTACGTATGGTGCGTAAACGTAACCTGTGTCAAGCAATGACGTTCCCTTATGACCAATCAAGATTTGGTTTGGTGGGAAGTATGGGTCACGGTAAACTTGGTATCTACCAGACAATGTACCGACTCTTTCAATACCCATGTTGTATTGATCCTGTTCAGGAGCTGCGTTTGAAACGTGGAAGTATTCCAAGTCGTCAAAAATAGCCGAAATTTCGGATGAAACAACGATCCAGTTTGCACCACCTCTCAAGGTTGATTTGTGGATTTGTGCAGAAAGTTGGTTGATCGCAGTGATCAATGTTTGGTTCCAATCCTTCTGTGTGTATTGGGTCAATGGGTTAGAAGAAGTACCTCTTTTCCAACCGTTGTAGTCCCATCTTAACTGCCATGCCGCACCTTTTCTCAAATCTCTCAAGATTTCTCTGTCGATTTCCGCAGCAACCTGTTCTGACAACAACGCTGTCAATTCAGCCTCAGCGTCGATGTTGTGGAATGCAGCAACGTCTTGAGCGAGTTCAGGTGACCATTGTGCTCTTAACTTTCTTTCAGAAACTGAAACCGTAACTGATTCAAGGTCAAATGAAACTTCACCAATTTGATCTTCAAATTCAAGATCTTCGTAGATTCTGTATGTGCAAGTAAACTGTGATCCAGCAACTGCTGTACCAGCGACAGTTGTGGTCAAACCTGAGTAACCGTCAAGTGAATTTGCACCGATTGAGCAAGGAACTTGTAGGTCAACTTCCAAGTAAATCTTACCATCAGCACTACAGATGTCATCATACGCTCCACCATTCGCAGTGTTCGATCCTCCAAAGGTTGTTGAAGTTTGTGAACCATACTGAACAATACCTTTACCATACTTTTGAGTTACAACTCTGAATAGTAAGTTTCCGGTACCCATACCTGAGAATGCACCTGTTGATACCGCATTTACTTTAAGGTCTGATAGGAATGATTCACTATCAACTAAAATACCATCAGGTCCTAAAAGTTTACCAAAACCGCCATTTGAGAATCCTGAAAGAACGATTATTACTTTTCTGTATTCGCCAGCTCCGTAACCTGAAGTGACTAAATCACCACCACTCCAAACTTGTGTTGCAACCGCACTTGACTGGAACGCAGTATAAGCCCCTTTTGAGTAATCAAACAATCCAGGAGGATCGAGAGCAGCTTCGTTACCTTCGTAGAATCTATCATAAAGGTTTTTACCTGTAGAATACCCCTGATTTGGGTTATCCAATCCTGAGTCAACTGCCTGTGGTGAACCAACTGGTGGATAGTGATATCCGCTTGAACCTGTGTAACCTTGAATTTTAGGTACAAAGTAGAAAAGCTTACCGATTGGTAAGTTCATCGCTTGAACTGAAACGATATCATTAGCCAAAAGTTTTGAGAAAACTCTTCTGATGATAGGGAAAACAACAGTTTCGAATGAACCTGAAGAATCTGTTGCTGACGCTTCGTTGATTAAGTGTGACGCTTGGTTCTCATAAAGTTGAGCCATGTTTTCTTTTAAGTGTCCGCCCAATCCTTCCAAGAAACCAAGTTTGTCCCATTTGTTTATAGTGTCTTCTTTGATAACTTTAAGGTGCTTAAGACCAATGTTACCAACTAAACCACTTTCTAATAATGCTCCCATGTTAATTTTTTTTTGTTTAGTTTATTTGTTTATTTTGTTCATCAAATCTTTCATTCTCAAGAATTGTGCATTCTCATAGGTTTTTGATTCGACTAAGTTTGTTGAACCTTTTTGTGGTGTTTTTTGAACTTTGTTAACCACAGACTCGGTTACAACATTTGTAGAGGAAACCAATTCATTCTTGATTGACTTATAGAGATTTTTTGATTCTTTAATTGTCTCTACATTATCAAATCTTTTAAGGATATTGATTTTCTCTTGTTTGGTTGTAGAATGTTCAGTGAACAATCTGGTAGCGTAAGCTAAATTTGAGTTGAAAATCGCAACCTCGTTTAATTTAGTTCTGAAAAGATCGAGAGCCTTTTTGTACTCTTCATTCTTTTCTTTGAGTTGACTTATTTGTTTTTCATAAGATTCTACCTCTAAATGACGAGGTGCTGCTTTTGGTTTTGGTAAACCTTTTCTTCCAAAAGCTCTTCCATTACCCAAGGTTCTAGCCGCTTCCTTGGCTTCTTCTTTGTGTGCCTCACCTTCGTGAGCCTCTTCGTATGTTTCTTCTAACTCAACTTCTTCCTCTTCTTCGTCTTCTTCTTCGTCAAATTCAATTTCATACATCACTTCTTCTTCGTCCATGTGTTCCATTTCAGAAACTTCTAATTCTTCTTCAGAATCTTCCATTTCATCCATATCCATCATTTCCTCCAATTCGTGATCTTCACCTTCCAATTGAATTTCATATTCTACATCTGCGTTTTCATCTTTCAAGTGAATTTCATCATCTTCCTTTTGGACGATAACTCCATCTTGGTCACCCATCAATTTGAAAACCTTTACGAGTTCTTCATCACTCATATTTGTGATGTCGATTAAATCTTCGTCTTCCATTTCGTCTTCAAAATCCATTTCGAGTTCCTCGTCATCCATAGATTCCAATTCCTCGTCTCCGAATTCATCAGGAAGGTCAACGTCCATTTCCTCTTCATCATCAAGGTCGAGTTCAACTTCCTCTTCTTCTCCCTCATCACCCATCTCGGTGTCGAGTTCAAGATCGAGTTCATCTTCCTCTTCCTGTTCTTTAACCTCTTCAGTGTCACCACCTAAAGATTCTTTTACTAAAGACTTGATTTCTTCCTTCATTACTGAAGCAAGTATTCCTTTTGTGTTTTTTGCAATAGACTCTTCTAAGTTCTTCAACTGTAAGAGTGTATCGTCTAATAGAATTTCTTTTTTGCTCATTTTCTATTTAAGTAGATTTATTTTTCTAAATAAATATACCCTTCTATAGAAAAATCTAACTTTTTTTGTATATTAATGAAATTAAATAAAAAAAGGGGTCAAATGACCCCTCTTTTATTTTTCAATTACTTCGTTGATTTTACTTTCTATCACACTTGTGATTCTCCAATCTTCAGTGTACCTTTCAAAAATCTTTGTAACTTTTGCTTCAACATCGGTTACACTAAAACCTCTCACCAATTTCTCTTCTCTTGTTTTTTTGGTTTTACCAGTTTGAATGTCTACTGTTTCAAATTGGATTTTTGCAATGAAATATTTTTCGTCCATAATTAATTATTTATCTTCCCAAAAAATCGGAAAGTTTGTTCATTAAATCAAGAGACTTACCCAATCCTTTTTCAGATTCAGGTTTTCTTAAATTTCTTTCTTCTTCTATGTTTTCCTCAAAGTTGAATTTATCTTCAGGTTTGTCAAAAAGATATGCTCCTGGTGTTGATGGTGAACTAACTAAGTCAAAACAGATTAATTCAAAATCGTCTTGTACTTCATTTTGTTCTCCCTTCTTTTTTAAGGTACCCACCCCTCTCGAAGATATACCCATCGTACATCCTTGTCTCATGAGGTTTGCTGCGATGTCACCAGGTGTAGAAACAATACCTGTTTCGTGAAAGGCTGGTGAGGTTAGAAGTCTGAGTTTACCCATCAAAGTATTTCCGTCCCACCATACATCGTCAATAATGTGTGAAACTCTTTCCAAATCCACAATAGATGATTCGGGGTGATTCAACTCTGAAAGGGAAGTTCCCTTTTGGATCATTCTCTTATAATTTTCGGCTTCTCTTTTTAATATTTTTTCGGGATATAATCTTCCGTTTCTGTTTGGAGTATCAAACTTTTGAAGAACAGCATAGAATATAAATGGTTTGGAATGATCTCTCATTGACTTGGATTCCATGATAACCTTTTCGTTTTCAGGATGATTTGGTGAGATATATCCCGCATCGTGCTCCACCAAAATACCTTTACCGGTTTCGTGAGCCTCAAGTACTCTTAGTTGTTCTTTCATTTTTTTTACTAGATAAATATGTTGTAATATAATTATTAATGTCTTTTGAGACTTTTCTTATCGAGTTTTCGTCAACTAATGAACCGAATTCAACCTCAATAGAGACAGTAAAACGTATTAAATAAAACATTCCGTTGTCCCAAGCAAGCTGTGTTGAATTGTCAACTTCACCATTTTCGATTAACTCTTTTGTGTCCTCAGCCAATTGAGAAATCATTTTGGTGACATTCAAAATATATCCATACCCATCTTCACGAACACCCGATCCATCGGGGTATCCCAAATAATCACTGATTGTCTGAAATATTTTGGAATTTATTTTATCTTTTATTGAAAATTTAATTGCTGTTTCTATGAATATACAAATCATAGATTTTTCATAATCCGAAAAATTCTTAATATTTTTTTTGTTTTCAGAAGATATTACATCATTCCAATAATCATAACAATCTATGTCCCAAAACCCTTGTGTAAACCATCTATCTTCTTTTGTCTCACGATCAAAGAATATCTCAAAATCTCTTAATTTATCAATACGATAGAAATATTCATCACCATCCTTTGATAAACCCCTACTATGATCATTTAACACCTCAAATATAAGTTCATTAAGTTCCTGATCACCGACAGATGAAACATATTTTAAAGTTGATGCTGGATATTGGTGATATAGATCAAGTAAAATAGAGGCAGGAATTGAATCACCACTCGATTTAATTTTTTTATAAAAAACTTCAATATTACCACCGAAAAAAGCCTCGATAAATTCCACGAGACTCTTATCGGTTTCTTGTGATAACTCAATAAATTTTTCAATCATATAAATAAATATAAATCACACCAACAATTTTACGGGTGTTTCCATCTTTGAAAGATGAAATGAGAAATACCTGTTGGATTTGAAACTATTTTTTGTAATATATTTACAGATTGTTGTTAATGATTTTTTTAATTGTTCTGATTTGAAATCAATATATTCATCCAAGAATAATGTGATTTCCAAATTCATAAAACTCCTCTTCCCTTCCTGAATTCCTGAGGTTCTGAGATCAAGATCAACTATTGTTCTTCCGTTGAATATATTCAGATCTATTGAATCCAATAATTTATGTTTTATGTCCCTTCTTAATGTATTGACCACCGATGACCACGATTCAAGATCCGTTATTGGTTCCACCCACGCCTGAATGACCAAATAAATTGATTTCATAGATTTAAAATCTACCGTCCCATAATTTATTTTGAAATCTTTAAATCCATTAATCTTTATTGATTTTCCCTTCTTCATAAAATCCCTTCATATATAAAAACGTTTATTTTTTGAAAAACATAATAAAAATAAGGGTTATTGTCAAAATTTCGTAAATTCGTTTGTATTTATCGTTACAAATACAACTTATGATAATAATAGAGGTAAATAAAAAAAATATAGAGGCAGCTCTGAAAACTTATAAATATAAAGTTTATAAGACCCAAGTTCACAAAAAACTGTGGGAAAATAAAGAATATATTAAAGATTCAGTGAAAAACAGAGAAAAGATGAATAAGGCCATCTATGTGAACGACAAGTTTAAGAAAGATTAAACTATCTCGTTCAAGAATTTCCTGAGTTCAAACAATGAACGGTGGGATTTATCATAAGATCCCAACTTTGACTTCAACTGATCCAATTTACCTTCTTCTATAGTATTTTTCTCAAATACAGAAAGAATTTCAGATTTCGTTTCCTCAATCAAGTTTGTCAAATCACCTTCAGTTAATTCTTTCATTTCTTTCAGTAATGAAAGTTCTTCTTCAGAAAGACTTTCTAAGATTGGTTTGATTTTGGAATTTGCAATGTCCACTTGCATAGATAAAGGAAGATAAATGGTTTCGTTTACCTCATCCTTTCTTTGAAGATTTTCCAACAAAGAAAGTTTTGTCTGAACCTTTTTTTCTATGTTTGTTGAAAAGATCAAATTATCAATAGATTCGTAGTTATTCGATCCCTCAGACAAATACTTTTGAATATCTTTTCTTTTATATAATTCTTTTAATCTATCAATAGATTCATTAAGGAACATTTCACTGAATTCCTTGTCATATCCTTTTTTGGATGACAATTCATAATAGATATTTGTCGCTTCTTTTAAGTTTTTGTTTTTTAAAACCTGATCTTTGAATTTGGTAAATGAATTTTTAAAGGTTCCTGTTTTGTAACCCTCTAACAATTCATTTTCGAGTTGGGTAATATAACTTCCTAGTGTTTTCATACTAAATAAATATTATGATCCTAATAACTCGTTTAATTTTTGGTCAATCTCTTGTAAAGATTTTTTTGCTTTGTTGATATTGAGTTCCACAACACCGCTTAACATATTATCTTCTAGAATTAAATTTTCATCTTTTTCTTTTGATTCAGGAGTTACTTCCGCAGCTGGAGTTTCGGTTTCACCACCAGTTTCAGTCGCAGGTTCGGGGGTTGTGGTACCACCACCTAATTCACCAAAACCACTAGTTACAGGACTTGTCGTCTCTTCACCACCAGGTGTTGTTGCCTCACCAGCACCTGCTTCACCACCCTCTTTTGGTTTTCCATTACCGTATAATTTGTCAATATTGTCAAATATACCTGTTTTGGTAATTACATTCGGGGTTTCTTCGAGTTCCTTAGCTACTGCCTTTTCAATTCTTTGTTGTTGAATATCCAGCTTAATTTCTTCATCACTAAATCCAAGAATATGTTTCTTAGCCCAAGAAGCCGATACTGCTTGAATACCGTTACCAGGATCAGTAACTGCGTCCCTATAAAGTTGAATCTTAGATTGAAGTTGTTCAAGCTTCAACATGTCCTGTTGTGTTGATGGGTTAGTTAGACCTAAAGTAAAGTTATTCAGTTCGTCCTCAAAGCCCAAGATATAAAGGTGAATAATTGCGATTTTATTCAATTCTTGAATCATCGCTTGTTGAATTCTATTGATGGTTCTTGAGAATCTAATATCTAAAAGAGACAAGTTTTTACCATCACCGACCACTTCTTCAAAACCAAGAAATGCTTTTGGAATTCTCAATGCAGTCAACAATTTCTTTTGAATATATTCAATATCGGCAATTTCACTCAGATTTTGAGCACCGGGTAAAGTATCAATTGGGTTTGGTGCGTTTGGATCACGAACAGGAATAAAATAATCCTGATCTACAGCCATCTGATTATATCTCATATCAACATTACCATTCTTGGGATCTACAATTTGGTCTCTCTTAAATTTGTTGGCGACCCTTTGTACGTAAGCCTCAACATCCTTATCATCCATATTTCCAACAAAAACTTTGAAAACCCTTCTCTCAGGTGCTCTTGATGTTCTATAGATCAACATCGCATCTTCGGACAAAAGAAGTTGTTTCCAAACCCTTCTTGCTTTTTCTAACATAGAAGTTCCATAGGGTAATTTAGAGTCGTCACCCAAAAGTCTAAAGTGAGCAACTTCCCATGTATTGAATTCTATATTTTTATTTTTCCATGTAAAAGTCAAATGGGTATTTTCAACACCGGTATTCATAGCAACGGTATTAACAACCATACCCCTCTCAAATCTTTCAATTTCAATATTTGGTAATTGTTGTGCACCGACAACACCTTGCTCAGGGTCAATTTTTAAGTAAAGAAAATTATCACCATATTTACAAGTGTTTCTTGTCCACATAGGTAAATTGGTATTAATATCCAACTTGTTATTGAACAAGTCAGCCAAAATACTTTTGATTCTATTGGATTCTGAATATATTTGAAGTATAAATCCATTTTCATTTGGAGTTGTTGATTCCTCAGCATAAATGTCTAAAGCTGCGGATATTTCGGGTGTAAACTCCATTGATTCATAGTCATAATATGAAGCCAACCTTGTTGGTTCATAATATACGGCTTGTGTGTAAAGATTGTTTTCAACCTTTGACCATTGGTTTGCCAAATACAAACTCTGTTGAGCTTGAAGTTTTTCCTTTTCGTATTCCCCTTTGGATTTGGTTCTTAAAATTTCTTTTTTATCAAATCTGTATTGAGGAACTTGTTGATCCAATGTGGAATCTGGTCCAAAGACCCTTGAAAGTCGTTGCCAAATTGTATATTGTTGATTAGATTGTGCCATAGTAATTAAAATAGTAGTTTTTTCAATAAATACAATATTATTATCTTCTCATTCCTCCAAAGAGCCATAAATATTTCTCTACGTCTTTCTGATTATAACTTCGATTGGAATCGTTATTTGTTTGACCATAATACGATGGAACACTCGGATTCATAAAGTCAGTTTTATATTTTACACTTTCATTTACCGTCCAAGAATCAATCATTGCTTTTGCTTGTTCGGTAACCTTTGTGAGTTTGGAAAAACTACTCTCACCAACGTATAGTGCCATAGCAACAGACATAATCAAATCGTCGTGTTGTCCTTTGATATGGTCGGGTCTTCCGTTTATATAAACAAAAGTCAGTAATTCATTATATAATCTTGATGATCTGATTTTGAACCCGTGTCTAATATATTCTTCAAAAGTTGCAATAATTTGAACCCTTTTGTTGTTAAAATTAATTCCGGGTATTTTCTCTTGTGATTTTGGGTCATATTTCCATATATCAGTTGATACTTGACCATCAATATAAAGGTTTTTATACCCCAACTCTTGCATCTTCCTTGCCGTTGATACACCCATACCACCTGTGATATCAATAACCACAAATGCGTTGTATCTTTGTGCCCATTTTAGAGCAATTTCGGCGGCAATATCAGGTGGAACTTTGTCCAAGAATTCAACAACCTGTTCTCTTGTATCAAAATCAACTATATTAAAGGTCGTAAAATCCTCTGAATCACCTCTTGACACATCCACACCCATAATATATTTGTGATCCAATATCGGATCTTCCCAAACCCATAACGCCCCTCCCATCATCTTGTCTCTTGGTTCCAAAATGTCATTTTTCTTGATTTTTTCCATAGTTCCCGAGTCAATAACATTGTCACCAGATCCAAGAAAGTTACACTCCAATTCTTGAGACACCTTTCTTCTATCGTATTTCAACTTCTTAACCATAGTTTCAAACCAAGAAGAACAAGGTTTATAACCTTCATTGATTTTTTGAATAACAAATTCAAGATCCAAGTCCCAACCTGCGGCGTCTAATCTAATTACATGTTCTTCTTCAGTATATTCTTCTTTGTTTAACAAATAATGAACAATATCTTTGGTTTTTACTAAATAAAGGTCTTTGGTATATCTTGGGTCTCTATACCAATACATTTCAGATATTTTAAAATCATTCATACCCCGTAAAGCTTGATCGTAAATTGAATAATAAATTTGATCAAATCCGTTGGGGGTTGAAATAACTATAACTTTACCACCCGTTGAGAGTGATGCCATACAAGCTGCCCAGAAATCATCATCAGCTTCAATATATGCAGCCTCGTCAAATACAAGGATGGTAGGCGTATAACCTCTTAATGCATCTTTTGATGTTGCAACAGCTTTTACTTCACAACCATTTGTTAATCTGAAGTGACGTTGGGAGTTTTTTTCCGATGAAAAACTAACACCAAACCAATCGGGCCATTGTTCTTGGAAAGACCTGATTTTATCTGCCATACCTACAGCAGTATCAAGTTTGTTGGCGATGATCAATATCTTTTCCGGTTTTCCCTTCGGAGCTGTGATCAACTTTTTGGAAATCCAAGCTGCGGTGACAGTTGAAACTCCCGCCTGTCTGTATTTTAACGCAATATTTTCCTCAAACTTTTCAAAATCCTCAATCAATTTCACTTGGTCAGGAAACAACTTCAGGGGTACGAACCCCTGAACTGTTTGATCATAAGTTTTCAAATATGTTTTTAACGCATATTCAGGACTTTTGACACATTTGGCATATTCTAATAATACCTGTTCTCTTGTTAAACCCATCCATTAATTTAAACTTATTCCGAGATTAGAGAGGAAATTATCCAAGTCTTCATCATCATCTTCTGAACCCATAGCATCTTCATATTCTTGATCTTTGAGTTCCTGAATAATCTCTTTTACCATTTTGTCCACAATTTGCTTGCCTTTTGGTGTTTCTGCGAGAATTTCTTTCATAGTCTTGAAAAACTCGTCAGTACTCAAAGACGCAATTCTCGATTTGAGATAGAACTGAATGATTTTCTTGTCTTCGTCAAATAGTTCATCAGGATATGCATTTACCAATTTTTCATAAATAATTGGTCCGACTCTCATATCCCAAACTTCATGTGGTAAAGTATCTGCAACGCCCATAACCATTTCTGCCGATCTTGGATCGTCAGGTAAACCCTGAGTCATAACCAAATCGTTCACACCTTTAAGTAGTTCATGGATAAGAAGTGGAAACCATGTCGCCTGTGCTCTAACAGTTGGTGGGTCAGTAGTTTCGTCAACTTCTTCTTTGCCCATCATACCTTGACCACTACCCGCCATATTCAACATTTGTTGGTTGGGCATAATCCAATATAGATAGTCAGCGTATGACATTATAACACCATACAATCTTACCAAGTCAGGATTCAATCTATCTAATTCTGGTACTACAAGTTGATACATATAGTGACCTTTTTTTGCTCCACCCTGAATCAAAGCATTTAGAATTCTTCTTTTTGCGGTTTCTTTATTGAAATTTTCCATAGAATTCATGAATGACATGAAGTCATCCTGAAAATCTTCTTCTTCGTCTTCTTCACCACCGAATTGTTTTTCAATTTCATCCTCATCATACTCTTCTGATTTAGAAATCATACCTTGTTTTGAAATTTCACCTGGATTAACTAAGTCCGCTTCAAAATTTACTTGATCTGTAATACCGGTCTCCTTCTTCACCAAATCAATTGCCAAGTTTTCCAAATATTCTTTGTGACTAGATTGAATCTGTAGAATTCTATTTGATGCACCCATAACCAAAAATTGTAACTGTTGCATACCATTCATTCCCGATAAATTTGTCACACCTGTAAGACGTTTCAAGTTTTCAATAACATCCTTGAATCTTTTACTTGCGATAATTTGTTCAAACGAATCAGGTACCCCGTCGTTATTTTTATCGGGAAGAGCAGGATTTTTACTATAAGGTGTTTCTCCTCTGTTAAAAAGATCTTCCAAAGAAGGATCCATTCTTTCAGGACCATCATATCTTATCGGTGCTTCTAATAAAGCCTTTCTTACTGTATTTTTTAAATCCTGTCTCATTATTTCTCCGCCTTTGGTTTTGGTTTATGCTTTGGTTGGAATGGAGTTTTTCTTTCAGGTTTGGATGGTGCAACATCTGGTTTCACAGGTGCTGGTTTTGTAAATGGTTCAGATTCAAAAATTTCAGAATAACTCATCCAATCGGGTAATTCTTTTCCTGCTTTTGGTTTTGGTTTGTGTTTTGGTTGGAAAGGTGTTTTTCTTTCTGGTTTTGACGGGGCAATACCAGGTTCCTTTACAGGTGCGGGTTTGGTTAAAGGGGCTTCATTAACTAATTTAACTAAATCACCTTTGGTAATACTCGCAGGAATATGTTTTTTAACAATTTTCATTACACTTTCCTCCAAAGATTTGAGATTATCTTCTTTTACTTTTTCGGGTAGTTTTTTGAAATTAGTGTGTTGTGCAAATTCGTCAGCCATATTACACCATTTATTTCTTTCTTTTTTACTCAATGATTCATCGTTACATTTAGCAAAGAAGTATTTTTGTTGTGATTTACTTTGAAACTTTTCTTCGATTTCACCTTTTTCACCATTTGATTTCTTTGACTTAATGATATCTAACATAAGATCAATCTCTTCATCAGATAACTCATTCATCATTGATCTATTATTGTCCGAATCATCATCCATACCATCAGGTGCCATGTCGTCAGCATCATGTGGTCCTTCTTGACCTGTATCATCTTGTCTTGTAAGGGCAGTCAAGTCATCTTGATTTTCTTTCATTTCTCCCTCACCTGAAACAACAGTCAAAGATCCATCCTGCCCGGGAACAACTTCACCATTGTTCACTGCCAATCCTGTTCCTTTATTTTTCATAGCTTCAACTTCTCCTTTGGTATAAATTGTTTTTTTTACCACAGAAGTTTGAGCCTCATTCAATATTTTTTTTGCCAAAATATTTCTTTGATTTTCACTTAAAGAACGAATTGTTTTGATTGAAAAACCTTCGTCAAGTAAGACTTTGATGTTTTTTTTGTTCATGGTGTTTGTAATATTTTTTCCTCTGAAAGAACTATATCTCTTTCGTAAAATTTATCCTTTATTATAGAAATATCATCTCCAAATCTAAAGACCAATCTTTGGTGTCCTTCATATCCCGACTCTTCAGATTCCCAAGCCAAAGAAATAACACCATCGACAGCATCATACATGTTGAAGTAGTCCGAATTACGAACAAGTTCCAACTTAATGTCGGAACTGCTCAGTTTTAAAACACAATGAATGAACTCCAATTGGGGTGGAAATGGTCTCCCTGAGGCGGGACTTACATCCCAATCTTCACCGTAGACCTCTTCGTTTTTTGAGAAAATAAATTCGTATGTGTTATTTCCTTTATAGTCAGGTCCAAGTTCATTCACATAAACGAGTTTCATTCCAAAAATCCTTTTTGATTAATTTTGAATTCTTCACCATTAATCTTGACAACGATATTTTTCTTGTTTGTTCTTCCGATTAACTCAACCTCTTTGAATTCCTTGATGATTTTTTTGGAAGCAACTTCTTGTTCATATGTTGTAGCCATTTTATTGACTGACTCAATCATAAGTTGTTTCTTTTTTTCGTTTTTGATTTTGGTTTCCTGAATAACAGATTCACTCAAGTATTTGTTAATAGTTTTTTCAACCTTCGATTCTGCAAATATTGAATCCATAATCTTATCTAAGTCACTTTTTGGTTTCTCCATCATATAATCACCGCCCTCACCTAGCTCCTCTGTTTTTTCAGGAGATTCTGGTGTTTCTTCAGTACCCATTTCCATATCTAATTCCATATCCATCCCACCCCCATCTTCATCTGCTTTAACGTCAACAGATGTGTCCTCCATACCATAATCAATTTCCCCTTCCAACCTTTCAATAACCTCATCTTTATCTTCGTCTTTGAATTTTTCTAAATCCATCGCAGAAAGAATTGAATTGATGACATATTTCATATTTGAAGAATCCAATCCTTGTGCGGAATCCAATTCTCTTATTTTTTGCGAAAGTTTTCCTGTAATTTTTTGAATTGTTTTGAAGTCGGTTCCTTCTTCACCTGACGGAGTTTCCATTCCCATGTCAGGAGTTTCTTCACTTCCTGTATCCATTCCCATATCAAAATCTAACTCCGAACCAGTATCGGTTGTGGTATCCATAGATGGTTCTGTTGACATATCCATATCAGATTGAGCATCCACTCCAAGATCTGCAGTTGGTTCATCGTAAGATGGTTCGGGTGCAGGTGGGGTTGGTGTTTTTAAAACAAATTTCTTTTGTTCACCAAAAAGATTTGTTTCTTCATTCACACCTTGAGTGTAATTGACTTCACGAGCCAACAAATTTAATCTCTTAAGAGCTTGAGAATAGGAATTATAATATCGTCTATTCTTCATAGGTTCAATATATTCCTCAACACCTTCGTTGATAGATTTTTTTATAATATATCCAAGCTTTTCTTTGGCTATGACATATTTTACACCATCACTTAATGTTTTGGAATATTCCACGCTAGATACTTCGTTAACTACCTGCTTTGGAACTTCTTTATATCTTGCGATCTCCAAGATTCTTCTGATTTTTTCATCCCCTTGAAGTCTTTCGCTTCCTAATGGTCTCAAATCTGACATTTGTATTTTTTGTTAATTTTTAATTTTATGAATTTAACCCTCGAAAACCTCCAAGAGTAACGGCATTACATTGGTATGCAATTTCTGTTGTATTATCCCCCTCTGTCCATAATGGAGTTGGGATCGTATAATATGGTGCTGCAGTCCTATCTACACTTATTCTGTTTACGTTAGCGTAGTTTGATTGAGTACAAGCGGTTATTGCCATTATAGTTTTTTATAAATAAATATAGAGATAAATACAAATTATCTTTTTTTCCTACTATGTGATTCTAAAGAAAGTGTTTTGTCTATAATTTTATTTTTAGCATCAAATAGTTTTTGAATATATCCAGCCCTCCTCATATATTTAAAAACGAGGTTTTCGTATGATTTTTCTCCACCCTTGAGTAAACCCGCTGATCTATATTTTTTTAGTTTATCTTTGAAATTATCCAATATTTCTATAGCTTTTTTGGGATCCTCGTCATTTAAATTCGAAAATACGTCATCAAATTGTGAAATAACATTCTTGATTTTTCTCTTTAAAATATCTTTGTCAATCTGTGTTTCTTCTTTTTTGGGTATTTCAACCCAATCATTATGTAAGATACTGTATACACCAGAAGAATGATGAGGCTCCAATATATCTTGGATATAAACTTCCACATCATGTCCATAAATCGTAATATCATGAGTGCTGTTAAATAATGTTTTTTTGAGGTTAAAATATTCTTTATATAATTCTTCGTTTCCTTCCAATTGTTTAAAATCTAAAATAAAATGTAAATCAACATCTGATAAATCAGACCAGTTGAAATTCGCTAAGGATCCTGTCATTGTGATATCAGACAAAAATATATCAAGATCTAAATATTCAAAAAATTCTTCACTAATTTTCATGAGTTGTTTTCTGATATTTTCTTTCAAAGTCGAATTATCAGGTGTTTGAGGATTATCCCAAAACTTGGGATTTAACTCATCCTTATATAACAAGGTATCAACAACCTGATTGATTGAATTCATTTTTTATTATATTTAAAAGTTTTGGCGATTTCTTTATTAAAAAAAGATCCTTGTGATTCAGCCATTCTAAATTTTGTATAAATTTGGTGTGGAACTTCCTCATAAGAATACACTAGTCCATTTTTGAATGTTACCTCAAGGTTTTGAGTTTTGGTGTCATAAATTGTTTGATTGATGTTTGAGGATTCAATCTCATTCAAAATCTTTGTTCCTTCTATTTTTTCAGATATTATTGCCATTTTTGAAAGGTATTTCTTCTTCTATTATATTGAATTTCGAATAAATATGTTCAAAAAATTTGTTTTCGGAAATATCAAATCCGTTATTTTGGATAATATTTTTAAAATTTGAAATTTCCTCCTGAATTTTGTTCAGTTGATTTCTTAATACTTCAGTATTATCTGACTCGGATGTCAGATCCACACCTTTTTCACAAAGGTCATTAAACAAAGTCCTGAAGTTTCTATATTCGGAAAGAAGGACCGAGTCGTCAGTTGTAGAAGATAAATAATCGTTAATATTCATGATTATAAATATGTCAAGAATTAAAAACCCCTCCGTAGGGGAGGGGTTTCAATTTTACGATTTTAATTTTTTTATTTCATCCCTATATTTTATCGCCGATTCAAAATCTTGGTTGGTGACAGAACTATTCAATTTTGTTTCTAACTCTTTAATTTTTTCCTTGTTGGATTCAATAGATTTGATTTTGTCTCTTAATTTAGCAGCACTCTCATAATCTTGTTTTTCAACCGCACTTTCAAGTTGTTTTTTGAGGTCCAAAGTTTCAGAAGATGGTTTATTTGTTTCAGATGAAGTTTTATATATTGTAGTCACCTGAAATGATCCGTCTTCCGATACAAATGATTCTTTGGTCCAAGATCCATTTTCATCATCTCCCGATTCCACGTTCCTCTTACCTCTGATCATATAAGGTGAAGTAAATGAATTGAAATCTTCAAACAAAGAATCAAATTCAGAGAACCAATTGTTAAAGTTAATTTTTTTACGTAACATTTTTATTAATTTTTTATTAGTTTATTTCTAAAAATTTCTACTTATCAAATTTGTGCCAAACTTTACAAACTGACAAAATGTCATACAAATAAAAAAAACCTGACAAAATTACAAATATTGATTTTTTCATGAAAAACACATATTCTTAAAATAAAAAAAATGATTGAAGATATTGACCCAAGTGAGTCCAAAAAGGACAGAAAACCAAAACAAAATCCAAACTCCAAAACACCTGTCTTAGATAATTTCTCAAGAGATTTATCTAAACTTGCTGAACTCGGAGCGTTGGATCCTGTTGTAGGTAGGGATGAAGAAATTTTACGGATTGCTCAAATTCTTTCAAGAAGAAAGAAAAACAATCCAATAATTATCGGTGAACCAGGTTGTGGTAAAACAGCCATAGTTGAGGGTCTTGCTCAGAAGATTTTTGAAGGGGATTGTCCAAGAAACTTATGTGACAAGAGAATAGTTTCTTTGGATATGACATCCATAGTTGCAGGAACAAAATACAGAGGACAATTCGAAGAGAGATTAAAGGTGATTTTGGAGGAGCTTCAGGAAACCAAAGAAGTCATCGTATTCATCGACGAGATACATAACATCGTTGGTGCGGGAAATAGTTCGGGATCTTTGGATGCATCCAACATCTTCAAACCGGCATTAGCACGAGGTGAGATTCAATGTATTGGTGCCACGACATTAGACGAATATAGACAAAATATTGAAAAAGACGGAGCGTTAGAAAGGAGATTCCAAAAGGTTGTCGTTGAACCACCATCAGTGAAAGAAACAATTCAGATTCTGACAAATATCAAAGACAAATATGAAGATTTCCATAAAGTAATATATCACGATGATGCAATAACCGCTTGTGTTCGTTTGGCGGATAGATATATAACAAACAGAGAATTCCCTGATAAGGCAATTGATATCTTGGATGAGCTCGGAGCAAGAAGTCAGGTTACAACAAAACTTCCCGAGTCCATTGAAAAATTGAAAGAAGAAGCTGCCGATATTAAAAGGTTAAAACTCGAAGTGGTTAAGGCTCAACGATATGAAGAAGCCGCAAATCTAAGAGATAGAGAGAAAAAAGTCTTGAAAGAACTTGAAGACCAAAAGAACAAGTTTGAAAAAGAACAAAACACAATAAGAAAAGAGATATCTGAGGATATGGTATATGATGTTGTCGCATCAATCACCAAAATACCGGTATCTAAATTATCAGCTGATGATGTTGATGCTCTGATAAACTTAGAAAATAATCTCAACGAAAAGGTGATTGGTCAGCATGATGCAGTTGAGAAGATTTCAAAAGCAATTAGAAGAAACCGTCTTGGAATCAAAGATCCAAACAGACCAATCGGTTCATTCATTTTCTTGGGATCTACTGGAGTCGGAAAAACGTATCTCGCAAAACAACTTGCAAAACAAGTCTTTGGTGATGCAAATTCTTTGATCAGAGTTGATATGAGTGAATTTCAAGAAAAACATTCTCTCAGTAGATTGATTGGATCACCTCCAGGTTATGTTGGATACAACGAAGGTGGACAACTAACAGAACAAGTTAAAAATAAACCATATTCTGTTATTTTGTTTGATGAAGTTGAAAAGGCTAACAAAGACATATTCTCTTTGATGTTACAAATCTTGGATGACGGATACATCACCGATTCCACAGGAAGGCACATCAACTTCAAGAATACTTTGATCATTATGACTTCCAACTTAGGTGTTAAAAAATTGATGGAATTTGGTACAGGTGTTGGTTTCAATACAGCATCGAGGGCTGCAAACAACGAAGAATTAAAAAGAGATATACTCAAAAAAGAAGTTAAAAATTATTTTTCACCCGAGTTTTTGAATCGTGTCGATGAGATAGTTCTCTTTAATTCTTTAAATGAAAATGACATTCACAAAATTATTGAGATCGAGTTTGTTCAACTCAAAGATAGATTAGATGAACTCGGTTATTACATCAACTTCGATGATAGTATATATAAACATATCTCGAAAATTGGTTATGATGAGGAATTCGGAGCTAGACCTCTAAAAAGAGCAATACAAGAACAGATTGAAGATTTTATATCGGAAAACGTGTTACGGAAAAATATAGTTCTCGATAAAAAATACGAACTATATATGAAAGAGGACAAAGTGACCTTAAGAAAAAAGAGATAAAAAAAAGTGGGAGAAATCCCACTTTTTTCTTTAGATCCTTTCACACCCTAACTTATCGTAAATTTCAATACCTGTATTAACTGCGTTATCAACTTCCTCAACGATGATATATTCATTAGGTGTATGATACCTGTGATAACCACAAGATAGATTGATCATGTTGATATGAGGGAATAATTCCTTGAGGGCTTTCACATCAGTATAAGGATGTTTTTGTAACTTGAATTCAGGATTAAATGTTTCACTTAAGACAGGTTCCATACGAGTAAAGAATTCAGAGTTACGGTCAAACAATTGTACACCTGAACAATATTCACTTACCATATAGTTTGAAGGAGCATCAAACTGAACCACATATCCGACATCGGAGAAAAAGTAATTATCCGCTGCAGAGGATCCGATACATCCGACTTCTTCGGATACAAAAAATGCAATCTTGACGTTGTTTAAAGATTCAAGTAACTTCAAACACACATAAATACCACACTTGTCATCACCACCAATACCGACGTGTTGATCATTAAACATGGAGTACCCTTGCAGAGCAAGTTTCATCTCTCCATTATCATTTGGTAACATCTTTTCTACAACTCGGATAGGGGTCATAGAATGTACAGTATCAAGGTGAGATACAAAACAAGGATAATATTCAGCAATACCTTTAGTTACATAGATATTTGATAAATCATCAGTGTAAAATTCATATCCTCTACTATACAAAAAATCCGTGATGAAACTCACCATCAGATCTTCTTGATAAGTTTTAGATGGGACACTGAGTAGTGTTTTGAAAAAATCTAAATCTTGTTGTTTCATTATACAAATATATTAAAAAAAATCTATTTATTAACAAACCTGTATAATATTTTTTTTAACGATTTGATTTTATCTAAAAAGAATATCTATATTTGTAGTGTTCTTTGATAATATGGGGGCGATTTTGGATTTGACCGGTATGGTCAGGCACAGAGTGCACGTAGTGAGACGAGATCTATCACTTTAATCTACGGTTTCAAAAACAACTGGCGAAACTTTCGCAAAACTTCAGTCTATTGGTTTGATCCAAACTGAAGAGGTTTACGCAGCCTAAGGCTCCGAAAACCTACGGGTCGGTCAGGACATACACCTATGAACAGAAGTCCACTGAAGGTTGGTTACCTTAATAACCAAAGGATGTGGTACTCCTTAAGTATTACCACCGTGGCTGAACGGTGTGAGAATTCAGATATTTCGGATTATTGTGAATTAATAATGACCTAAACGTGTAGTACTCTCTGTTTGAGATACTAGGGACGGCGGTTCGAG
>Ga0315909_10000332_pt1 | contig 62992 bp, 53 predicted proteins | sample LakEriMetagenome_11_FD_203527 | JGI IMG/M metagenome (GOLD analysis project Ga0315909, IMG submission 203527) | Freshwater fungal communities from buoy surface, Lake Erie, Ohio, United States - Buoy 2 MA125 | ecosystem: Environmental > Aquatic > Freshwater > Lake | place: USA: Lake Erie, Ohio...
GGCTTCGTAGGGTTCGTGAAGCGGTCCTCGTCACCCGCCAAAAAACCCCCAACGCATCGACCACAACGATCGCTCGGCAAACGTCGCCGAACAAAAGGACCGCGGAACGTACCATCCGCGCTCGTTACGCGTACCACGCGCGATGGTGGGTTGCGCGGTCGTTGCGCTCGCTGGGGCGAAATGATGAAGGTGGATTCGTGGGTATCGGCGGCTTGGTAAATGATGGACCGACCGCTTCACCGCACCCTACGAAATCCCATCCACCCGCGATGGTGGGTTGCGCGGTCGTTGCGCTCGTTGGGGCGAAATGATGAAGGTGGATTCGTGGGTATCGGCGGCTTGGTAAATGATGGGCCGACCGCTTCACCGTACCCTACGAAATCCCTTCCACCCGCGTTGGTGGGTTGCGCGGTCGTTGCGCTCGTTGGGGCGAAATGATGAAGGTCGATTCGTGGGTATCGGTGGCTTGGTAAATGATGGGCCGACCGCTTCACCGCACCCTACGAAATCTATGCCAAATCAGGGTGTGGATCGCGGTTGATTGATAAAATCCGAAGACACACATGGATCAATGGCTCAAGACGGAGATTGAACATGTCGGATTATCTTCGATATTACTTACCCGGTGGAACCTATTTTTTCACCGTCAATACCTATGGACGATATCCGTTTTTCGGCGAAGAAAGAGCCATTGACCTGCTACGCGAATCCTGGAAGACCATTCAAAAAGAATCGCCTTTTATCAACATTGCCTCGGTTCTATTGCCAGATCATTTCCATTGCCTGTGGTCTTTACCCTCGGGCGACATGGACTTTTCGACGAGGCTCAAACGAATCAAGGATGGATTCACTAAACCGTGGCTTGCGAGCGGAGGGTACGAGGTTCCTGTTACCGATTCCCAAAAACGAAAAGGGAATCGAGGAATTTGGCAACGACGATTCTGGGAACATTGCATTCGGGATGCGAGGGACCTTGAGAACCATTTTGATTACATCCATTACAACCCAACCAAACATGGCTATCGATTCCGGCCCGCCGATTGGCCTTATTCGACAATTCACAAGTACATCAAAATGGGGCATTACCACAAGGACTGGGGCAGCACGCTCCCTGCCAACATCAAGAATATCGAACTCGAATAGCCCTTCGTAGGGTTCGTGAAGCGGTCCTCGTCACCCGCCAAAAAACCCCCAACGCAACGACCACAACCAACCGCCCAGCAAACGTCGCCAAACAAAAGGACCGCGGAACGTACCATCCGCGCTCGTTATGCGTTCCACGCGCGATGGTGGGTTGCGCGGTCGTTGCGCTCGTTGGGGCGAAATGATGAAGGTGGATTCGTGGGTATCGGCGGCTTGGTAAATGATGGGCCGACCGCTTCACCGCACCCTACGAAATCCCTTCCATGCGCGATGGTGGGTTGCGCGGTCGTTGCGCTCGTTGGGGCGAAATGATGAGGGTGGATTCGTGGGTATCGGCGGTTTGGTAAATGATGGACCGACCGCTTCACCACACCCTACGAAATCCCTTCCACCCGCGATGGTGGGTTGCGCGGTCGATGGTCAAGCAACACGAAGGTTCGACTCAAGCGATCAATGGAAAGAGTACGTTGCCATGCACGTCGGTCAAACGATAATCGCGACCTTGGAAACGGTAGGTCAGTTTCGTATGGTCGAAACCCATTAGGTACATCCAAGTGGCTTGAAGATCATGAACATGGACCGGGTTTTCTATCACCGAGAACCCTAGTTCGTCGGTCTGACCGTATTCCGTGCCACCTTTGACTCCACCCCCGGCCATCCACATCGAGAAGCAATCCGGGTAATGATCGCGGCCGAGTTGAGCCCCGTTGGCTGTGCGTCCTTCTCGGAACGGCGTTCGTCCGAATTCGCCGCCCCAAATGATCAGCGTCTCATCCAAAAGTCCACGTTGCTTTAGATCGCCAATCAATGCTGCGACGGGTTTATCCATCGTTTCGCATTTCTTGGTCAAGCCATCGCGAATATCTTCGTTGGGTCCAGTGCCATGAAAATCCCAACCCCAATCAAAAAGCTGTACGTACCTTACGCCCGACTCCACGAGCCGACGGGCTAGCAAGCAATTGTTGGCCAAGCTCGAAGCTCCAGGTTTGGCTCCATAGGCCTCCAAGGTCTCGGCGCTCTCCTTGGTGATATCCATGACTTCCGGAACGCTCGTTTGCATTCGATAAGCCAATTCGTATTGGGAGATCCGGGTCATAGTCTCTGGATGCCCGAACGCTTGGGCTTGCAACGCATTGAGCTCACCGAGGGTATCGAGGCTTTTGCGGCGCAACTGGCGATCGATTCCGGGTGGATCCGAGACATAAAGGACCGGCTCACCCTGGGAGCGGCACTGAACGCCTTGGTAGACACTGGGCAGAAAGCCGCTTCCGAATGAGCTCTTGCCACCGTTGGGTTGTACGCCGCTGCTGATGAGGACGACGAAGGCCGGGAGGTTTTCGTTTTCGCTTCCCAAGCCGTAGGTCAACCAAGATCCAAACGAGGGTCGACCGCTGCGGGGAGAACCGGTGTAGATCAGCAATTCGGCTGGAGCGTGGTTGAATTGCTCGGTGTGCATGCTGTGGATGATGCACATCTCATCGGCATGCTTTTTCAAGTTCGGCAAACAGTCCGAAAGCTGCAAACCGCTTTGCCCACACTTTTCAAATTGGTGCCTAGTCCCTAGCAACTTGGGGGTTCCGCTTGTGAATGCAAACTCCTTGCCTTGGATAAACGAAGCGGGTGCTTCCTGGCCATCCATCTCGATCAACTTGGGCTTGTAGTCGTATAGATCCAAATTCGGCGGCGAGCCAGTCATGTGCAGATAGATCACACGCTTGGCCTTCCTGGGGAAGTGAGCCGCTTTGGGTGCTAAGGGGTTATCGGAGGCGTCGGCTCGATGGCCAGTCTGCAAGTCGGCCAACGCCACTGCGCCTAGGCTCAATCCTGCATTGGCCAGGAAGTTTCTTCGAGTGCGGTTAAGCAAATGCTCTTGGACGGGTTTTTCCATCGTTGTACCTGTCGTTTTTCCGTTAGGGAGTCATCAAGAACTCATCGAGATTCATCAGCACGTTACCGATCAGAACCCAGCTTGCGAGTTCCTGCGGAGAGAGTTGCTCAGGAATTTTACCGATCGGTTCGGTCGCTAGTTTCATCGCTTGGTCGGCTCGATCTTTGAGGTCCTCGCGAGAGGCTTGCAGTAGCTTAAGCATACTTTGAATCTCCGCGTCGCTCGGTTTTCGTGTGAGCACGAGTTGGAACATTCGACTGAGTTTGGATGCATCATCGGCCGCTTGGTCGGCTTCGTAGACCAAGACTCTGCGAGCAAGACCTTGGGCCGCTTCGATGTAGACTGGATCGTTGAGCGTTACGAGGGCTTGGAGCGGTGTGTTGGTCCGATCCCTTTTCAAGACACAGACCTCGCGGCTAGGTGCGTCAAAGGTGGCCATAGACGGGTAAGGATTGCTGCGGCGCCATTGCGTGTAGATCGCGCGGCGAAAACGGTCCTCGCCTGTGCTGGTATCCCAGTCGGTCCTGGAGCCAAATGCGGCAGACAGTCCCATGCTCGGCTGGGGAGGACGGGTCGGAGATCCGTAGAATTTTTTCGACAACAGATCGGCAGAAGCCAACGCCATATCCCGGACTTGCTCGGCAGCGACTCGGAACCTTGGACCACGTGCGACGTGAATATTCTCCGGATCGGACTCGAAGTCCTCGGGGGTGACGCTCGAGGATTGCCGATAAGCGTTCGAAAGGACGATGCTGCGGATCAGTTCTTTGTTATCCCAACCGCTACCTAGAAACTCCATCGCAAGGTGATCGAGCAATTCTGGATAAACCGGTAGATCGCCTTGGGAACCAAACTCCTCGCTGGTCCTGACGATACCGACTCCGAAGAGGTATTCCCAGGTTCGATTCACTAGAACGCGAGCCGTAAGCGGATTGCGGTCTGAGACAAGCCATCGCGCGAACTTCAATCGATCGATGGTCTGTCCGTCGGATTGTTCGGAGAGAGGTTCATAGCCAAAAATTCTCGGCACCCCTGGGGAAACCTCGTCGCCGGTGACCTTGTAATTGCCCCGGATTTGGATCTTGGTCGACCTATGCTTGGCCTTGGCCAACTCTCGGAGGATCGGGACCGTGGTGATCGGCTTGAGGCCGCCCAAGGCTTGGCGGGTGGTTGCCAACTGTGCGCGAAGGGCCGAGCGTTCGGGGGCTATTTGACGAACGTAGTACCGGTGGATTGCCTCACGTTGTGCGTCGGTGCGATTCTCCGAGCGCACAATCTCGAGAATCTCCTTGGGCGTTTGCAGTACCTCGTTCAGGTGCCGATCATCGGTCAGTGCGACGCGGAAATTCGAGAGAATCAGTCGTTTGTAAGGGGAATCGAATCCCAATTCGAGGCGCAGTATCCATGGAGCACGGATGGAATCGGCATCGGGTTCCGCGATCTGATCGGCCTTCCCGGCAACTTGCAACGCATGCGGCTTGTCGATCGATCCGCCGACGGCCCAACCGGTTTTCGGATCGCTGTCGATGGTATGCGAGGCGGGCAAACCACTTTGCTCGTAATCGGCTTGAGCAATTTTTGCATTCCAGGCGACTTGTTGTTGGAGGTTCAGTGGATGCTCCGCGGCACCCTGTGCGAGGCGACCTTGCCAAACCTCTTTGCGATTCTCATCGAGCAACTGAACGATAGCGCCCGAAAGCCGGGTAGCTAACCCGTTGTCGGTTCGATTGAAAAGGACAATTCGATCGACCGGTTGGGTTTCATTGAGGTCGAGTTCCCACCAAGGTGAGTCGCTGGTGTTGGTATGTGTGATCGAATTATCTTCCCATTTACCAGAGGTATTCCCATCGATTGCTCGGGCCGCTGCCCCGCCTAGGATCTCTGAGCTTTGGCTCGCTTTGCCCTTGCCTGCGAGGTTCTGCTGGCCATCGAACACTTGGACCTCGGCAAGCGAGAGTATCTTCTCTTTGCCGGGAAGATCGATGCGAATGAAACGTCCCTTGGCCCGTTGACGGGGCTCTTGGTAGAGCGACCCGCCAAGCCGGGTCAAGACGAAATTGCCATCCCCGTGGCTCGATCCCCCCCCGGGTAAGGCTTGATCTGGAACCGATTCGATCCGAATACCGCTGAGGTTTTGCGGCCCCCAGCCTTCGGGCAGGACCACTTCTAAATCGAGTCGATCGTTGTCCGCCTTCGAGTCAAGCTTCACAAGCCCATTCTCGAGTACCTGGATCGCATTTCCGGATTGGGCTGCAACCGTCTTCGGGACTGTCGGCTTCCATTCCGAAGCGATCCGCAATCGCGATTCCCATTCGTTTTGTGAGTTTGAAAGAGACGCATCGGGCGCATCGAGTTGGGATTCAAGCTTGAGTATCTGCGACTCAAGATCCGAGCGTTCTTCGCGTTGTGAGGGAGAGTACCAAGCGTACGTGGGGGACTCATCCCCGCGATCGGCGTCTTCGGTTTGATTGAAGATCGAGAAGACCTCGAAATACTCTTTCTGGGAAATCGGATCGTATTTGTGATTGTGGCACTGAGCACAACCCATCGTCACCCCCATCCAAACGGCCATCGTCGTGTTGACACGGTCGATAACCGCCACGTTGCGAAACTCTTCGTCATTCGTTCCGCCTTCGTTGTTCGTCAAGGTATTGCGATGGAACGCCGTGGCGACCCATTGATCGGGAGTCGGGGAGTCGAGCAAATCCCCAGCGAGTTGCTCGATGGTGAATTGGTCGAAGGGCATGTTGGAATTGAAGGCTCGAACGACCCAGTCGCGATAAGCCCAAATGGTTCGAGCAGGGTCGTCGGCATACCCTGCGGAGTCTGCGTAGCGGGCCAAATCCAACCAGCGACGGCCCCAATGTTCGCCGTAGGCGGGTGTGGCCAAGAGCCGATCGACGAGCCGCTCGTAGGCCAACGCATCGGTGTCGTTGAGGAACGCATCGAGTTCGTCGAGTGTCGGGGGCAGACCCGTCAGATCGAGCGTCAAGCGTCGAAGCAGGGTCGTGCGATCGGCAGGTCCAGAGGGCAAGAGCCCTTTCTCAAGGAGTTTCGCAAGAAGATGACGATCGATGGGATTGGCTACCCAAGCCTGCAGGTCCGCATGCTTGTTGGAAACTAGCTTGCTCGAGTCGAAGTCTCTGAGGGTAGGGGTAGGTCGTTGCGGGATCTGCTCATAGGACCAGTGCTTGTTATAAGTCGCTCCGGCTTCGATCCAGCGGGTCAGCAACTCGGTCTCTTTGTCGGTGAGTCGTTCTGCGAAGCGAGGAGGGGGCATGCGGACTTGATCGTCGCTCGAGAGGATCCGATGGAGGATCTCCGACTCGCCAGGAGAGCCCGGCGAGATCGCTTTTTTGCCTGAGTCGGCTGCCGATGTGGCCGCTTCGAAAGAGTCGAGCCTTAGGCCTGATTCGACCGTTTCTTCGTCGGGCCCATGGCAGGCAAAGCATCGGTTCGAGAGGATGGGGCGGATCTGGGTGTTGAAGTCGATCTTCGAGTCGCTTTTCGTCTGAGCCCATGCATCATTGGGGCTAACCGCGACGGAAAAGGCTGAACAAGCCAGGCATCCGGCCCAGGCGAGCCATTGAACGCGAGCGAACCGTTGGGAGAGGGCCATCGATACGGCATCGATGCTGGACGTCGAACGCGTTCTTGCGAGCGGGAAAAGCCTATTCATGGCAATCTTTTCTTCGCGGGGGCAGAGCAGGGGAGGGATGAATCGGGGTCCAAAGAGGTCCGAGTCAGTACCTGCATTTTATTCGGAATGGTATCCGGCGTCAGTGTTGCTTTTTCTAAAAGAAGGATCTCCTCGGCCCAAAACTATGAAATTAACGGCAAAGTCGCCAATTCGAACGGCCGATTTCCCGACCGAACCGAATCGGGTAAGATTGCGTAGAGTCATCAGGTCAGCACTAGGGTTGACGGCATTCTTTAAAAAATCGTTTTGAGCTTCCATGGCAACCGAAGAATCATCTTTTTCTCCTGAGTCCGATGAGGCCGCCGATAGCGAGGCTTTTTCGGGCCTGTCCCTCTTGGGGCTGGTCTCCTCGCTGGTGGGGATTCTATCGGTCCAGTACGTGCACCTGATGCCGTTTGCGATCGTCGGAACCGTTCTTGGGATGTTTGTCCTACTGTTTGCCAAAAAACTTGGTCTAAGCCGAATCTCGAGAGTCTTTGCGTTCTTGGCCGTTGCCATCGGTGCGACCTTTGCCTCTTGGGGAACATCCAAAAGCTATTTGCACAGCAATTATGAGCTGTCTCAAGCCCGTAAAGTTGCCGAGTTGTACTTGAACTCCCTATCGAAGGGAGATCTCGACAGCGTCTACTACTTGGTAGGTTTTCAATTCGAAGGGGATCGTCGCCAGAACGAGGATGCACGCGAGTCCGATCTTGATAAAGCCAAGAAACGTCTGGCCGCAGATGCTGCCCACGTAGCGATCCAAAAGCGGCGAGAGCCAGCCAAATGGACCTTTGTTTCGCTCGACGGCGAAGCGATGGGTTCTGTGGGGTATTCCTACAAGCTCAAGTATCGGGACGATGGCCAAACCAACCCTCCGACTTATTTCGTTTACGCACGCAAAGACGTCCAGGAGCGTTTCGCTACCAAAGAAGAAATACATTGGTACGTCGACACTGTCGAGGCGGTCAAGTAGCGATCTAGTACCTTGCGGATTTTCTGATGCCCAGTTCGCTGATCAGCTTGGGTGCGAACCTCGGCAACACACTCGAAACCATGAGAGCCGCCTCGCGGCTCCTGGAGGAAACCTTCGGCGCCTCGGAGATTCGCCTCAGCTCGATTCTCAAGACTCCTCCGGTGGGCGGGCCGAGCGGACAGGGGGATTTTCTCAACGCGATCGCAAGGATCGACCATTCGCTGAACGTTTGGGAGGTCTGGGAGCGGATCAAAAAAATCGAGACCGAACTCGGTCGTCAGCGATTCCGACGCTGGGAATCTAGGCGGATCGACATCGATCTGATCCTCCACGACCAAGAGTTGGTCTGGACCCCGCATTTGAAAGTCCCCCATCCTCGCATGAGCATGCGAACATTCGTCATGCGACCAGCATGCCAGGTCGCAGACGATTGGATCGACCCGGTCACCCAATGGAGTATCCGGGAGTTGACCGAGCGTCTCAATTCGCCCAGTGAGCCTCGAATTGCAGTCGCCTGCAGCACCGAGTCGCTCCAACGGCAGCTTCAATCTACACTCGAGCGACAAGGGCTCTGGCCGTCTAGTTCGATACGCGTCGAAACCAAGAAACAGCCTTCGGGTTGGTGGCAAGTCTGGTCCGAGGCCGACTTGCACATCGCTTGCATCGACGTACCGGATCCGGAAAACGTCCAGTGGGAGGACTACGCCTTGCCATGGGCTCTTGCCATGGGGATTGCACAACCTACAGCGACGATCGGAATGCATGAAGGAACCGTACCTAAAGAAAAACACGGATTGAGGTATCTTCTGCCTGGTAGCGACATCGAGTGGATCTGCCATGAGATCCAAGCGGCACGGTTGGCGTTGCGGTGCCCGGTCGAAGACTCTGGTGAGTCGTGGACCCATTGAGCAGGATCAAGGAATTCAAGAACCAAACCAAGCGGATTAAACCATGAGCCAAGACGAACATCAAAAAAAATCCGAACGACTTCCGGGAATAGACCTCTTTCGGATCGACGGCCAATTGGCCGTGGTAACCGGTGCGAGCCGGGGGCTCGGCTGGGCCATGGCCTGTGGACTGGCAAGCGCCGGGGCGAACGTACTTTTGGTCAGTCGCAATCAACGAGAGCTCGATCGACGGGCGGAAGAAATCTCCGAAGTTTATGGCACCAAAGCATGGGGATATGCGGCCGATGTGAGTTCCGAGAAAGCCGTTTCAGAACTCAGAGACTATTGCTTGGAAACCGCTGGCGTTCCATCGATCCTGATCAATAACGCCGGGATCAATATTCGCGGTCCGATCGATGAATTGGATTTTGAACAGTTCAAGCAGGTGCTGAGCACGAACGTCGAAGCCCCCTGGCTCGTGACAAGGGCCTTTATCGAGACGATGAAACAAAAGCGTTACGGCAGGATCATTCATATCGCGAGCACCTTGGGCCTAGTGGGACTTGCCAATCGGACCCCTTATACGGCCAGCAAAGGAGCCGTCGTCCAGTTGACCCGAGCGATGGCCTTGGAGTTCGCCCCATGGAACATCACTTGCAATGCGATATGCCCGGGCCCATTTTTGACCGAAATGAACCAAGGGGTAGCCGACCAAACCGATGTCAAAACCAATATTGTCGGGGCAACGGTCATGGGTCGTTGGGGAGAGCTAAGCGAGATACAGGGTGCCGCGATCTACCTGTCTAGTTCCGCCAGCAGTTTCACCACTGGCAGCATGCTCGTTGTCGACGGCGGATGGACTGCAAGGTGATCTTGGAGAGCAGCGTTTCATGTCGGACGATCACTTCAAACCTGACGGCTCAAAGAGCCAACTCAGCCGGTCTGGGTATTCTGCTGTTACGACCTCGTTTCGCCCCAAGGATCTCCTCTCGGGTCTAATCGTCTTTCTTGTCGCTTTGCCTTTGTGCCTAGGGATCGCACTTGCCTCTGGTGCGCCGTTGTTCTCCGGCATCGTCTCGGGAATCATCGGGGGAGTTGTCGTTGGGTTATTGAGTGGCTCGAAGACCAGCGTCAGCGGTCCTGCTGCCGGGCTTACGGCGATCGTCGCTGCACAAATCGGGAATCTCGGATCCTTTGAAACTTTCCTGTTCGCCGTATGGATCGCCGGAGCGCTGCAGGTCCTTCTGGGAATTCTCAAGGCCGGATCGCTCTCAGCCTATTTTCCAACGAGCGTGATCCAAGGACTCCTGGCCGCCATCGGTGTGATTCTCATCCTAAAGCAACTACCTCATTTGCTCGGACATGACAGCGATCCCGAAGGGGAAATGAACTTCGCGCAACCCGATCATGAAAACACTTTTAGCGAAATCGGAAAGCTCTTTTCGGGAGAAATCCACCAAGGAGCCATCGTCGTAGGCCTGCTTTCGCTTGGCCTACTCCTAGGCTCAGATCGAATCAAATCCCTAAAAACACAACCGATTCCAATCCCTTTGATCGTCGTTCTCTTCGGGATCTCAATGAAGTTCCTCATGGACCTTGTCGGGGGACATTGGGCGATCGAGGAGTCCCATCTGGTTCAAGTCCCAATCGTCGCAAATCTAACGCAACTCCAAGATTACATTCGATCCCCCGATTGGTCCCAATGGACCAATTCCAAAGTCTACATCGCTGGAGGAATCATCTGCTTAGTAGCCACCTTGGAAACCCTTCTGAACCTCGAAGCCGTCGACAAGCTCGATCCTCAACAACGCATCTCACCCTCGAACCGAGAATTGATTGCCCAAGGGACCGGCAACATGCTCTGCGGTCTTGCAGGGGGCCTGCCTGTTACCTCAGTGATCGTCCGCTCCTCGGTCAACATCAACGCGGGAGCCTCTACGAAACTGTCGGCTATCTTTCACGGTCTGCTGCTTGCCGTCTGCGTCCTTGCGATACCGCATTGGCTCAATAAGATCCCGCTCGCAGCGTTGGCAGCCATCCTGCTTCACACCGGCTTGAAACTGGTCAACCCAAAGCTCATCGCGCGGATGTGGAAAGACGGCATGCATCAGTTCATCCCCTTCCTGGCAACGCTTGTGAGCATTGTCCTGAGCGACCTGATCCTCGGCGTGACTCTGGGGCTTGTGATCAGTATCGCATTCATCCTCTTGAGCAATATGCGACGGCCGGTGACCATCATCGAAGAGAAACGATTCGGAGAAAAAATCACACACGTGCAATTGGGAAACCAAGTCAGTTTTCTGAACCGAGCAAGCCTCCAAAAAATGTTCGATTCGACCCAGGTCGGCTCCCATCTTGTGCTCGATGCAACCGACTCAAATTTCATCGATCCAGACATCCTGTCGATGCTTCGTGAATTCCAGGAGACCACCGGTCCGACCCGAAACATCAAAGTCAGCATGGTAGGATTTCAAAATAGAATGGGAATCTCGGATTCTATTCTCTATGCCGAGTACTCGACCAAAGAAATCCAGGAGAGGCTCTCACCGGACGAAGTGCTCGATATCCTTCAGGCGGGCAACGAGCGTTTTCGATCCGGACAGCGGCTTGTCCGAGATCTTCATCACCAAATCGGCCAATCCGCCCAGAGCCAATTCCCACTTGCGATCATTCTAGGCTGCATCGATTCGCGGGCACCGGCGGAAATCGTCTTCGATGTTGGCCTAGGCGAAGTCTTCAGCACACGCATTGCCGGCAACGTCGTCCGTTCCAAAGTCCTCGGTAGCCTCGAATATGCTTGCGTCGTCGCGGGTGCCAAAGTCATCTTGGTCATGGGACATACCCGTTGCGGAGCGGTCTCAACGGCGGTCCAACTGGCCACCCAAAAGGAAAAGACCTGTACCATCCCAGGCTGCGAACATCTCGATCTGATCATCGAGGCGATCCATGAGAATGTTCGCGACGATGACATCTACCTCTGGGATCGTAAATCCGAGGCCGAACGGCAACAAATCATCGATACCGTCGCGAGACGCAATGCCGTTGAGTCCGTCCATAGAATCTACTCCGAGAGTCCATCGCTCAAGCATCTTGCAGACACAGGCAAAATTGCGATTGTCGCCGCGATGTACAACGTAGAAACCGGGGAACTCGAAATCCTCTCGCGGGTCGGACGATCGGCTTGAATCCGACCGCCGAATACTCAAGCATAGCGTTATTTCCCTGAAATCATCTTGCGAAAGCAGCCCTTTTGGAGATTGCTTTCGATCCAGCTCTAGTGCATAATCTTCAGAGATTTTTGGGGCTTTTTTGCACCTTAGATCCTGAAAAAATTTGGCTGTCATCCCCTCGCAACCCAGTCTCCTGAGTCGCGAACGTCTCGGCCTTTACCTCCGTTTCCCTGAGGGCCACTTGGCTGCCTTGACCGACTTCACCAAACGCTACTCTATATCCCCCCAAGAAGGGATGTCCCCCTGGTGCCGCGTGACGGGCCAAGGCTTGGCGTTGATCGCCAAGCTTCTGAGCGGTTTCTCTGTCCGCTGGATCGGGGCCGAACCCGATACATGCCAACGCGTCTACTTTGCCAATCACACCAGCCACCTCGATGCGGTCGTCCTCTGGGCTGCACTCCCGGGAAGCCTTCGCCAACTGACCCGACCAGTGGCCGCTGAAGACTATTGGGGACAGACCCCCTTCCGCAGGTTTTTAGCCCAATCCTTCAACGCGATCCTCATCGACCGAAAGCAAATCAAAGTCCACCAAAGTCCCATCGAACTGATGCTCCGCGAAATTGGGACCACCTACTCCCTGATCGTCTTTCCAGAAGGAAGCCGTGCGATCGACGGCGAAATGGGAGAATTCAAAAGTGGACTGTACTACCTAGCCAAGAAAAGACCCGATCTCGAACTCGTCCCAGTCTACATGGACAACATGAATCGAATCCTCCCGAGAGGCGAATTCATGCCCGTCCCTTTGCTTAGCTCTATCTCGATCGGAGCTCCCATCTTTCTGGAACCCAAGGAAAGCAAGCAAGACTTCCTCAATCGGGCCATGCGCAGCGTCAAAGCCCTGAAAGAACGCTAAAATCAGAAGCTCGCTTCCCGATCGCAACCCAAGTTCCGCCCCAGCATGCCGATGAATCAATCAGCTCCTAAGCAACCTGTTAAGCCTCAGGCTTCCACTCCTTTTGCATGGATGACCTGGGTTCTGCTGGGTACATGTATCGGTGGTGGCGCTGCGGTCTTGGCCTTCCTCGGCCCCAATCGCAATCCCAACGACTCTGCGACGAGCCTAAAGTCCTCCGCGGTTTCCAAACCATCCGGTTCCAAACCGGCAAGTGCGTTGCCGGCGGGCTTCGAAGCGACTCTGGTCAACAAAAGCCAACCCCAGAGCCAACAGCCCAAGGGCATGGTTTGGATTCCAGGGGGTGAATTCTCGATGGGCAGCGACCACCGAAGCGAATCCCTCTGCGGTCTTCCCGGCGTAACGAACGATGCAGTTCCGATCCATCGTGTCTACGTCGACGGTTTTTGGATGGATGAAACCGAAGTGACCATCGCTCAGTTCCGCGCTTTTATCGAAGCGACCGGTTATGTAACGGTCGCAGAGATCAAACCCACCAAAGAGGAATTTCCGACGGCTCCCGAGGAAAACTTAATCGCAGGTTCGACCGTCTTCAAACCCACCCAGAGCCCCGTGGAATTCGATAACTATCTCCAATGGTGGAGCTATGTTCCCGGCGCCGATTGGCGACATCCAGCAGGCCCTGAAAGCAACCTCGAAGGCAAAGAGGATTATCCAGTGACCCATGTCGCCTACGAAGACGCCGAGGCTTACGCAAAATGGGCTGGAAAACGGCTTCCAACCGAAGCAGAATGGGAATTCGCCGCTCGGGGTGGAAAAGCCGGCGAGCTCTATGCATGGGGCAGTGAGCTTCAAATCGATGGCAAATACCAGGCCAACATCTACCAAGGTCGCTTCCCGGTCGAAGGCGGAGACAGTGCACTCGATGGATTCTCAGGAATCGCCCCGACGCGTCAGTATGCCCCAAACCCCTATGGACTCTATGACATGGGTGGCAACGTTTGGGAATGGGTCAGCGATTGGTATCGCCACGACTACTACGCGCGCTTACGATCCAGCGGCCAGGTTACCCGCAATCCTCAAGGTCCCACCGACAGCTACGATCCGATGGAGCCTGACCAAATCAAACGTGTTCACCGGGGTGGATCCTTCCTGTGTAGCGATCGCTACTGCACTCGCTACATGGTCGGCACACGCGGCAAGGGAGAAGTCCGAACGGCCAGCAATCACCTTGGCTTTCGCTGCGTCAAAGCCGATTAGCGCAAGGAATCGACCGACACGGCTTCGGCAATCACTGCGATGCAATCACCCTGCTGTGTTTTGCATGCTGTCCGCATGCAGAGCAAGTAACCCTCTTTAGGCGAAACGATCAAGGTCGGCTCTCTATCGGGCCTTTCCAAGTAATGGATCCGAGCCAAGGGTTCATCGACCGATACCTTGGACCCTAATTCGACGCAGATCTCGAATATCCCTGACTCAGGTGCCAACAGGTAGTTTTTAGCCTCTAACGCTTGGGTCAGTACCGTCGGTTCTAGCCCCAAGGAGGCACGTGTTTGGACCGTCCCTTGCAAGACCCCAAGATGCTTTAGGACGTTGACTAGCCCGTCGTGCGCGATGCGATGGACCCGAGCCGGAATCGCTTCCCCACCACCGAGCTCGGTCGTCACGACCGTCTTGCCCTGGGACTCTGCCTCGACTGGCAAGAGCCCAGTCCCAGCAATATCGGTGTAAAGGAAGCAGAAATCCGTATTCCAAGCCAACATCGCATCGAGCATCGCTTGCCTCTGCAAGCGATCCGAGACGACATGCATGTGAGAGCAAGGTACAAACTCCATGCTTCGCCCCCCAGAATGGATGTCGATGACCGCGTCGGAGATCGGAAACAACTCATGGGTCAAATAGTGGGCGATCTGACTCGTTACGGAACCTTCGGCATCACCGGGAAAAGCCCGATTGAGGTTCATTCCATCGATCGGAGATAGCCTCGTTGAGGCTAACGCAGCGGGAAAATTCAGCGACGGGATCAGGATCAGCCGTCCTTGTACCTGCTCCTGGGAGATCGACCGAGCAAGTTTCATCAGGGCCACTTGCCCTTGGTATTCATCCCCATGGTTCCCCCCCAAAACCAGCACCGTCGGCCCAGACCCGTGCGCGACGAGAGTGATCGGAATCATCACGTTGGCCCAGCCGCCAAGGTTATGTGAGTAAGGAACCCGAAGGAATCCTTGCTGTTTACCCGGGCGATCCAAATCGATGTCCGTGCGAATCATGCTGGCTCCTTGGAAGCGTTTTCTTTAGGTTCAAACCAACGATATATACTCGGTAAAACCAACAAAGTCAAAACGGTCGAAGTGATCAACCCCCCGATCACCACGGTAGCCAGTGGTCGTTGAACCTCGGCTCCCGAGCTGCTCGAAATGGCCATGGGGATGAAACCTAGGGCCCCACAGGCGGCCGTCATGAACACTGGCCGGAGTCGATCCAAAGCCCCTTGTACCACCGCATCGAACGGACTTAGATTTTGGTGACGAAGATGCCGAATATGCTCGATCAGGACCACGCCATTCATCACCGCAATTCCGAATAGCGCGATGAACCCGACCCCGGCCGAGATCGAAAAAGGCATCCCGCGGGCCCACAGAGCCAGAATCCCACCGGTTGCTGCAATCGGTACGTTCAAATAGATCAGCAGCGCTAAGCTTACCGAATTGAACGTCACATAAAGCAACGAAAAGATCAAAAGCAAAGCCACCGGAACGGCAATCGCCAAACGCGCCGTGGCCTCGCGCAGGTTGGCGAATTGCCCTCCCCAATGCAGGATGTAATTCGGCGGCAATTCGACGGACTGATCCACCACACGCTGAGCCTCAGCGACAAAGCCCCCTAAATCCCGCCCTTGTACGTTGCAGCTAATCAATAGCCGCCGGCGAATCGAATCTCTGCTGATTTCCACCGGGCCGTCGTTGATCTTGATCTCGGCGAGTTGAGAAATCGGAATCTGTCTTCCCAAGGCATCCTCGACTTTCAATTGCGAAAGTTTCTCGACATCGGTGCGCCACTCAGGTGCCAATCGCACTTGCATCGGAAACCGCCTTTGGCCCTCGAAGACCTGCCCGACCACTTTGCCTCCTACACAAGCCACCGCATCGAGCACCTCGCGCGCATGGATCCCATAGCGTGCCAAGGCATCGCGTCGAATACTCACTGCACAATAAGACAGGCCAGCGATCTGCTGGGCGGCGACATCCGCCGAGCCCTCGACCCGCAAAAGAGCTTGGACGATCTCATCCCCCTTGGCCTTGAGCACCCCCAAGTCATCGCCGTAGAGACTCAACCCAATATCGCTTCGCACCCCGGCGACGAGCTCCTGGACGCGCAACTCGATCGGCTGGGTGAAGCTGAACGAATTGGCTGGAACTTCCCTGGCCAGAGCCTTGCGCATCTGAACGACCAAATCCTCCTTGGAAATAGGCTCTGGCCACTGCTCCTTAGGTTTGAGCCGTACGATCACATCGGTTTGATACACCCCCATCGGATCGTTCGCAATCTCGGGTCGCCCGGTTTTTGAAACCACCGTGATCACCTGCGGGAATTTCAATAAGCAGCGTTCCATCGCTTTGGTCAATTCGACCGAAGTCTCTAGCGATACACTTGGAAGACGCGTTGCTTGAATCGCTATATCCCCCTCGTCGAGTTTAGGAACAAATTCCCTCCCGAATTGCCTAGCCAGCAACACGCTGATGGCAAAGATGCCGATCGCGGTGAGGAACATTCCAAGAGGGTGCTTCATCGAGAAACGCAAGCAAGGCTCATAGAGGCGTTTGAGACCTCGAACGACAAGCGTATCTTTCTGCTGAATCCAACGGGCTAAAAACAAAGACGCCAGGACGGGCATGACCGTCACCGAAAGGATCAGCGCCGAGGATAGGGCGGTCATGAATGTGAATGCCATGGGGCGAAACATCTTGCCCTCCATCCCCTGCAAACTCAGGATCGGAATAAACACGATCACCACGATGAGCCCTGCAAATAAAATCGGTTTACCGACCTCTTGAGCAGAGGACTCAAAAACATGAAGCGGAACTTTTTTACCAGGATTGGATTTCAAATGGTTGGCCGCCCGACGCATGCAATTCTCGATCATGACCACTGCGCCATCGACGATCACGCCGAAATCGACCGCACCGAGACTCATCAGATTCGCCGAAACCCCTGCATACCGCATCGCGATCAGCGCGCTCATGGCCGAGAGCGGAATCGCTGCGGCGACGATCAATCCGGCCCGCAGATCCCCAAGCAAAACGATGAGCATCACAATCACCAAGAGGACTCCGAGTCCGATGTTCTCAGCGACGGTGTGGATCGTTTTTTCGACCAAATCCGTGCGATCATAAAAAGTGTCGATCTCGATTCCCTCGGGAAGAGTCTTCTGAATCGTATGGATCTTCTCTTTGACCTCTTCGACCACCTTGCGAGAGTTTCCACCCATGATCATCATCACCATTCCGATGACCGATTCTCGATCTCCGTCCCGAGTCACCGCACCTTGTCGTAGCATCGGTGCAAATCTTGCTTCCCCGATGTCTTTGATCCGAATGGGAGTTCCCTCGCGACTCTCGAGGACAATATTTTGAATATCCTCAAGGGAGGTGACTAAGCCTTGGCCGCGAACCAACCGTTGCTCGGCACCGTGGGCGATGTACCCCCCCCCGGAATTGCCATTGTTCTCATCGAGCGCTTTGAACACATCGGCCAAGGAAATACCGTAGTTTTGCAATTGGGCCGGATCGACCTGTATCTCATAAGTCTTGAGCTCACCGCCAAAGGTGTTGACCTCGACGACCCCTTGGACGCTACGAAGTTGGAACGCGATCTGCCAATCGAGCATGGATCGCAATTCGCTCAGCGAGTACTTGAAACCAGGCTTGGATCTGACCTCAAATTGATAGATTTCGCTCATCCCCGTCGCGATCGGACCGAGCTCCGGGGTTCCCATCCCCGGCGGTATGTTCTCCCTGGCCCGCTGCAATCGCTCGTTGACCTGATTCCTAGCCCAATAGATATCGGTTCCATCATGAAAAGTAACCGTCACGGCACTGAGTCCGAATCGGCTAATCGATCGAATTTCGTCGACGTTGGGGACTCCACTCATCGCATTTTCAATCGGGAATGTGATGAATTGCTCGACTTCTTCAGGCCCCAAAGCTGGCGAGTTCGTCAACACCTGGACTTGGACATTCGTCAGGTCCGGAACCGCATCGAGCGGAATTTGAGTCGCAGCGACAAAACCCATTCCCAAGATCAACAAGGAAGCGATCAGAACGATGAATCGATTTTGCAAGGACCATTGGATGATACGTTGAACCATCATGATTACTCCTCACCTAGAAGTTCTGCGAGCATCTTCGACTTCAGAACAAAAGCTCCCTGGACGACGACTTGATCCTTCGGACCGAGCCCTCGAAGAACCACCGTTCTGCCCTGCGCTTTGACTCCGGTCTGGATGTCACGGCGCGCGAATCGCGTCCCCTGGACCTGTACGAATACGAATTTCTTCCCCTCATGCTCCTGGATCGCATCGGTAGGAATAGTCATGGCACTGGTACTTTGGCCACCTGAAATCGAAACATTGACGAACATCCCCGGTTTGAGCAATCCATCAGGATTGTCGGCGATCGCCCGAAGCGCGATCGTACGGGTCTTTTCATCCATGATCTCGCCGGTATAGAAAACTTTGGCCGAAAACGTTTTGTCCGGCCATGCTTCGTTGATAATCGAGACGGTCTGCTGATCGAGTGACCGTAAAAGCGGGACGTTCTCTTCGAACACATCGGCGGTGATCCAAACGGTCGAAAGATCAGCGATCGTCAGGATCGAGGCGCTCGGACGGACTTGCTCGCGGACCGTACAGTCCTTGGTGATCACGGTACCGTCGAACGGAGCTCGGATCGGATAATGCGAAATCGCCTCACCCTGATTGGTCGGATCCACACTCTCGATGTCTTTGGCATCGACCCCGAGAATCCGCAAACTCGTCGCGTCGACGGCCACCCGAGTTTCAGCTTCCTTGACGTTCTGATTGGCCAACAAAATGCTCGTTTGCATTTCATAGTCGATCTGCTCGACGCGAGCTTGGAAGGTCGCCAAGTCCGCATCCCGAGTCGATTGAGCACTCAGGAGCAACTTACCCGAGACCGCACCGCTATCCTGAACATTCTCCAAACGAACGACATCTGCTTGCGCTTTGAGGTACCCAGCATAGGAGGCTAGCAAGCGCTCGCGGTAATCCCCCATCCCCAAATCCCGAAACTTGCTCTCGATTTGCTGAATCGGTCGACCTAGTCGCAATTCATCGATCAATAGTCGCGTGTTCTCGGCGATGCGAGTTTGAAGATCTCGCTTGACGATCGCGATTTCGCGCTGCAACCTGGCTTGATAGAGGTCCAATTTAGCTTGTCCAATCTCACGGCTATGGATCACGATGAGCAAATCGTTGGCCTGGACCCTCTGACCTAACGTCACCGATACCGAGTCGACTGTCCCCTCGACCATCGGAAAAATGTGCGAAATTCGATCTTCATTCAACGAAATTTTGCCGGTCAAATTCACCGGAACGGCAAGAAGCTCCTCGCTGGGAGATTCGATGACGATGCGACTCGGTCCCCAAAGATCCGAGGCAAGCTCGATTTCCATTCCGGAGGACCCCTCGTTGCCAGGTTCACCAAGCGCCGCTCGGTTCGTCTGCGCCGCTCGGGCGCCGTTGGACTCTTCGTGCATGCTCTCTGCCACGGGAATCGGCCTGGGGATACGAAGGTTGTAGAGCCAAACCGCTCCGCCGCCGAGGAATGCAGTCAGTAGGAGAAACGGCCAAGCACGATAAGCATCTTGCAATGTCTGCATGGTGGATCTGTGGAGGAATGATGTTGATGGATTAAAAGAGAATCCGAGGCGGTCCCAGAAAAGAACCGCTGAAAGAAACGCACAGCAATCCGAGAAACCCTAGAGACGGGCGGTGCGATAAAGCGTCGAGCAGTAAGCAAATCGGCGAGCTTGCTCCGATACTCGCGAACCCGCGGAACGAGCGTTCCTCTTGAGACCCTCAGGTTCCACGTCAGGGCAGGGCAAACCTAGCCAAACGAACGTCGCCTGCAAAGCGAAATCCAAAAGGAGCTTTTCGCTTGCGCTCAACCCAAACGGCTCCGAGAACCGAGTCGCATGGGAAATGTCCTGCATCGGTGGAGCATTTGGGAATGCTGCAGATCCAGGGCCATCGAGTTGCACGACCCAATGGAAGTGTAGTTTTGCAGTATCCGCAGAATCCCGATGTATGTACTGTCGAAGATGCTCCGAGAGTCGGACTTGTTCGGCGGCTGAACCACCGCCAGGACCGTCGTCTCGATGGTGGTGATACACCGGTCGCAATCCAGGAACACCAAGGAGCCAGACCATGAGGACCAGACCTCGGAACAGCCCACCTAGAAAAACGCCGCGGCGGCGAGTGCTCCGATGGGTCGTCCGCAGCTTGGTGTTTCGAAAGTTATCCTCGGACTTCGCAGGATCCATACGACCATCGTAAACTATACTTGGTATTCCTCAACAGGGTATCCTGAAGCCTATTCTACCAATTCTCGATGTCAATTACGCCACGAAAGATCCCGGAAATCTCCCAACCCATCGGCCCACCTAATCCAAACGACCCAAATTCCCCCAACGAATCCTTGGTTCTCGACACCGCCACTAGGCTTGCCATCGAGAGAACCCGAGTCGCCTACGAACGCACGATCATGGCCGCGATCCGGACGTCTACCTCGTTGATCGCCTTCGGTTTCTCGGCGTATAAGTTTTTCCAGTTGGATCCTCTCGATGGTCGCACCGCGAACGCCCCGCCTAGATCCTCGATCCTTGGTCCTAAGGAATTCGGACTGACCATGATCGCCCTTGGGCTTTTGTCGCTATTCCTGGCTTGGTTCGAGTACAACAGAGACGTTCGAACACTGCGAAATGAGTATCGACTTCTCCCACGTTCCTATATAGGTTTGGTCGCTGCTCTGGTGGCTGTCCTAGGAACAACCATTTTGGGGGTCGTGTTTTTTAACTTTTGAGAAGCTCCCGAGAACCTCCAGCAAGCTAATAATCGACCTGACCTTCCTCGTCCTCTTTTCGCCATTGGCGAATTTCCTGCATCACCTCCACGAGCAGTTTGGCAAAAGACGCCGTCGCCGTCTTGAAATCCTTGGCCAAAAGTTCGCGGTTGGCCGCTTCAATCCGTTCGGAGAGAACACGCAACTGAGGACTTTTAGAATTGTCCTTGAGCCACCCGTAGAGTTCCTCGACCGCGATTTTCAACTGCGATGCAAACCCCGCCGACGGCCGGCAGGTGTACTTGCGATAGGGCGCTTTTCCAAACCCTTTATCGGTCGCCGGAGTTTGATGGCTCACTGCGGCTTTAATCCAGCCGGTGACCAACGCAATCAAGGACGCCGCCGCAGCAAGGATCGCCAATGGCGTTTGCTGGACCAACGCCAGAAAAATCGCCGCGAGCAATCCAATCGCCGCGATCAGTCCGAATGCCATAGGGAAGCCAGATAACCCTCTGGTCGGACCACCAACGCTCGCACCACTAGAGACCCCAAAGTCCCGTTGGACCTCGCCAATCACCACAGTAATATTGTCGGGACCACCACGAAAATTCGCTAAATCCACAAGTGCCTTTACGGCCGTCGATGGGTCGAGTAGACCCAACATCGAACCGATTTCTTCGTCTGCAAGCTGGCCGCTAAGACCATCGCTACAGAGCAAAAATCGATCCCCTTTCTGAAGCGGGAACGGACCTTCTAGATCGACCATCACACTCGGACTCGGCCCCATCGAGCGAGTGATGACATTTTTCGGGATCGAGCTATTGCGGATCATCTCCTCGCTGACCTCGCCGGCTTGCTGCATCTCCCAAACCAACGAGTGATCAAACGTCAATTGCTCAAAAGTCTGACCTCGCAAACGGTAAACCCTGCTGTCGCCGACATGCGCGATCACTCCACCGTTGGGCAACAACAGGATCGCGCTGGTCGTCGTACCCATGCTCCGAAACTCTGGATTGACCGTCCCTCGCCGATTGATCTCTCGGTTGGTCTCCTCAAAGGCCCTAAGCAGAGCTTCCGAAGGCTCGAGCTTCGTATTGAGCTTCGAAAAATGATGCGGGATCAACTCCACACTCAAACGACTCGCGAGCTCCCCGGCAGCATGAGCTCCCATGCCGTCGGCAACGATGAGCAAATCCCCACTGCGCTGCCACTGGTCGGCATCGCTCGCACCGACAATCGCATAACTGTCCTGATTGTTCGCGCGACGCATCCCGATGTCGCTGCAAGCCACAGCAAACACAACCGGAGACCAATTCGCTGGGGCCTCGGACAACGGATTCTCAATTCGCGGGGAGTTGTCTGCCAAGTGAGATTCCAAACGACATCAAAATTAGGATGAGTAACCAGCCCGAACCGTACGCCCAACAGGATACTCCAAGTATTGTCCGATGGGTAGCAACAGGACCAGACCTCAGCAGCCCAACTTCTTTCTTCGTACCACTCCTGAGGATCGGGGGCATTATAACGGTCCGCACCCTCATGCGGTTCGAGTCCTTGTTGGATTTATTGCAGATTAACCCCGGGGAGGCGGGACCGCTGTAGGCCGCGTGGCTGCCCCGCCGGGCAGCCTTCGGCGTATCGGTCCGAAGGCCTGCTGGGCCGCGGTGGCCATTTCGGAGGTGATCTCATCAATTCGATTGCGAAATACCGCAAATGCCCCAAGAGAGGGGATCGCGATCAAAAGCCCAGCGACGGTGGTTATCAAAGCGGAATAGATTCCCGAAGCCAACTGCCCAGCCCCAGCCGTTCCTTGGGATAAGGCCACCTCACGGAACGCCAGAATCATCCCAGCTACCGTCCCCAGCAATCCAAGCATGGGGGCAAGGTTGCCGATCACCGAGAGGTACTCGAGCTTTCGGTACATCCTTGCTGCCTGTTCGGCTAGTGCGTCCTCGAGCGACTTTTCGACCGCAGGCCAACCATACTCGATCTCGGAGATCCCGCTGGCCAGTACGTAGGACAATGGACAGGGCTGGCTACGGCAAGCTTGGTCGGCATCCTTGAGCTTGCCCTGCGAGAGCAACTGCCGCACGTTCTCATTCAATTCAATTGGCATTAGATCCTTGCGTCGCAAAGTTAACCATTGATCGATCACCAAGTACATCGCCAAGATCGACATCAAAATCAGAGCGATCATGATCCCCACGCCCAGAGGCCCACCGCTGAAAAGGATCTCGAAAAAGGTATCATCGGCCGCTTGGCTGGGCTTGATCCCACCGGTCGATCCGCTCGGGACATTGGGGCTCGAGACGATCGAGGAATCTGGGCCAGGAGCCTGTCCAAACACGCTAGGAGTCCATGCGAGGGGACCGAGGATGAATCCCAACAGGTATCGCATGGCCGGTCGTCGACGGATTGTCCAATCGCATTGTTCCAAATCCATTCTCATTGTCTCCCGTTATCTTTTTTCCTGATTTTCTCGGAGTCGCTTAGGGATTTGCTGCTCCAGACACGGACGAGAAGCGATTCGCAATGGTTTTTGCGAGTTGTTCATCTCCCAGTTTCCTCGCAGCTTCGATCCCCTTGCTGAAGGCTTGCTGGGCTAAATGATACCGATCCTGATGCATCGATGCGACGCGTAGCCACTGGGCGATAGCAAGCTTTGGCTGGTTTGCTTGCTCGAGCCGATGTGCCAAGAGCATTGTCGGACCGGCTTGCAAGGGCACCGGCAACTCGTCTCGCTGAGCTATCCATTCCTCGATCCGCTCCGATAGGATTTCCTCAGGGAGCGATAATCTCCAAAGCTGTATCGTTGCGTATGCGGCAATCCAAGACGTGTCGCTCTTTGCAAGTGCCTTGAGCACCTCGATCGCTTCAAGGCGATTGGGGCCACCGAGCGACCAGGAGGCACCGAGCAACCGCATCGAGGGAGTCTGGCTGGACATCAATTCGAACACTTCTTGCGTCCATGCAGGAGTCAGACGATTCCATTGATCCGACCAAGGGAGCGGGATGCGACTCATGAGCAACTCCGGACCAGGATCCTCTGCGAGCACCTTAAAGACGCGCGCCGCGACACTGAATTGCTCGATCGCGGCGGCCGAATCGACCATCTCGGAGACGAGCAAACGCTGCTGCCACTTTGGGATCTCCGAGAGCCCGAGCGCCGACTGACCTTTTTGGAGAACCTGCCGAAAATTGCGTTGAACAAAAAGCTGGTGGACTTGTGCATAAGGCTCAGCCTTCCAATTCGGCTCGATGCCGACGACCAAGTCCCCTGGAAAATTCGTTGGACCCTTGGAGTCTGGTTTGATGAGCACCAGTTTGTCGATCTCCCAAGAAACCACCACTCCCTGGACATCGATCAAAGAACGCAAACGCCAACGATCGAGCGAATTATCCCCCGGTTCGCTCCATACCAACTTGCTCGCAGGTCCGAGCCTCTCGACGGCTTGAAGATAGTACTCGGACTCCTGCGACCAAACGCCTTGCTCGAAACTGAAGATGCACGCGGCAAACCGAAGTGCAAACACCAATGCAAACCCCGATACAAAACCCACCCGACGGTTTACGAATTTGGCTCGATGGATCACAATAGTCTTTTTCACCTCTGCAGCCTATGCTCGCCTGTTGTCCGAGAAACACATGCTTCAACTGATCCAGTACCCACACCCGACACTTCGATTCCCCTCGCAACCCTTGTCGCGCGTCGATCAAGCGCTGCGCGAGATCATCGACCAAATGTTCGAAATCATGTACGAGCATCGCGGAGTCGGACTTGCAGCCAATCAGGTGAATTTACCGTTGAGACTCTTTATCGCCAATCCGACGGGCGAAAAAGATTCTGGCCAAGAACTCGTTTTCCTCAACCCCGTGATCCAAAAGGCAACCGGCACGATCGAAGCCGAGGAAGGCTGTCTATCACTGCCCGGTCTGCACGGTTTGGTAAAACGCAACAAAGCGGTCCAAGTCAACGCCTACTCGATGGACGGAAAGGAAATCAATCTCAAAGTCGAGGGATTCTTGTCCCGGATCATCCAACACGAAGTCGACCATCTCGACGGAGTTCTGTTCATCGACCGGCTCTTTGATCATGGCCCAAAAGTGGCCGAGGAAATCTCGCGATTCGAAGCTCGTTTTGCCAAGCAGCGCGAAGACGGTCAAATCGCTGACGACCAAAAACTTGCCGAGCAGCGCCAGGATTGGCTCGACAAGTATTGCAAGTAAAACTCAAGCTCCAACGCTGGAACCTCAGCGAACCTGCGCCTGCTTATTTCTCCAGAGGGGTCTCTTTGTCCCCGTTTCGAAGAAACGCCTTGCGAACTTGCTTGCCCTCGACAGGGACCAACGGACGGACCCATATATTGCGGAACCGAACAGGATCTCCGTGATCCTGCAAGCTGATAGGTCCCTTTTCCGAGTGCTTGGTGTACTGAGGTGCGCGGCTAAAGGGGGTGTCCCCCTTGAGCTCAAAATGATTGAGAATCAACACACCGTTGTGCATGGCGGTGATGTAAGCTGGCGATTTGAGCGATCCGTCCGCGTTGAACCTTGGGGCTGTCCAGAAGATATCGTAAGTGTTCCAATCTCCGGGCTTACGCATTGCGTTGGCCATCGGTGGGGTCTGCTTGTAGATCGCACCGGCTTGTCCGTCTGCGTAAGTCTTGTTCTCGAACGAATCGAGCACTTGCAGTTCGTAGATACCCATCAAAAACACACCGCTGTTGCTACGACCCTGTCCGCTCCCCTTCGGCGGAGTTGCAGCCGACCATTCGATGTGCACTTGGCAATCCCCAAACTCATCGGTGCTCGTGATCGAACCACGACCTGCAACGAGCGTGCCCCCATCGACCTTCCAAGCATCGGCGTTCTTCCAATGGGACTTGTCCTTGCCATCGAAGAGCACCACCGCGTCGGATGGTGCATCGCTATTGGTGCTACCGGGTGTGACGATCGGCGGTTCCTTCCATTCGATCCCATTGAGGTACTCTTGGGCAACTCCGGAGTTTGCCCCTGCACTTGCGGTCAAAACCGCCAACGAGCTGATCATCCATAAGTTCATGCGCTTCATCATAGGACTTCTTTTTAAAACCAGACATCGGAAGGAAAGGAAATCGGACTATGGTATCAGAATACCATGCTCCATGAGACTTGCGAAGAATCCCCTAGAAGAGGGGTAAGCTTGTACATTTCCTATCAACACGTTGAACCTATCAGAACGTTGAATTCGAAAAAACATATTAGGATTCGACTTATGGGCCTAAAAACAGCATTGACAGCCCCCTACAGTGACCCGTTCTTTCCTTGCGGACATCCGTACCCCTTGTTGGGAGTCATTCTTTCGCAGACAGGAAAGTGTTCTTTGTGTAGTTCACCTAAAGGGTTAGGGCTATGTTTGATCACGTTTCGGTGCTCGCGGCGGCTATGCCGTCGCTTTCGATCTTTCAATACTCGATCGTGGATAATATTTTTTCCATGACCGTAGCGACGATGGGTGCAGCAGCACTCTTCTTGTTTTTATCGAGATCTTCGGTCGATGAGGCATATCGCCCAGCGTTGATGGTAAGCGGTCTGGTCGTGACGATCGCTTGTTACCACTACTTCATGATCCGTCATTCGTGGCAAGATGCCTACACCCTCTCGGGAGACGGATACAAAGGAACCGGTGCCGGTTTCAACGATTTCTATCGCTACGCGGACTGGATTTTGACCGTTCCGTTGTTGATGGTCGAACTGGTCGCTGTTCTGAGACTTCAAGCCGGAAAAGCGCGTTCGCTTTTGACCCGTTTGGTCATCGCAGCGGCTCTGATGATCGCTTTGGGATACCCAGGTGAGGTCATCACCAGCCCAGACCAATGGATGACCCGTGTCATTTGGGGTGCTCTTTCGTCGATTCCCTTCTTTTACATTCTTTATGTTCTTTGGACTGAACTGACCGCCTCGCTCGAGACGCAACCGGCCGCAGCCCGCAAGCTCATCGAGATCGCTCGGTTGGTGCTCTTGGTCACTTGGGCAGTTTACCCAATCGCCTATGCACTGGGTGGAACCATGACGGCTTTGGAGGCAAAGTCTGGCGGTAATGTCGATGCCAGCGGCATCGTAGGGTTGCAAGTCGGCTATGCGATTGCCGACATGACAGCGAAAGCTGGCTTCGGTCTGCTGATCTACTTCATCGCTCGTGCCAAAAGCAAGAACGTCGATCGCGATCTGTATCCGGCAACCGTCTAGTCGTTGAGGATGGATTGGGCCGACTTCCCCGTCGGCATCAACCATGTCGATAGGCGGTCTTTTTACCACCACTAGGTGCTCAAGTGCTTCTCTCTGTGTTTTACCTTGCGATTTGTTTGGCGACCATCGCTGCGTGCATGACGTTGGGTCCTCCCGATTTTTCGGTGATGGTCTACGGAGCGGCGGTCATGGTAGCCATCCTTGGGGTACCACACGGCGGGCTAGACCATTGGACAGGCCGACGGCTCCTTGAATCTCGATTCGAGAGTCGCTGGTGGATGATGTTCTTCCCTGGGTACTTGAGCCTCAGTGCGATCGTCGCGTTTTCTTGGGTGTTGTTTCCAGTGGCGACTGTCATTGGCTTCTTTCTTGTTTCCGCTTGGCATTTCGGACGGGAAGACCAGTACAGTTCCATTTCGCAGACGCGGACTGGCCGCTTTACGATGGCGACAAAACACCTCTCAGCGATCGCTTTAGGGGGGTTGGTGATTTGGATCCCGGCCATCTTCCGCCCGGACGAGATGGAACTATTGCTTCGGATCATCGTCCCTGGCGATTCGAAAACACATGCCAAGCAGATCGTTTCGATTGCAAGTTGGATCGCTATGGTCATGTGCCCTTTGGGAGGATTGTTTTTTTGCTCGCGGTTGATCGATCGAGGTGGAGACTGGAGTGTCTGGGTCGCACCTGCAACCGCAGGTCTAGCGGCCACGACTCCCATTTTGGTTTCATTTACAGCTTTCTTTTGCCTCTGGCATTCGATTTTAGGATTATCGCGATTAAGACTCCAAGAGGGAATCACCGGTGTTGCATTTCTTCGGTCGGTTCTCCCTCTATCGTTTCTAGCAGTCTTTGGAGTCGCAATCTCCGGATGGTGGTTGATTGCATCCACCGAGGGATCTTCGATCGATACGGTATTGGCATCCCTGAAGACCCTTTTCATCGGTCTTTCGGCAATCGCCGTACCGCATCTTTTGTTGCACGAATGGTCGGACCTCACGAGACCGAAAGCTCTACATCAGGGGATTTGTTGCGATGGACCCTAAGGTGTTTTCCATAGAAAATCGTACCGACCAACCAAGGGACTCGGATTACATCCTTGTCGGAGGTGGGCTTCAGAGCGGTCTGATGGCTTTAGCGATCGCCCACCATCGCCCAGAGGCCGGTGTGATCCTCATCGAGCAGAACTCGGTGCTAGCCGGCAATCACACGTGGTCCTTTCACGCTACGGATTTGAGTGCCGATTGTGCCCCTTGGGCAGCGCTTTTGGTCGAGTCACGCTGGCCAGGCTACCATGTTCGGATCGGAAATCGTACCCGAAGCATTTCGATACCCTACTGCACCTGCTCTTCCTCGCATTTCAATGATGTGCTAACGCAGCGAGCGTCCAATTCTCGACTCCGTATCATGACCGACACCAAGGTCCAAGCGATCGATTCGGATGGGGTATTGCTGGGTGATGGCCAGCGATTGAGTGCTCCAGTAGTCATCGACAATCGAGGTGCAACTCCACTCGATGCAAATCATTACAACGGAGGATTCCAAAAATTTTGGGGGTTTGAGCTCAAACTCAATCGCGATTGGCCCCACACAAACCCTATCGTCATGGACGACCGAATCGATCAGCAGGATGGATTCCGTTTCATTTATAGTCTTCCGATGGAAACAAGACGTGTTCTGGTTGAAGATACCCGGTTCTCAAATACGCCCTCGATCGACCGAGACGATTGTTTGGAAAAGGTCCGAGCCTACGTCGAATCTCAAGGATGCCATGACTGGCAAGTGATCCGAGAGGAACACGGAGTCTTGCCGATGCCGATGGCAGGCTCGATGCCGGGCACTGGGCTCCCTAGCCTCGCCGGGGGTTACCGCGGAGGCTGGTTTCACGCGGCCACCGGTTACTCCTTTCCTTTAGCATTGCAAGTGGCTCATACCGTTGCAACAAATCCAGGGTCGGAATTGTCGGACCGATTGCGCAAGATGAGCACAGAGCATGCTTGGCGGGCTCACTTCGCGAGATTTCTGAATCGTTTGCTCTTCGAACTGGTTAAACCTCAGACCCGCTACCAGATTTTTAGACGCTTTTACCGAGTTCTCGACGAGGCGGCGATTGGCCGTTTTTACGGCCATCGCTTTACCCCTTGGGATGCCTTTCGGATCGTCGTCGGATTCCCACCAATGGGGCTGCGCCCGATGAATTTTTTGCGTTCCTTCTCTAAGCGTTCGACTTATCGAATTCCAACCCAACCATCTACCCAACCGCTCAAGGTGCCCGGATGACTCCCTACCTTAGAAAACTTCTCGATCGTTCGCTCCATGGGCCAGTGAGCGATTTTAAATCCCGACAGGGGAAGCGGATCCGAGGATCTCTGCTGCAATTGAGCTACGAGATGGCAGGTGGAGTTGGAACGGTGCCCTCGCCTGTCAGCGATGCGATCGAGAGCCTCCATGCAGGCTCTCTGGTCATCGATGATATCCAAGACGATTCCCGCTTGCGTCGCGGCCAGATCAGCCTGCACCAGACCCTTGGTATACCACTGGCTATCAACGCAGGAAACTGGATGTATTTCCACGCATTGGAGTGCTTGAGTGATGCTCAGTTGCCAGACTCCATGCGGATCGAATTGCTAAATGCGATGATTCGCACAGCACGATGTTGTCATGAAGGACAAGCAATCGATTTAGAGGCTCGCGTCGATCTCGTACCGGTCGAGCATTGGGACCAGACAGCAAGTGCGATCAGCCGACTCAAGACCGGTTCACTTGTCGAATTGGCGGTCCGAATGGGCTGCATCGCAGCCGCAACCTCCGATCCGCTACTGTCGGTCTTACCAGTTTTGGGTCGACGGATAGGAATCGCTCTTCAGATGCGCAATGATCTCGATGAATTGGGCTCGATCACCGAAATCGCATCGATCGCTCCCTACGAAAATTCGTACGACGATGAGGCCCTTGTCAGAGATGATGATCTTCGCAATTCCAGGATGACATGGCCCTGGGTCTGGGCCAGTGAACTTACTTCGCACGAACAATGTCGAAAGTGGTCGTTGGGCCTAAGTGGTTCACAAAAACAACGATGGGATATAGGCAGAGAATTATTCCTTCTTACCGGCCAGCATGGCGATCGCGTCATCGCGGATTTGGTAACCGAGCAGATGCATTTGACCGCCGAACACATACTCGACCGTCGTTTACTCGATCAGATGTCTGAGATTCTCCATGCCATAAAGCAGCCTAGTTGGCCCGATGCGGCACTAGAAGGCATGCAATTAGGGGCATCCCAGAAGGCCGACCGATGATCCAAGGCACCGGACAGGCGAGGAACAAAACGAAATCCGTCGACCGTCTTGGACCAAAAACTCCACGCGGACGCGCCGCGGTCATCGGAAGCGGATTCGGCGGACTTGCCGCAGCCATTCGATTGCAGGCCATGGGTTTTGAGACAGTTTGCTACGAATCAAGAGATAAGGCTGGCGGACGAGCCTATGTGTACCACGATTCGGGATTCACCTTTGATGCTGGACCGACGGTGATCACCGCCCCGCATTGCCTCGAAGAACTCTTTGACTTGGCCGGTGAATCGATGGCAGACCACGTCGAATTGATCTCGGTCGATCCGATGTACCGCTTGCAATGGCCAGATGGGTTGCAATTTGACTACAGCAGCGATGAATCGCGACTCGTAGAGCAGATACGTAAATGCTCCCCGAGCGATGTCGAGGGCTATTATCGCTTTGCGGATTACACCCGTCGCGTCTTCGAAAAAGGCTATGTCGAACTCGGAGCCACTCCGTTTTTGAACTTCAGCGATATGATCCGATGCGCTCCGGATCTGATGCGGCTGCGGGCCGACCGCAGTGTCTATGCGACGGTGTCCCGGTTCATCCAAAGTGAGCCCTTGCGTCAAGCGTTCAGTTTCCACCCACTCTTGGTCGGCGGCAACCCGATGGAAACCAGCGCAATCTACACTCTGATTCACTGGATCGAACGCCAATGGGGCGTCTTCTTCCCCCGGGGTGGCACCGGTGCATTGGTCGAAGCACTCGTAGCGCTGTTCGAGCGCCTCGGTGGGGAAATACGTCTGGCGTGTCCTGTCGAGCGAATTTCCTTTCAATCCGATGCGAGCGGCAAAACGGTTCACGAAGTATGCGACTCCAACGGCCAAAAACAACGCTTCGATCTGGTCGTCTCGAATGCCGATATCCATCACACCTACGCACATCTCTACGGCCAAAGCCCAGGCGGAAACAAGATGCGTAGGAAACTCGAGCGGATGGATTGGTCGATGTCCCTCTTCGTCATGTACTTCGGAACCAAAAAACGTTACCCCGATCTTGCCCACCACACCATCCTCTTCGGCCAACGGTATCAAGGTCTCCTAAAAGATATCTTCCACGGCCGTTCGCTGCCCGAGGACTTCAGCCTCTACCTACATGCTCCGACCGTATCCGACCCTGGACTGGCTCCGCCTGGAGGCGAAGCGTTCTATGTGCTCAGTCCTGTACCCCATTTGGGAAGAGCCGATGTCGATTGGGAACAGAAAGCTGAAGGCTATGGCGATGCTATCCTAGAATCCCTCGAGACCCATCTGCCAGGACTCCGAAATTCGATCGTCACGCGACGGCATTTCACCCCATTGGATTTTCGCCAGCAGCTAAATGCCTACCAAGGATCCGCATTTTCGGTTGCACCAAAACTCACCCAAAGCGCGTACTTCCGACCGCACAACAAATCGGAAACCATTCCGAACCTCTATATCGTCGGCGGGGGCACCCACCCGGGCGCAGGAGTGCCGGGCGTGATCAATACGGCCAAGGCCACCCTAGGGATCATCGCAAAGGATTTCGCCAAGGTGCTCAAATGACCCAGAGAAACTCAGCGCAAGACATCATCCATCGATCGAGCCGAAGTTTCTCAATCGCTTCTTGGTTTCTTCCAGTAGCGACACGAAGCAAAGTATGGGCCCTCTACGCTTGGTGTCGCAGTCTCGACGATGCGGTTGATCTTGCGACCAGTCCGAATCAAGCCAAAGAAAATCTGCAGCGTTTCGAGAACGATTTGATCGGAGCTCACGATCATGAACCTCCACAGCAGCCCGCCTCGGAGTGGATCCTCCCCTTAGTTCAAAACAGACAGATTCATTCCCGTCACGCGCTGGAATTGATCGAAGGAATGCGCATGGACCTCGACGGCTATGAGGTCCAGACCGAGGCCGATTTAGAGAAGTACTGCTACCATGCAGCCGGCACGGTCGGTTTGATGATGACTTCCCTGATGGGGGTCAAGGAACACGCTGCAGACCGTCATGCGATTGCCCTGGGTGTTGCGATGCAACTGACGAATATCGCCCGGGATGTCAAAGAGGACGCACAGATGGGTCGATCGTACCTGCCTGGAATCACTAACCCTCTCGAAGCAAAAACGGGCGATATCGCCCAAGCGGTTCGCAAAATCCTAGACCGCGCAGAAACTCAGTATAACCTTGCAATCGATGGCATCGACTATCTCCCTTGGAGATCCCGCACCGCGATTCGAGTGGCCCTGGAAGTCTACCGCGAAATCGGACGCCAGATCCGGCGCAATGGCTACCGAGTCATGACGGGGCGAACCGTCCTGAGCAAACCCCGTTTGATAGGGGTCGCTTCGCGAGCCGTCTTGTTCGATATGCTATGCATTGTTTCCCTGGTCGCTCGACGACTACTTCACACAGGTCTTTTCTCCTTAAAGGAACCCAACATGACGAATACTCCCAACCCCTCGGATCCACACCCGATTTCCACCCCGAACCAGGCCAAACAGGTCGCTCTTGTGGGGCTCTCTTTGACCTCGATCATGGCGACTGCATTGTTCGTCATGGTGTACTTCAACCCCAAATCACAGGAGTACTCCTACCTTCCTTTGATCTACGCGGTCGGTTCGTTGCTGGCGAGCGTTTTGTTCCACAGGCTTTCGGTCCGGTATGACAAACCCAACCCGCAAGCAACCTAACGGATTGGGCTTCGGAAACTCGCTCACAAAGCAAGCCGCGTCAAGAGCCCCCAGAATTCCGCACACTCTGAGCCCTGGGCGACTGAGTGTTTACGGTTTTCTGTGTTTCGAAAAACACACCCCCCCACAGAGCGGCGATCTTGAGTAAAATCTAGCGGTTGCTAACTTCCGTCAATCTCTCGATCAAGCTTCCTCCCAACATGCAAAAATCCCTCTGGATGCAAAAAACCCTCTGGCATTTGGTTTTTTTCGCCGTAACATCCTCAACCCTAGTGGCCCCCTCCTGCTTCTCGACGATTTGCTCGGCGGATCAAGCCGAAGTCCAAGATCCAGTGGGCTCCTCGGTCGCCAAGCCCATCATCCAAACCGGTGACCGAATCGCCCTGATCGGAGGCGGTTGGGTCGAGCGGATGCATAACCACCCTTGGCTCGAAATGATGCTGACCCTCGAGGTCCCCGGCGTGACGTTCCGAAATATGGGCTGGAGTGGCGACACCGTCTTCGGTGATGCCCGAGCTGTTTTTGGCTCGCGACCCGATGGGTACCAACGACTCATGCGTGACCTCGAATTCGCCGCCCCAAACTTGGCCATCCTTTGCTACGGCGAAAACGAAGCCCATGGCAGCCAAGCCGAACGCGATGAGTTCCTCAAAGGCTACCATAAACTCGTTGAAGATCTCAAACGCAAAGGTTGCCGTATCGTCATGGTGATTCCGCGTCAACGCGAAGACGCCGGACCTCAATTTCCCAACCCTCGCTATTACAACGGTAACCTTGCCCAATTGGCCGAGGGCATTCGAAAAATCGCTACGGATCATCAAGCGACGATCGTCGATCTTCAGAAACTTGCTCCCGATAAACGGTTCACTGAGGAAGGAGTTGTTTGGAACGACCAAGGCTATCAAGAGGGGGCTCGTGAAATCCTCGCCCAGCTCGGTTACAAGAAACTCGCGATCGATCGTATGCTTCCCAACACCGATTCGGTTTCGCAGTTACGCACCGCGATCCAATCGAAGAACGAGTGGTTCTTTCATCGCTATCGACCACAAAACGAAACCTACTTGTTCCTCTTCAGAAAGCACGAACAAGGCAACAACGCCGTCGAAGTCGAGCAAATGGAGAAGTTCGTCCGCGATGGAGAATCCAAAATCGCCCAATGGCTCAACTCTGAAAAATGGGCTCCAGCACCCTGATCGCTAGCCACATCCCCGCCGCCGATACTGCCTGCCTGATCCTTCAAAGCCCTCCAAGTAACCCCCAATAGAAAACCAACCGTTATGAAAGACCTTCGCAAGCCCCGACGATTTCCAACAGCCACCGCGTTTGCAGCAACCGTAATCGCGACCGCATCGGCAGGACTATTTTGCTCGAGCACCTCGGTCGCCAAGCCTGAAGATCCCCTCTCGATCGATAAAGCCCTACCCATCCGCTGGGAAATCGAACCCCTGGCCCTCGATGCCAACGAAGGCTGCGCGATCGCAGATATCAACGGGGATTCCAAGCTGGATATCGTTGCCGGAAGGAACTGGTATCCGAGCCCGACGTTTGTCCCAAGACCCCTGCGAACGATCGAGGACTGGAACGGCTATATCCAAAGCAATGGAGATTTTCCATTCGATGTCAACCGAGATGGAAGAATCGATGTCATCGCCGGATCCTTCGTCCCCACCGAATTAGCCTGGTACGAAAATCCTGGCGAGGAAGGACTTCGGCTCGGTCAGACCTGGAAACGCAATCTGTGGGTCGATACCAAAGCTTCCGAAAACGAGGCCCAGTTGATGCATGACATCGACCAAGATGGGATCCCCGACTGGGTCGTCAACAGTTGGAATACCAAAAACCCACTGACCGTCTGGAGACTCGTCGATAACGGAATCCGAGATGGCAAGCAAGCCAGCTACTCACTCGAACAAAAAGTCATCGGTAAATCCGGCAACCAACACGGCATGGGGGTCGGCGATCTCAATGGCGATGGACGCAACGATGTACTCGTCGGGCACGGTTGGTACGAGCAACCCGAAAAGCCCTGGGAAGGAGATTGGAAATTCCATGCCGATTGGAACATCCAAGGGAGCATCCCTATGATCGTCGTCGATCTGGATAAGGATGGCAAAAACGATGTCATCGTCGGTCAAGGTCACGACTACGGTTTATACTGGTGGCGGCAAACCGGAAAAACCGCTGAAGGAACCATCGAGTTCGATCGCAAACTCATCGACAACCGTTTCTCCCAACCCCATGCCATCGCCATGGCAGACTTAGATGGCGATGGCAAGCAAGAGATCATCACCGGCAAGCGTTACTATGCGCACAATGGCGGTGACCCAGGCGGAAAGGACATGCCCGAACTCCAGGCCTACTCGTACATCGACGGCCAATTCACTCGCTCGACGATCGAACGAGGACACGTCGGAGTGGGGCTTCAGATCGCAACCGGGGATCTCAACGGAGATGGTCGCATCGATATTGCTGTCGCTGGCAAATCCGGAACGTATGCGATCTTGAACTTGCCTAAATAATCTCCCAGCCAGGACGCTTGGACCTACTCCACAGCGCCCATGCGTTCAAACAAACGGAGCGCATTGTTTGTCGTCACCTCGGCCATCTGCCATTCGGATTGTCCGTGCAACCCGGCAAGCACGCGGCCGGTATAAGCCACAAACGCAGGCTCGTTGCATCGAGCGCTGCGTTTAGGCTCAGGGCTCAAGTAAGGCGCATCGGTTTCGACCAGCAATCGGTCGATCGGCAAACGACTCGCCGTCTGCCGCAAAGAGTCGTTCTTTTTGTAGGTCAGCATTCCAGAGAAACTGATGTACAAACCCATCGCAATGCACTCGGAAGCCACTTCGTAACTGCTACAAAACGAATGCATCACTCCCTTCAACGGACCGTTGCGATGCTCTTGTCGTAATAACTCGAGCATCGGCTCATCGCACTCTCGCGAGTGGATGATCACCGGCAAACCGGTCTGGCGACTCAAGCCCCAATGCCTTCGAAAATTGGTCATTTGGACCTCGAAAGGGCAATCGTCCCAATGCTTGTCCAAGCCTGTCTCACCCAACGCGCACACTCGTGAGTCAGACACCTTCGCGCAGATCTTTTCCCAATCGCCTGGCTTCTCCTGCTGCGCATAATTCGGATGGATTCCTACACTCTGGAAGATCCGTGGCTTTGCTGCCTCATACTGCTCCCATTCTCGGTAGACCCCATCGATCGTATCGAGCGAATCGGCATCTACCGCTACGCAAAGAACCCTCCTGACCCCGTAGACCATCGATTCAGACAGCAAGCTTGGAAGCTTGCTCTGGAACCTCTCGTCCGCAAGATGCGCATGCGTGTCAGTCCAACCCGTGGTAACCATCGATCACTTGACTCCTGACGCATCCTTGGAATTGCGTTTTAAAAAGATAGAAAATACTCATCGCCCCTAGACCTTACGTCGGTCGTACCGCAATACCTTCTCGATCGGTATACGGAATTCCAACTCATCGAGCAGCAGTTGAGCAAGTCTAGGAGCCATCAAGCTTCCTTTCGAGCCCAATCCGTTTAGGCATACCAAATTCCTGTGCTCAGGATGAGAACCGATCAGCGGATGCCTATCGTAACTGGCAGGTCTTACCGAGGCCCGCTGTTCGATCCATTGCACATCAGCTTGGGGCTCTTCGAAAAAGCCCTTCCACCGACCGATCAACTCCGCTCGTGCTTCGAGTCCAACAGGCGATTCAATAAGGCACTCTTGGGGGTCTCGTGCGTAGGTAGCTCCGAGCAAATAACGCGATGGACCCCAAGGTACGATCCAACCGTCCCGATGCACCACATGCTCGATCTGTTTCGAGCCTGCAAAGACCTCTAAAACGTCCCCGCGAGCCGGATGCAAAGGCAATTCCCCAAACCACGCGTTCGAACGCGCCTCGAGCCCCTGGGCCAAAGCGATCCATCGGGCTTGCAAGTCCAAACCCTCGATCCGCATGCACTGCCGGGTCGGTACAAGCACATGCTGAAGGTCAACAAGGGCATCGTACAACAATCCTCGCTGGCCCAAAAATGCACGCGTCGCATCTACATAAGCCTCGGTGCTCAAGCGAGCCGCAGGGAACATCGAGAAACCTCCCCATGGGGCGGCAAAACCACTCAAATCGCTTGCGGACAAAAGCTCCACCTCAAGCGATCCGACATAATCTGCCGACTCAGGACCAATCCATCGCTCTTCAAAGTCAGCTCGTTGCTGGGCGCTCGTAAAAATCCTCAAGGCCGGTGCAACGGACCAAATTGTCCTTTGGGTAGACTCTTGGACAAATCGATAAAGCGAATCCGCAGCACTGTAATATTCGTCGAAGCGCCATGAGAGCGCAAACCGTCCACCAGTGATCGGAGTGACCAATCCGGCCGCGACACGCGAGGAACTCGATGGCCTGAGCTTATCGACCAGAGCCACCCGATGCCCTCGGCGAATCCCCTCCCATACCAAAGCGCAACCTGCCAGCCCCCCTCCAACGACGACAAGGTCCACCTTCACTGGATCCTTGGCACCTGAATTCATCGGCGATTTCATCGTTTTGCTGGTTTTCCTCCCCTGCGTTTGCCTTGGGCAATCCGAAATATCTACAATAAATCACATCGCGACTTCCCGCGATCCAAACAGCCAATCGACGACCCGCTCCCTTAAGGATACTACTTGCGTGGATCCCTTTCGCATCGTTTGTCCAGCATGTTCCACGAAATTGGTCGTGCGTCAACCTGAACTCGTCGGTCGGACCGTTCCGTGCCCGAAGTGCAAAAATGCGATCCATGTCGTACGAGCAGGCGAAGTCTCCTGGAATCCAGGCTCGGTCGCTGCAGGCGACCTGAGCAGCTTGGACTCCTCTGAGCCAAAAAAGGCCAATCCACCGGCCAATCCAACGGCCAAAGCTCCCCAAAAGCCTACTTCGAACGTCAACTCCGAAGCGATCACGAAAGCCGATCCAGGAGACTGGGACCTCGAGGCCTTCGAATCGGTGCTGGCAGAGCAAAATGCACCCTCGGGCAATCTTGCCCAAGGCGGCTTCTTTCGAGACAGCAGTGCCGAACCATCGCCAAGTCGCAAAAAAGAAACCGAACCCTTCGCGATCCAACCCCTGGACCCAACCACAAGCTCCGTCGGCTCGACCGCCGTCCCGGCAGCCGCCTGGCAGAGCCCACAAGCCAAAGCGCGCCGCCAACTCCTAACCTTGATCGTCGTCGGGATCTCCGCTTGCTTGCTTGCCGCTTTGGCCTTCGTCGCTTTTCTTAACTATGTCAAAACAAACCGCGACCAGCCCGAAATCCAAAACAATCCACCCGCTGCCGCAATCCAGCCCGCCGAGCCGAACCTTCAAAAAGCCCAGGATCTTGCAAGGCAACCCGAACTGGACAAACCACCCGAACTGACCCTCGAGGCAGCACCGGGTGTCAACAGGATCGAACCGATGGTCCCTGCCGATCCCACAGAACCCATCGCAGCACAAGCCCCAGGTTTGAAAGTCAACCCACTGGCTCCCCCTCCCGAAAACAGCATTCCTGAAAAAGATCCAACTCACACTCAGATCCCAGCCATCGACCAGCCCCCACCGATCGACCAGCCCCCACCGATCGATGAGCCACTGCCATCGATCTTCAAAGACTTTCTCCCGATCTTCGATCGATCCAGCCAACCGGGTTGGAGCGACCTAGGCAAAGAAGGAGACAAGACAATCGATCAAGAGTTATCGATCGAAAATTCCGAGGTTGCTTTTTCAAGAGAGTACTACCCCCAGCCGATCCCGCTCCCGAACTGGACCGAGCGTTCCGAACGAAAATTCGGGCGAATTCGAACCCCTGAGCTGACTGTCCTGAACTTTGTGCATTGGCTCAACCGAATCACAGGCCATGCGATCTCTATCGATTGGTTCTTGTTCAACCTCTCGGACGTCGGGCTCGATACACCCTTTAAACTTGAATCCGAAGGGACCAGCGGCGGTGAGATCCTCAAGCAATTCACGGCTCAGATAGGCGCCCAGGTCGATACCGATCCCCAAGGCTTCGTTTTCATTAGGCCATTGACCGAGAAACTATCGAATAAGCTCAAACCCGACGGAACCACGCCCCTTGGAACGCTGGCCAAAGGGCTTCCCGACGGCCAAGACCAATCGATCCTAAGACTCGTCTTGGACCTTCTGGAGGTCGATGGTTGCCAGTACAACGAGGGCAAACTCGCCTGGGGCCCCGACTCAACTGCTTACCAGCAGGCCCAGGTCCTAGCGGCCCTTGCATCGATTCGTGAAGCGATCGCGATGGCCGAGCCCGGCGACAATCAAGCTGGCGACAATCAAGTCTTTGACTTCAACCGACCCGAAGCTTGGATGAGTCTACTTCGCAAAAGCCAGATGAAACTTCCTAAGGAACAAGTCCTTTACGAGGAGCGACCGATCCTCGACATCATGATCAAGTCGGCCCAAGCTAGCCAATGCGAGCTATTGATCGATTGGCCAGCCGTTTGGTCCCATGGCCTTCACCCCAACCGCATGGCCTTGTCCCTGCTACGTGGCCGAACGATGCTCGAGGTCTTCAACCGTTTCCTTGAGGATCACTCGCTGGAACTCGTGCCACTCGACAGTCGAACTTGGATGCTCACGACCGAGGGGCAAAGACGCTCGATGATCCGACTCCTGGCGGTTCGAACCGATCGCGGAGTCTCCTTAGAGGACATGCGGGTATCGCTCAGAGGACTCGTCCCAAGAAGCGCAAACGGCAAGTCGTTGTTCAGGTCAGAGTTAGTACCCGGTGCTCCTGGTGTCGCGCTGCTTCGAATCTGCCCACCAAACTCGAACCTTCTTGGCGATGAGGAACTTGTCGGGGCCCTTGGCCAAAAAACCCGTTGATGGCTTGGTCTAACCTCTTTTTTTCGAGCGATGGATCGCCGAGGCTTTGAGCAAGGCAGAAAATGCCGAGCGGGCTTCTCGGAGCGAAATCTTCGATTGTCCGAGTCGTCGCTCTTGATAGACGATGGGCACTTCGGTGACTTGTGCCCCGGACTTGAGCAAGTGGGCTAGGATCTCCTCGAGAAACCCGTATCCGGTTTCCTGCAGCCCATCGAGATCGATCGTTTCGAGCATCGCCACACGGTACATTCGGTAAGCGCTACTGCAATCTCGAATCGACCAACCGACCATCTGGCGAGCAAGCCAATTGGCAAAGCGACTGACCGCGATCCGCCGCCAAGAACAGCCCTGCAAACCTCCACCGGAAACATACCGCGAACCGATCACTAGATCATAGGCATCGCGGAGAGAGACCATTTGAGGAATCACCGCTGGGTCATGACTCAGATCCCCATCGAGATTTACAAGCCAATCGTAGCGATGCTCGATGGCGTAGTGCATCCCGGTGCGGATCGCCGTTCCGAGTCCAAGCTTCCCGGTCCGTTCGATCAATTCGACACGAGGATTGGACTTTTGGTGCGATCGAACCCAATCGGCCGTGCCGTCGGGCGAGTGGTCATCGACGATGAGAACATCGGAATCGGGCGACGCGGACCGAATCGCCTCGAGGAGGTTCGGGAGGTTTTCCCGTTCGTTGTAGGTACAGACCAGTACCAGGCTCGAGGGTGCTAACCGGCTGGTCATTCGTCCGATTCGTTGTCCGTGTTTTCGGTGTCCGAATCTTCAGTCTCCAGGCTGCTTGTATCAGGCTCATCTGGGTTTGAGGATTCCAAGGTACTCGTCGGGGGAGCCTTGGCCGCCTGCTCTCGCGCTTCGGCTTCGACTCGAGCCGCTTCGGCTTCGATATCCGCTGCTGGGACTCGGACGACGGCCGCAAGGGTGTCGTTTTCATCGAGGCTCATGATTCGGACCCCTTGAGTGTTGCGACCGATGACGCTGATGTCGTTTGCGGCGATGCGTTGAATTTTTCCTCGCGAGGTCATCATGATCAGCTCGTCATTATCATAGACTGCCACGGTGCTCACAACAGGGCCATTGCGCTTGGTGGTCTTGATGTCGATGATCCCTTTGCCACCGCGTCGTTGGGTACGGTACCGAGGCGAGGAACCGTTGTCATCGTTAGCTGCATCGTCACCGGAGGCCTCCGAAGATTCGCCTAGCGCGGGATCGGAAGACTCAGCATCGGCGGGCTCTGGAGACTCAGCACCCGAATCGATCGAGTCGTCATCGAGGCTCGGATCGTCTTCTTTGATAACCAGTTCATCGCCTGGCCCGAAACTTGTGCGTTTGCCGTAACCGTTTTGGCAGACCGTCAGCAGGGTTGCCGTCGGATCGGCGACGACCATACCCACAACTTCGTCTTGCTTCTTGAGCGAAATCCCTTTGACTCCCGAGGTGTTTCGCCCCATCGGACGGGCATCGTTTTGGCCGAACCGGATAGCCATTCCCCCTGCGGTCGACAGGATGATTTGGTCTTTGGGTTTGGTGATCACCACATCGACCAGCTCGTCATCTTCTCGGAGTTTGATCGCGATGATGCCTCCTTTTTTGGGTCGGCTGTAGGCTTCCAAAGGTGTCTTTTTGATGATTCCTTTTTTGGTAACCATCATCAGGAAGTGGCCAGGCAGGTTGAAATCGCGCACCGGTACGCAGTCGCGGATTTTCTCTTCGGGGGTTAAGTTCAGCAGGTTGACGATGGCTCGGCCTTTGCTCTCGCGACTCATCTGAGGAAGCTCCCAGACCTTTTGCCAGTAGACTTTTCCTTGATTGGTAAAGAACAAAAGGTAAGCATGGGTGCTTGCGACAAACAGGTGCTCGACGGGGTCCTGCTCTTCGGCTTTAAGACCGGTGATTCCTTTGCCGCCCCGTTTTTGGGCTTTGTAGATCGATGCGGGCAGGCGTTTGATGTAGCCTTGATGCGAGATCGTCACGACCATGGATTCCTCAGTGATGAGGTCTTCCATGTTGTAGTTTCCGAGTTCTACATCGGAGATTTCCGTCATGCGGTCGGTGCCGTATTTGCGGGAGATTTCCACAAGGTCTTCTCGGATGATCCCGTAGATCCTCGTCGGGTTACCCAGGATATCTCGGTAGCCATCGATTTCCTCGAGGATTGCGGCGTGCTCTTGGCCGAGTTTCTCTTGCTCTAGACCCGCGAGCTGACCGAGGGTCATTCTCAGGATCGAATCGGTCTGGACGCTGGTGAGTTTGTAGACATCCGCCGCACCGCGTTCGAGTTGGAAGTCGGCATAGCCACGTTCCCCAAGTGCCCTTTGCATCATCGAGGCTGGGCACTCGACCCCCATGAGATTCACTTTGGCTTCGGCCTGCGTGCGGCTCGCACGGATAATGGCGATGATGCGATCGATATCGGCCAGCGCTAGCAAAAGCCCCTCGATCACGTGCTTGCGCTTCCTCGCCGCGCCTAACAAGTGCTGGGTTCGTCGTCGGATGACCGTCACTCGGTGGCGAATAAACTCTTGGAGGATCTCTTTTAGATTCAACTCGCGAGGCTTGCCGTCGACGAGCGCCAGGAGAATGATCGAGATGGTTTCTTGCAGAGGCGAGAATTGAAACAACTGATTGAGCACGACGTTCGGGTCTGAGTTCTGCTTGATCTCGATGACCAATCGAACTGGCTCTTTCAAGTCGCTCTCGTCACGAATCCCTGAAATACCTCGGATTCGATCGCTTCGGACCAGTTCTGCGATCTTTTCAACGACGCGATCTCGAGCTTGCTGGAAGGGAATATCGCGGACAATCAGCTTGGATTTCCTCCCTTCTTCGACGATGTCCACATGGGACCTGACAATGATCGTCGAACGCCCGGTCATGTAGGCTTTGCGAATGTTGTACCGGCCGCAGATGATCCCTCCGGTCGGAAAGTCAGGACCTGGAATGATGTCGCACAACTCAGCGACCGACACCTCGGGGTTATCAATCACGCGGATCAGGGCGTTGCAGACTTCTCGCAAGTTGTGGGGTGGGATGCTCGTGGCCATCCCCACAGCGATGCCTTGTGCCCCATTGACCAACAAGTTCGGAAACCGAGAGGGCAAAACGACCGGTTCGGTACGTCGATCGTCGTAGGTGGGGATGAAATCGACCGTATCGAGCTTGATGTCCTCGAGCATCATCGCAGCAGGACCCGCCAAACGGGCTTCGGTGTACCGCATTGCAGCAGCAGGCAAACCCGCGATCGAACCAAAGTTCCCTTGCTTGTCGATCAGAACATGCCGCATGTTCCACTCTTGCGCCATACGGACAAGCGTCGGATAGATGATCGCCTCGCCGTGCGGGTGGTAATTACCCGAGGTGTCCCCGGCGATCTTCGCACACTTGACCCGCGCCGCTCCAGGGGTCAAGCTCAAGTCGTTCATGGCAACCAAAATTCGACGTTGGCTGGGCTTCAACCCATCGCGAACGTCTGGAAGAGCTCGGCTGACGATAACGCTCATGGCATACGTCAGATAGCTATCTCGCAACTCGTCTTCGATCGGCTCTTGAATCATCCGCTCGCCACCACCACCGCCGTCTCCGGAGGTAGGTAGGCTCGAGGGATCGTTCGGGTCAAAATCATCGGGTGGGACGTTCGACACGGATCTGTTCTTTTCTGCTCAAGAAGACAAGTCAAGTTCGATCGATTCGGGGGGCATAGACCCGAGCGATCCCAATCGAAAATTGTACTGTTTTTGCCGAAAATCCACAATCGGCCAAGCGGGGTTGGGCAAGACAAAAACCCAACGAAAATTCGATCTAAACCCCTCTTCGATGCCCCTTGTCCGCGTCCATTGCGCGCTAAAACAGTTCGTCGAGTTCCTTCTTGGAAAACGCGTGCAACCAGGCGGCCTCGCGGGCCACCTCCTGGGTCTTGCCCAACGCCTCGCAAATGCACAGACGATGGTACCGAAGCGTCGCGTAAATCTCTAGCGTCTCAGGAAGCCCCCGAGAAAGCTCAGGAAACTCCTCGAGCAACGCATCGACTCCCCAGCCCTTGGTCTTGCGCGAAGCAGTAGGCTCGGCCGCAGTAGGCTCGGCCGCAGTAGGCTCGGCCGCAGTAGGCTCGGCGGTTGCTGACTCGGCCTGCAACTCTTCGATGCGGACCAAGCACCGCTCGAGCTTAGGGTTCGAACTCCAGGCTTCGGTCAGCTTCGCAAGCGACTTGTCCATCACGACCAATGCCTCTTCGTTTCGGCCCATGCGATGAAGCACCCAACCCTTGGTGTCCAAGTACGACTCGTTCTCAGCGGTCTTGATCGCCATATCGATCTCAACTAAGGCTTGCTCAAGGTCTTTTCCTGCCAAAGCTCTCATGTAAGCCATCTGATTGTTTTGGACCGCTGTTCGCTCCTCGAGAGGGGGTAAGTTTACGTTCAAAATCCGAGCCGCTTCGTCGAACTTTTTTCGGTTCGAAAGGAGCGAGGAGATCGCAAAGGCTGCTTCCGAGCGGATCTCCGGATTTTCGATCTGGCCAATCCGCTTCTCCCAAAGATCGACATAAAAACTCGATACAGCACTCGATTCGTTGTTGGCCTCGACCCGATCGAGCTGCTTGAGAAAGTTCCGGTCGGCAGCAATATCCGGCGACTTCTTGTAAGCATCCTCGAGGAGTTTTTGGGCCCCGAGGACGTTTCCTTGATCGAACTCATTGGCCGCCCTGGCCAGCATCCAGCGCGCCGTCGTCGCCGGGCCAAAGTAGTCCGCAATCACCGGGCCGACCGGCAAACCGATGGCCGCCGCCAAGATCATTCGATTGACAAAAGTACCTGAACTCATGGTGCGATTTGGTGGTTAGATGCCAAGTTCAACTTTTCCCAGCCGTTATGTCTGGTAGGATTTCTGCGGATGTTCCCCAAGGCCATTATCCCCGTTGTTCCGCTGCGAGGAAAGACCAACGGCCAGGAATGACTAACCCGGGAATGACTAACGCAGAGACGATCCTACCGAGCGACCATGACCAAACGACTATGAATATCGATCTGACCAAAAGCCAAGCTGCATTCGAGCGAGCCAAACGTCTGATTCCAGGTGGAGTCAACTCCCCGGCCCGAGCCTTCGGTGCTGTCGGCGGCCATCCGCTCTTTATCGAACGCGCACAAGGTGCCTATCTGCACGATCTCGATGGCAATCGGTTCATCGATTACATCGGATCCTGGGGGCCGATGATCCTCGGACACGCCGAACCGAGCGTGATCGAGGCGATCGTCCAAGCCGCCCAGAAGGGGACCTCCTACGGAGCTCCGACGGAAAACGAATCGCGAATCGCAGAGCTGATCCTCAAGGCCTTTCCGAGCATGCAGCGCGTTCGACTCGTCAGCTCCGGCACCGAAGCGACCATGAGCGCTATCCGCGTCGCTCGAGGCTTTACGGGCCGAGACCGAATCATCAAATTCTCCGGTTGCTACCACGGGCATGTCGACTCGTTGCTCGTCTCGGCCGGGTCAGCCGCAGCAACCCTCGGTGTTCCCGACTCACCTGGTGTCACTCCCGGAACCTCCCAAGACACCATCGTACTGAATTACAACGACTGCCAGTCGCTCCGCGAAACGCTGCACCAACAAGGCACTTCAATCGCCGCGGTCATCCTCGAACCGGTCGTCGGAAACATGGGAACGGTGATCCCCACAAGCGAATTCCTGACCACACTTCGCGAAGAAACGCGCAATCACGGCGTGGTCCTGATCTTCGATGAAGTCATGACCGGCTTCCGGGTCGCTTACGGTGGAGCCCAAGAAATCTTCGGAGTTCAACCCGATATGACGACTCTAGGTAAGATCGTCGGCGGCGGTTTGCCCCTAGCAGCCTACGGAGGACGAGCCGAGATCATGGACCAAGTCATGCCGGCCGGAAAGGTCTACCAAGCAGGAACGCTCTCGGGCAATCCCCTGGCAACAGCCGCCGGTGCCAAAACCCTCGAACTCCTGGCCAGCGATCCACCCTATGAGTACCTTGAAACACTCGGCAAACGACTCGGCGATGGACTTCTTGCGGCCGCTCGTGATCACGGAATCGACGCCCAGATGCAGCGAGTCGGTAGCATGATGACGCTTTTCTTTAATCCGAACCCTGTCGTCGACTGGCCCAGCGCCGATCGCTCCAATCGAAAACTCTTTGCCAAGTACTTCTGGGGGCTGATCCAACGCGGGGTCTATATGCCCTGCAGCCAATTCGAAGCCCTCTTCTTCTCCCGAAAACACACCCTCGAGGACATCGATCGGACCATCCAAGCCGCCCGAGATTTCTTCCAGAAGAACGCCTAGCCCCAAAAAAGAATGCCCGTCAAAGGCCCCCGCACAAGAGTATGACGCTTATGGCTGCTACACTTAAGTCCTGACCAGATTCACGCTTCCCCCTCGCGAGAGCCCTTGACGGGCACTACCAAAAGTCTCCCAAATTGTAGATCGCTTTCGGGCCGCGGAAAGCCCAAAACTACCCTCTAGGGGATACTTCAGGTCATTTCACGGCAATGTTTTCTTTTACGGTGATGTTTTTACGGTGATGTTTTTGCGGTGATGTTTTTACGGTGATGTTTTCACATTGCGAAGCTGACGCAGGAACGTGTCCATGTCGGGCGTTCGCAATTCTGGGTTCGGATGCATCGCGGCCATGATCGTGCCAGCCAAAACCTTGTCGATCTCCGGACGATGCTCGGTGATCTCTCTGGGCGGTGATGTATCGTGTTGCAGGGCTGCTCGGCCCGTGGTGTCAGAGATTTGCCAAGGCAGATCGAAGGCGATCAGGTGGTAGCAAGTCACGGCAAAGGAGAATATGTCGACCCGCTTGTCGGTCGAACGTCGGCGCACGATCTCCGGGGACATGTACAAAGGTGTCCCGGTGCGATTCCCAGGCGCCATGAACGCCTTGGTCGCAGGAAGAGTAAGCCCAAAATCGATCAACTTGACCTTCTTCATGTCCTTGAGCACGATGTAATTTCTAGGGCAAATATCCCTGTGGATGAATTCCTTGCGATGAAGGTACGCTAACGCCTCGGCCATTTGGGTGATCAAATCGAGCCGCTTTCCGGACAAGAGATCCTCCTTGCGCTCGGCGATGAGCTGATGCAACCCTGGACCGTCGATGTACTCCATGACAATGAATTGCTGGCCTCGATTCGAGGTCCCGTACTCGTAAGTCTCCACGATGTTCGAATGGTTGAGCCCGATGGCGATTTCGCCTTCGCTGGGTTTGTTGAGTCCCTTGAACCGATTTTCAAAGAACTGAACCTTGTCCGTATCGCAAAGCTTGACCCCTACGACTCGATTGCCGTTGAAGCGGTCCTTGGCGACAAAGAAATTGCCCATCGTCCCGGAGATCGCAGAGCGAAGCCGCTCAAAACGGGCTTCAATGTCGACCGATTTGCTGACTTTGGTTGCCCTTTCGATGCCCGAGGCATGATCGCTTGGCTTCGGATTGCCCTTGCTCGAATCGGTGTTCTTCTTGAAAAGACTGTCAAAAATACCCATCGGTATCGCTTCACTCTAGCGGGCTCGAATCGAAGACTTGTATGTAGTAGTATACCACGAAGCATCCATTTGGTGAAATTGCGATCCGGTTTGCCGCAAAGGAACGATTCATTGGTACCTACCGCGAAATCCAATCTACTGAGCCATTTTATTGAACCGGTGCAAGAGACCATGAGCATGGCCTTGGAAGTCACCGATCTTCGCAAAGCCTACGCCGGACACGAGGCGCTCCGAGGGGTCAGCTTCGCGGTTCGAGCCGGCGAGAGGATCGCTCTTCTGGGACCTAACGGGGCCGGAAAAACCACCTTGATCCGCTGCATCAGCGGACGTATTGAGGTTTCCGCCGGAGAAATCAAACTCTTTGGAAGAAAACTCGGACAACCCAATGCCGCCACGCAACTTGGGGTCGTCCCGCAGGAACTGGCGATTTATTCGGACCTATCGGCCCGCGAAAACCTCGAATGCTTCGCTCGATTGCACGGCCTGAGAGGTCGAAAACTCCACGATCGGGTCGACTGGGCCTTGGACTGGATCGGACTCGAGGATCGGGCGAGCGATCTGACGGCGAAATTCTCCGGGGGCATGAAGCGACGCGTCAATATCGCTTGCGGGGTCATGCACCAACCTGGCCTGCTGCTGCTCGATGAACCCACCGTCGGAGTCGACCCCCAAAGCCGCCAACGGATCTTCGATATGCTCGATGAATTGAACCGTCTAGGTACCACCATCCTGCTTACGACCCACCATCTGGACGAAGCCCAGGAGCGAAGCGATCGGATCGTGATCATCGATCATGGACAAGTCATCGCCCAGGGCCGAATCGAACAACTCTTGGAACAGACCGTCGGCAAACAAAAACGTGTTACGCTCGAAGTCGAGGTCGAGGCCGACGGAAACATCGGGAAACTTCCGCCAGGTCTCTCGGTCCATAACCCCAGCGGCCGAATCATCGGAGCTTGCGAAAATCTCGCAGACGAACTCCCCGCTTGGATGCAAGCATTGGCTAGTTCGGGAATTCGGATCAAGAATCTCGAGCTCCAAACCCCCAACCTCCATCACGTCTTTTTGCACCTTACGGGCCGCGAACTTCGAGAGTAACCCTCAGTCTGTGCCCCCAACCTACTACCACTCTCCCTGCACAAAACGGGGCATCAACTCCCATCCACTTGGGATCTGAAGTCCGCTTTGTGCCGCCGATACCTCGTCGTAGGTGTTGGACTTGTCCGAACCGATCCGATCCCCGGCTACAGCAAAAGGTACCCAGCCGTGCGCGTGCTTTTTGGTGCTCACCGGGGTGGGGTGATCGGGGGTGATGAGGATTCGATAAGGCCCTTGCTCTCGAAGCGCATGGAGCACCGGACCGACAATCTCTCGATCGATCGCTTCGAGCGCCTTGACCTTCTCCTCGACGCGCCCTTCGTGACTTGCTTCATCGGGAGCCTCAATGTGCACGCAAACCAAATCATGGTTCGCCAAAGCGGCGATGGCCGTTCTGCCTTTGGATGCATAATCGGTATCCAAATATCCAGTGGCCCCAGGGGCTTCGATCCGCTCCCAGCCGACTAGGGCCGCAAGCCCCCTGAGAAGGTCCACGGCGGTGATCATCGCCCCCCGAAGACCAAACCGCTTTTCGAAGTTTTCCAGCGAAGGTGTCTTACCCAAACCCCATAACCAAAGATGACTGATCGGAGGCCGCCCCTGAGCCAAACGCAACGCATTGACAGGATGATTGGCGATCACCTCGCTACTTTTTTGCATCCACTCGCACAGAAGATCGCACCCAGGCCCTCGCGGAAAGTCATCCAGAACCGATCCATCGGTCAGATCGTGGGGAGCTCGCGTCCGAGTCTCGGCCGAAAAAGGCGTCGGCTCAGAGGGCCTTCCACGGTAGATCAATAAGTTCCGATAGCTAACCCCCGGAGTGAACTCCAATCGTGCATCTCCGATGGCCTCTTGGACACTCGTTAAAATCTCTCGAGCCTCCTGATTGCTCGCATGGTCGGCGGTAAAGTCAACCATGATCTGGTCGAGGATCGTCACGGTATTGCAACGGATCGCCCAATCGTGAGGTCCAAGAACGATCCCTTGGGCCGCCGCCTCGATCGGCGCTCGACCCGTGAAGAATCGATTCGGGTCGTAGCCAAAAAGGGTCATGTTGGCCACCTCACTGCCTGCCGGCAGATGCGATGGGACGTTGTCGGACTGACCGACGAGCCCTGTCTTGGCAATCGCATCCATGTGCGGGGTATAAGCCGCCTGCAACGGAGTTTTCCCACCTAGGGACTCGACCGGATAGTCCGCACATCCGTCGGGAATGATGATCACGTATTTCATAGCTAGCGCGATTCGAGCCAAATCCTAGAAACCACCCAGAGCATGTAACCGCTCCAACAGACCAACAGCAAAGAAGCTATCGAGAACCGCTTATCCATCCTGGCCCCCAATGCGTTCAAATCGAGCCGTAAAGGCTTCGTCGAATTCGTATTGGTCATCGAAATCCTCTCGGCGGTCGGACTTGCTTTTCCTCATCTCTCGGATGCGGATCAAGTTGTACACGATCTCACCGAAGTCGCCAGTGGTATGAATCCCCCAACTGTTCAGGACGGTTTTCGCCATCGCTCCATACTGATCGAGCGCATACTCGCGGATGGCTTGGCAAAGCTGCTGGCCGGTCAAATGACGGTCGGACTTGCCCTCGTCATTCTCATTTTCATCGGTGTAAGAAGGCAAATTCATGACCCGCTGAGCGTAGGCCAAGCCTTCGCGGACGAATTGATAAGCTTCCAGGTGATAGCGTTGGTCTTTGGCCAAGAGTTCCATCATCGCTAGGACATGTTCGTTCATGAGATTTCAGGCCCTCTTTTGATGACCGACAAGCACTCCTCGGGAGTGATCAGGATGCGGCGATTGTCATCGGTCGCGACGAGCATCTGCTGGGCGAGCAACTCGACATTGAGCACCCGGGCTCTTCCCTCGCGCGTCAGAATCTCACTGCCAGCCGGGGGTAGCTTGGCTGCCAATTCCTCGTAGTGGTCATTCTCATAGCGAAGGCAACACTTGAGCCTGCCGCATCGACCAGAGAGTTTGTTCGGATCGAGCGTGGCCTTCTGAAGCTTGGCCATCCGCATCGAGACCGGCGGCATCTCGAGCAAATGCCCAGAACAACACAATGGTCGACCGCAATCGCCATAGCCACCCAAAAGCTTCGCCTCATCCCGAGCACCGATCTGACGCATCTCAATCCTTGCCTGAAATCGGCTGGCAAGTTTTTTGACCAACTCTCTGAAATCGATTCGATCGGCGGCGGTGAAGAAAACAGTGATCAATTCCCCACCGATGATCCTCTCGATCTCGACGATCTGCATCGGGAGCCCCAAGCTATCGACGATGGACTGGCTCTCGGCAGCTTCCTGGATCGCTTGTTTCTTCCATTGGGCCGATGTGGCCAAGTCCGTCGGACTGGCCGCTCGCTGGATCGATCCGCTAGGGAGATTTTCCGTCGAGGATTGATTCTGATCGGTGATCTCGCAGAGGACCTCTCCGAGCTCGAAACCTCGATTCGACCGTGCGATGACCTGATCTCCTCGATTCTGCTGAGTCTTCGACTGCATCGAAAAAATCGCTCGATTCAATCCACATCGCACGACATATCGGTAACTGGAAGATGCGTTCATGAATCCTCCCCATGGGCTCTTTGAGAACTAAAGGGAAAGATGCCTTCGAGAGCCAAATACTCCAGCACTCTCTGGGCATGTCGCTCAGGGGTCAGTTCCCCTGCTTCGAGCACCAAATCTGGACTCTCAGGTGGCTCATACGGATCGGTGATCCCGGTGAAAAACGAGATCTTACCCTCGCGGGCCTGGCGGTAGAGTCCCTTGGGATCCCGCTGCTCGCAGATGTCCAAGGGAGTGTCGACAAAGACCTCAAAGAACCGCAACCCACTTTGCGATTCGACCATGCTTCGGACCCCCTGGCGATCCTTGCGGTATGGGCTCACGAAGGCCGTCAAGCAGATCAATCCTGCCGAAGCCATCAAACAAGTCACTGCTCCGACGCGGCGAAGGTTCTCCTGGCGGTCTTGGGGGGAAAACCCCAAGCCGAATCGCTCCGCAAAAGCTGAACCGTACTGAGATTCAAGCATCGAGGGACCTGCGCACAGTCCATGTCGAATGTTGTCCCCGTCGAGCAGAAAACTCGGACGGCCCCGGGCATGCAACATCCCATCGAGAACGTTGGCAATCGTCGACTTGCCCGATCCACTCAAACCTGTAAACCAAACGACACATCCGGTTTGCCCCATCAACTCGGCTCGCTGCGCAAGATCCACCGCACCGGTGTGCCAAACCACCTTGGGCGACTCACAACGGTGTTTTGGATCGGATGTCATGTGAGAGGCAGATTGCATGGACCAAGGGTGCCAAAGAGCCAAAGGAGAAGCAAGTCAGGGTTAGGACTACAGACCCAATGAGCGTTTGATCCGCGCGATGGTATCGCTTTCGGATTTCGCCGTCGCTCCAAACCCAAATACCCCGCCGCTGGCCTTGGCCACGTCGTTGACCTCTTCGATCAGTTGGGCTTTGAGATCCTGGCTTTGCTTCGTGCCGATCGACGAGAAAACCGCCCCTGCACACGACTCCCACGTCGAGATCATCTCCTCGGTTGGACCTTCTTTAAGCCAACGATCCAAAAGCTTCGATGCCTCCGAATCGGCCGCAAGATGTTTTTGAGCGATCATGCGGACGGCCGTCACCTCCATAGGATCCGCTTGGCCGTCGGCCCAAGCCACTGCGACAAGCGGAAGAATACGGAAAGCACTCAGGGCCTCGGGGGTGATCCCAAGACCTTGCAAGGCCTTCAAAGTCGCTTCGTCCTGTATCCCCGATTCGGCTCGCAATTTCGAGACGGCTTCTTCGACCGTAAGCTTCTCCTGAAGCTCCCTGATGAGCTTTTGATCCAGATCCGAAAAGAATGCATTCTCCAAGGAACGGCATCGATTGTGGAAAGCTTCGGCATCGGACATAAGTCAATCACTTCCTTTAATTTCACGGGTCAAAAAGCAACGTGCACCATGGGTAAGTAGGTTACTATACCTGAGGCTACTTCAAAAGATCAGAGGAGCATATAATTCGTATGAAGTTTCCTCGCCAGACGCTTGACAAAATAACGCTAAAACTCATAAGAGTAGCCTTTTGCTGGCCAACACCGCTTGCCTCCCTTTCCCCCAACGGATTCCATGAGCCAACGACCTCCGACCCCATCCTGTCCCAGGACCATGTTCCAAAAGATCTGGGACCAGCACGTGGTCCATCACGAAACTGGAAAACAAGCGATCCTGTACATCGACCTGCACCTTGTTCACGAGGTGACCAGCGCCCAGGCTTTTGAAGGTCTTCGGCTCGCCGGACGCCAAGTCCGTCGCCCCGAGCGGACCATCGCCACTCCAGATCACAATGTCCCAACCTCCGATCGATCCTTGCCCATCGCCGATACGATCTCGCGACAGCAAGTCGATACGCTCCGAAACAACTGCAAAGAGTTCGGAATCCGTCTCTATGACCTCAACGATCCACACCAAGGAATCGTCCATATCATCGGTCCAGAACTCGGGTACACCCAACCGGGAATGACCATCGTCTGCGGTGATTCCCACACGGCAACCCACGGGGCCTTCGGCGCTCTGGCCTTCGGAATCGGAACCAGCGAAGTCGAACATGTCCTGGCGACCCAAACGCTTCTGCAGTATCTACCCAAAACCTACGAACTGAGAGTCGACGGCCAATTGGCCCCAGGAGTCACGGCCAAGGATCTGATTCTCTATCTCATAGGCAAGTTGACCACCTCGGGTGGAAACGGCTATGTGTTGGAGTACACAGGGGAGGTGATTCGAAATCTCTCGATGGAAGAGCGCATGACCGTTTGCAACATGTCGATCGAGGCCGGTGCCCGCGCCGGTATGATCGCGCCTGACCAATCAACCTTCGACTACCTGCGAGGCCGACCCTTTGTCCCCCGAGAATTCGATCGCGCCGTCGAACTCTGGAAAAATCTCCCCTCGGATCCCGGCGCCAAGTACGACCGCGTCGATCTGTTCCGCGGCCAAGACATCGAGCCACAGATCACCTGGGGAACCAATCCCGGCCAAGTCATCTCGGTCAATACACCGGTCCCTTCTCCAGAGGACTTCCAAGACGAAACCGAGCGCAAGTCGACGGCCAGCGCCCTGGAGTACATGGGCCTCCAAGCTGGCGAGAAACTCACCAACACCCCCATCCAACGCGTCTTTATCGGATCGTGTACCAACGCCCGTATCGAAGACCTCCGCGCGGCGGCAAAAGTCGTCCAAGGCTACCGAGTCTCCGGACAAGTCGATGCGATGGTCGTGCCCGGAAGCGGACTGGTCAAACAGCAAGCGGAAAAAGAGGGCCTCGATCGGGTTTTCAAAGAAGCGGGTTTCGATTGGCGGCAAGCCGGTTGCAGCATGTGCTTGGCCATGAACCCTGATCGGCTCGATCCTGGACAACGCTGCGCATCGACCTCCAACCGAAACTTCGAGGGCCGACAAGGCAAAGGGGGACGCACCCACTTGGTCTCGCCAGCAATGGCCGCAGCGGCCGCAATCGCCGGCAAATTTATCGATATTCGCGACTGGCAATACCGCTGATCGATCCAACAAAACACTCACCAACCTTTCAAGACATGAAACCATTCACCAAACTCAACGGCGTGGCGGCCGCCATGGACCGCGCCAATGTCGATACCGACCAAATCATTCCCAAACAATTTCTCAAACGGATCGAGCGATCGGGTTTCGGCCAATTCCTCTTCTTCGATTGGCGATTCCTCGAAAATGGACAACCCAACCCGAACTTCGAACTGAATCTCCCTCGCAACGCACAAGCCTCGATCCTGCTGGCCCGGCGAAATTTCGGAAGCGGCTCCTCGCGGGAACACGCCGTCTGGGCCATCGAAGACTTCGGAATTCGAGCCGTCATCGCCCCCTCGTTTGCCGATATCTTCTACAACAACTGCTTCAAAAACGGAGTCCTGCCAATCGCTTTGTCCGAAGAACAAGTCGAGGACCTCTTCACCCGCTTCGCATCCCACGCGCCTTATCGCCTAACCGTCGATCTGGAAGAGAATCGGGTTTTCGACGAACACGGATTCTCAGCCGATTTCGAAGTCGAACCCTTCCGCCGACATTGCTTGCTCCACGGCCTAGACGATATCGGTTTGACCTTGGAACACGAGTCGAAGATCACCGAATTCGAACGTAGGCTTTAGGCTTTAGGCTTTAGGCTTTAGGCTTTAGGCTTTAGGCTTTAGGCTTTAGGCTTTAGGCTTTAGGCTTTAGGCGGAATGTGCGGATGAAAAAAGTCCAGGAGCCCTCAACTGCAGCGTTTTGGTCGATCAACGATCCGCATCGCCGCAGTTCAAACAGCCATCGAGTACGAGTACCGCTTCGCTGAGTACGAGTACGAAGAAATCCAATCCGAGGCACGATCAAATTACATCCCTCATCGCGTTGAACGGCCAGCCGAGAGCGCCTCGGCGACCGCGTCAAAATTGTGCTTCATCATGCCGATGTACGTCTCGGCTCCCGAGCCGACAGGCCCGAGCGCATCGGAGTAAAGTTCTTTACCGACCCGCAACTCGATTCGGCGGCTTGCGGCTCCCTCGATCACCGCATCGATCATCTTGCCCCCTACGCTCGATTCCTTAAAGACCGCCGGTACCGAATTCTCGCGGATCAACTCGATCAACTCCGGGATCCGCTGAAGCCCCGCCTCCGAAGCCGTCGAGATCCCTTGAACCCCCTCGACCCTCAACCCGTAGCGCCGCCCAAAGTACTGGAACGCATCGTGCGAAGAAATCAAGATCCTCTGCGGCTTGGGAATCCTCCCGATTGCCTCTTTCCCATAGCGATCGAGCGCCTCGAGTTGCTCGATCAATTCCCCTGCGGCTCGATCCAAACGCTCTCGATGGTGCACGAGAACCCCCCCGAGGGTGTCTCGGATGGAACCTATCGTTTTGCTCCACATCGATACATCCATCCAAATGTGAGGATCGACCTCGTGGCTCGAGGGCTCGCCGATCAGACTCGATGGATCGAGCGCGTCGGAAAGAGCAACGTGCACCCTCTGCGACTTTGAGCCCGCTGCGAGCACATCGGACATCCGTCCCTCGAGCTTGAGACCATTGTAGAAGACGATTTTCGAGTGAACGATCGCCACGACATCATCACGGATCGGTTTGTACAAATGAGGGTCAACACCGGCCGGAATCAACTGCGTCAACTGCACCGCGTCGCCTCCGATACTCCGGACCATGTCGGCGATCATCCCGGTCGTGGCCACAACCGGTAGAGCCCCCGATGGACTCGCACCTGTGTCTCCATCTGGCACATCGTGCGAACTCCGCCAACAGCCACTGATCAACAATCCAGGTGAGCCCAAGGCGGCAAGCTGCATCCAACGCCGACGGTTTGTGTTCATTCAGGTCACAGACTCTCGATTAAGTCCAACAAGCCTAGATTCATTCAGTCTAAATCAAATGCGCTAGGTCGCTTAGCCCCAAGGGTTCTTTGGATGCGAAAGCTTCCCCGTAGCGAACTCCGATGGACATGCCCCAAGTCGCAGCCTGCTCGCGCAGGAGCTCGATCAGGGGTGGATCGAGGTGCTCTTTGCCCTCGTAGAACTGGCTGCGATAAGCCATGATCGCGTCGGCCTTGACTTGCCAATGCGAACTGATGTCCATAATAAAAGCCGGTTGTGGGATATGCTTCAAATGGATGCAATAGTAGTGATAGATGCGAGAAGGATGAAACGGTTTCCCCGGCAAATCGCATTTGGTCAGTTTGCTCCAAAACCTAGCCGCTTCGACCAACTCGGTCGCTGCAAGATGATCCGGATGCGCATCGAGCCAATAAGGTGCAAAAATCCAACGAGCGCGCGTCAAACGAAACAAACCGGCAATCTTCGCCCGATTCACAAGCGTCGGTTCGAGGAACCGATTCGCAAGCCCAAGGTTGTAACGCCAAGTGACTCGCAGAATCTCCGTTGCCGACTTGGTTTCCGCTCGGCGTTTTTCTTCCGTGCCATAAGGAGTCGGCTCACCGGTGGTCAAATCGAGAATCCCAACTCGCACGTTTTGCTCGAGCAGTTTGGCGATCGTCCCTCCCATCCCTAACTCGGCATCGTCTGGATGCGGTGCGACCACAAGAATGTCCAAGGGCTTCTCGAGGGGTGGTAGATTCGGGTAATCCTGGTGCATCGATCCGAGCATGGCACGTTAGCTCACGAATGGACGGTAGGTGCGATCAAGTGTTTATCGATAAGCCTGAGGATTCCGGCTGCAACGAGCGACTTCGGACCATGGAGCTGATCCAAAATCGTTCCGCCGCGCAGGATCACCTCGACATTGTTCTCATCCGAATTCATGGCCTGGGCACTATTCGATACGATCATATCGCATGCCTTGCGGCTAAGCTTAACGATGGCTCGAAATCGAATGTCTTGAGTCTCCAATGCAAATGCGACGACCCACTGCTTGGAAAGCTTGTTGGCGGCCAATGTCGCTACGATGTCAGGAGTTTCCTTCAAATGAAGCGTCAAATCGTTTCCGTTCTTCTGTAGCTTGCTCGTCTCGACATGCTCGGGCATGTAATCGCACGGAGCGGCAGCTCCGATCAAACCGTCCGCATTGGAAAAAGCGATCCGGGCCTCCTGAAGCATCTCTTGGGTGGTCGTAACCCAGGACACCTTGGCCTTCGACGGATACTCCACGCTCACCGGTCCTGACACGACCGTGACCTCATGCCCTAGATCCAACGCCGCTTGCGCCAGTGCTGTCCCCATCCTTCCGCTCGATGCGTTGGTCAGATAACGGACCGGATCGAGATACTGCCGTGTCGGACCGGACGTAATGACGATGTGCGCCACAGTGCTCTTACTCCAACCAAGGCTTGCATGCTTCGAAAATCGACTCAGGCTCGCTCATCCGTCCGAAACCAATGCGGCGACAGGAAAGCCAACCGGACTCAGGCCCAACCATGTGCACGCCATCGGATTTCAACTGCTGGATGTTTCTTTGCACGGCGGGCTTGTCCCACATCGGCGCGCTCATCGCCGGTGCAAACAACACTGGACACTCGACGTTGAGGTACAAAGTCGACAGCAGATCGTTGGCCAATCCCCAAGCGCACGAAGCGATCACCCTTGCAGTGGCCGGGGCAATGACCAGAAGCTTGCAGTCCTGAGCCAACTCGATGTGAGGCCCAAGGGGGAATCGCGAGTCAAAAGGATCTACAACGGGCCCAGAACCGGTCAACGCGGCGAAAGTCGCCGCTCCGATAAACTCAGTGGACTTCGGAGTCATAACGACCGAAACGCGATGGCCAGATTGGACCAATCGACTCACGAGCACAGCAGATTTATAAGCCGCTATGCCACCAGAGACTCCGACAACAATCCGGTCTTTGATCCGGTCGATACTGGCCATGATGGCTGCTAGAGTGGAACCGCTTGGCGATCTTTACAGATCCCCAGCGTCCAGATCCAGCAGGTCTCCTTGCTCGGTCGTCTCGCCGTAAATCTTCAATTCGCCGGTCTGCGTAAGATAAATCTTGTCTTGCAAGATTTCCTGGATGACGATTTCCATTTTGTCATCCGAGTGCATATCGACCAAAGGACGACCCCCGCGGTTGATTTGTACCAAACGCTTTTGGATGAGCGTCGAGAGCTTGAATCGCCCCCCGACTTTGTTGACAATCGCTTCTTCTTTAAGCTCGTCGAGCATCGGTACGCCTCTTGGGTAGGTTAAGTTTGACTCGGGCAATTGACTGTTGAATGAAGGCCTTAGGGTTGCTTGTCGATTCGAGAATCGTACTGGCATAGCAAACGGCAAACCTGAGCGACCGCATCGTCGACCCGATCGTTGATCACGCTGTGGCGGTAGTGGTGCTTGAGCCCCATTTCCTCTCTGGCAACCTGTAAGCGACGTTCGATGGCCTCTTGGGAATCGGTCCCCCGATCCCTGAGCCGCTTTTCCAATTGGTCCATCGATCCTGGGTCGATAAAAATCGTAATTACCTCAGGATCATAGTCCAGAACGGCCAAGGCCCCTTGGACGTCAATCTCCAAGATTACCCATTTTCCGGCAGAAAGACCAGACGAAACGGCCTCTTTGAGCGTTCCGTACCAAAATCCTCTCCCGAAAACCTCTTTGCACTCGAGGAATTCACCCCTGGACCGCTTGGCCTGAAACTCCTCAGGACTCAGAAACCAGTAGTGCCGGCCATGGACTTCCCCAGGCCGAGGGGGTCGGGTTGTGGCCGAAACACTCACAAGCAGCGGCAACGGACATTTCTCGAGAAGCTTTGCGACAATGGTCGATTTTCCAGATCCCGATGGGCCCGAGATGATGATCAGCTTGCCGAGGTCATTCGACATTTTGAACCAACTCCCGCATCTGTTCGATCGTTGTTTTGATCGATACTACCCCGTGGGCAATGGTCGCATCGTTGGCCTTCGCTCCGATCGTGTTGGTCTCGCGTGCGAGCTCCTGAATCAAAAAATCCAAGCGGCGACCCTGGGATTCCTTATCGCCCAACGCACTGTGAAACTGCTCAAGGTGGCTGTACAAGCGAACGATTTCCTCACGGATATCGCAGCGATCAGAGAATTGGACGACCTCCCGGAGCACATCGATTTCACCTACCGTCGGAAGCATTTCGGCCAGAGCCGATCGGACTCGAGCCTCCAACCGCTTGCGATAATCGATCAATACATGGGGTGCTCGGGCCTCGATCTGGTCGCTGATGGCGCGTACCTTCGCTGCCGACTCGGTAAGCTCCTTGCCCATCTGCTGTCCCTCGATCTGCCGCATGCGGTTTAGATTGTCAAGCGCTTGGCCAAGCGTCGAAAGAGCCAGTGCCGTGAGCTTTTCGGGCTCAGAACCGGGGTTCGGTAGCAAAACTCCTGGAAGCTGAAGTATCGATCCGAGTTCAATCGAGATCAAGTAACCCTGGACCCCAACGCTTCTTACCACTTGATCCAGATAGGATTTGAGCGTCGATTCAGAAACTCGATTTGCCATTGCCACTGCGCCACCGGAAAGACGAAGCGTCACATGCACAGAACCGCGGCGCACTTTCTCACGGACAAGACCCTCGATCTGATTTTCCAGAAAGGCCAACGATTCGTGGAGCTTGTAAGTCACCTTCAAAAAACGGTTGTTGACCGAACGGACTTCCGCGTCGATCGAAAGGCCCTCGTCGACTTGCTGGGCCCTGCCATGGCCCGTCATACTCTGCAAACCCGTCATGCTGCTTACCCGATGATGCTCGCCTGATGAATCAGCCTTTTGGCCCTTGGATGGTGCAAATCGGATAAGCCGAAACCGGCAAACACAAGATGCGGTCGGCAAGGACCCTCAAGGCCCAAATTACTTCGAGGGGGAAGGTGCGTTCGGAGTTTCAGGCACTGGTGGCTCGGCAGGCACCGCTGGCTCGGTTGGCGCTGCTGGCACCGCTGGCTCGGTTGGCGCTGCTGGCACCGCTGGCTCGGTTGGTGCTGCTGGCTCGGTTGGTGCTGTTGGCTTAGGTGCAGATTCCCCAGCTGGACTTCCCGGTGCTGGACTTCCCGGAGCTGTCTCAGGAGATACCACGGGCGGAATCGCTGGAAGCTCCGCAGTTCCGCCCATCCCGCCACCGGTGCTCATGCTTGTCGTTGCAGACGTGTCGGCTTGGATGTCCAAGCTATCTTCTTTGTACCAGCGTGCAGCCAGTGCCGAGAAGAAAATCCACAGCAATACCAAGACCGCAGTGATGCGGGTGAAAATATCGCCAGCTTTGACCCCGAAGGCACTTTGGCCACCGAGCCCGCCCAGAGCTCCTGTCAAACCACCACCTCGCCCACGTTGAAGCAAAATGATGGCAATAATCAGGAACGAAAGGACAAAAAGGAGCGAACCGAAAATGTACTGGGAAAGAACCCCAAGCGGCATGAGCACGGCTAATAATCTCCGTTGTCGGACTAAATGGCAGGCGAGTTAGATGGATATCTGGAGCTTGAATTTAGCAGATGCATGAGGTTTTGTTGAGACCAGGAAGCAACTAGTTTTGGGTTTTTGTCCGGCCTGCATGGTCCGGAAGTAGGTTCCGGAATGTCCCCGAGGAGCCACCGTCTGGTTTTCCGCATGGCATTTCAGGGTCGTTGACACCTGCCGGTGGTTTGGTACCCTTCGATCTTGCACAGTTTACGCAAAACCCCCAATCGGCAAACTTCAACAGCGTCCCTAGGGTGGGAGTGCGGTTTGTCAGAATCGAGTCCGGGGTAGTGGTTTACCCAGTTTTTTCTCTCGGGAGGAAGTTCCTATGAGCCAGTTTCGTTTAGTCGTATTGTCGGCCGTTGCCTTTGTTGCAGCGGGATTTGGATCGGTCGCGATGGCCGGTTGCGGTGGAGATAATGGATGCAGTGGTGGTCGAAGCGGTCTTTTCGCTCGATTGCACTCCAAGAAAGCAGCTTGCAGCGGCGCGGTCGCCAAGGACTGCAGCGGTGGCGGATTGCTCAGCAAAATCGGTGGCCGCCGTGGAGCCAAGTGCTCCGGAACGGTTGCTCCTCAGTGTGCACCCGCTCCCGCTCCTGCTTGCAACACCGGTTGCGATACCGGTTGTGGTGGCGTTGCTGTCGATTCCGGATGTACCGGATGCGCAGGTACAACCGTCATGTCCGACTCGTCGGTTATCGTCGGATCGGCTCCTTGCACCAACTGCGGAACCGCAGTCAATGCAGGAACCGTAGAAAGCTCCACCGTCGCGCCTCCTGTGCCAGGAGCACCGGCGACGATCGCTCCAGCAACAGCACCGGCGACGATCGCTCCAGCAGCAGCACCAGCCGTCCCAGCAGCACCGGCCGTTCCAGCAGCACCGGCAGTTCCAGCAGCACCGGCAGTTCCTTCGGCCAGCGACGTTCCAAAGGCATAGTTCTTTCCGGTCCGACCGGATCCTTTCAAACGACAAACCCGAGCTTTCCAAGCTCGGGTCAAAACAAATAAGGGCACGCGCAAGCGTGCCTTTTTTTTTGCGAATGGTACCCTTGCTTTTGTCGCTACAATGACCGCCTGGAGCTGAAGAGTTTTTTTCGACCTGAATTTTTTACATACGACACTGGAGTTTTTCGTGCCCGACGAATCGATCGCCGCCGAGAAGTCATCGGTAACCATCTATACCGACGGTGCCGCTGAACCGAATCCCGGCCCTGGAGGCTACGGAATTGTGCTCATGGCTGGCAAGCATCGCAAAGAACTATCTGCCGGATTTCGTCTCACGACCAACAACCGTATGGAACTCATGGGGGTGATCGTCGCGCTCGAGGCTCTCTCGAAGCCCTGCTTGGTCAACCTTTACAGCGACTCGAAATATGTCGTCGAAACGGTCCAACGCGGTTCGGTCCTGCGATGGCAAAAGAACCGCTGGATGCGCAGCCCAGGTCAGCCAGTCAAAAATGTCGATCTATGGAAACGCTACCTCGAGGCCTCGGCCCGGCACTCGATCCGATTCCATTGGGTCAAGGGTCACGCGGGGGTTGCCGAGAACGAACGGTGCGATGAGTTGGCCGTCGCAGCGATTCAGCAACACGATTTGGCCGACGATCAAGGATACCTCTTAGACCCATCGAGCAGTCGCTCCTTGAACCCGCAAATAGCAGCCCGGGTTTCTAGGCCAATCCCCCTGAATCCAGGCCCTGCGGTGGAACCATCGGAAGGAGCACCTTGTCGAAAATGTACAAGCAATTTGGTAAAGAAAACTCCCAAGCCCAAAGCCCGTAAGCCCGGACAGACGTATTTCTACGAGTGGTATCTGTTCTGTCCAGGATGTGGGACGATGTATATGGTTAACGAGGCAAAACGAAGCATCGACTGAATTTTAGAACACCAACGCCCTGACGTATCGATTCCATGCAGTTTCTATATAACTCCCCTTCCGAGATCTCCAGCGGTTTCCCACCCGTGAGCGTGGTGACCGAAGAACTATTGCATGCCAACTCGATCTATAACGAATCGGTCGAACTGTTCGAGCGTCTCAAGCACTCGAATCACTGCTGCCGATGCGAAAAAAGACCGCCGGTAAAGATCGCTACAGTCGTTTTTCTCGATGAGCATTTCGCTTGCTCATTTCCGCTGTCCCTTTGCGATCCCTGCAGCCGACTCTCGCCTATCGTCGCGACACCTCAAGTTCGCCCGATCTATTTTTTCGCCGCTGGTGTGATTCTTGCTCTACTGGCTGCGTTGGCCTACAGCCTCCAAGCCCCTTTGCCCCTTGTTTGGATTTTGCTCGCATCAGTTCTGGGAGTTTGGTTTCTTCAAAGACACTTTCGCAGCAAGCCCCAGGACACGAAAGTTCGCGAAGAATTAACCCGCGCACTGGTCGCCAAAAGTCCTTTTTTTAGTAAGTTCCTCCAGGCCTATCCCAAAGGTCGATTGTTCTGGCACAGCACGCTCCAACTCGAAACCTGGGGCTCCGATGCGGAGAAAAACCTCTTCCAATCGAGCCTGATCGCTTTTGATCGCGGGTACGTTCTATCCGATATGCATGGACTCAACGAAGAGGACGGATCGCTGGCGATTTGCCATGCAGTATTCCA
>Ga0315909_10000335_pt1 | contig 62910 bp, 62 predicted proteins | sample LakEriMetagenome_11_FD_203527 | JGI IMG/M metagenome (GOLD analysis project Ga0315909, IMG submission 203527) | Freshwater fungal communities from buoy surface, Lake Erie, Ohio, United States - Buoy 2 MA125 | ecosystem: Environmental > Aquatic > Freshwater > Lake | place: USA: Lake Erie, Ohio...
AATACCATTGATGTTTTATGTCATAGTAATTCTTTAGGTGAAACTTTTGGGAATACTATCGCAGAAGCAATGATTAATAAAAAACCCGTAATAACCCATGTCGGTATGGAATCTTGGCCACAAGCACATAGAGAGTTGGTGGGTGATTTCACGGAGTTGTTTGTGTCGGATAATATAGTTGAAAACTATTCAAATTTAATGTTAAAATTGAAAAATGATTCCAGTTACTATAAAATGGTATCGGATTATTTGAAAACTAGATCTGATGATCTTTACGATTACATTAATGTATCAAAAAAGTATCTTAAACTATATAAAAATTTATTATGAGATTAGAAATTAATATGCAACAATTTGTAGATATTACAAAAAAATATTTCAAAGATGATGAAATAAAAAACATAATGGAAATTGGTTCATTACATGGCAAAGATTCTTTATTTTTCAAAACTTGTTTTCCAAACTCGAACGTTTATTGTATTGAAGGGTTACCTGATAATTATGAAAAATATTTGAAAAACTTATCAGAAATAATACCTATAAATATTGTCGTTGCTGATTATGATGGTAAAATTGAATATTATAAAAAAAACATAAATGGTTTACATGGTATACGTAATCGAGGTAATGAATATGGTAGTGAAATATTATTATTGAAATGTAAAACAATAAAAACAATATGTGACGATTATAATATTCCTAATATAGACTTGGTAAAGATAGATGTTGAAGGGGCAACTTATGAAATATTATTTAGTATGTCAGACATAATTAATAATATTAAAATAATGCATATTGAAACTGAATCATACCCTTTTTTTGAAAACCAAAAATTACACAAAGATGTTGTGAATTTTTTGACAAAAAAAGGATTTAGTATGGTTGATATGACAAGTGTCACTATAAACGGACAACAACAACATGATTCTGTTTGGATAAATAATAATTTTTTATGAAAAAAGGATGGTTAGTTAACGACACATTAACTTGTATACCAAATACAAAAACATTCTGGCATGATTTGTTAGAATGGATACCTAATTTAGAAGACAAATGTAACGGTTACACACCTTTTCATGTCTTACCTAATAATATTGAATTTGATGCCTTAAATAATGGTGTACCTGACTATATAATAAGGAATGCAACATATTTCAGACAAATGAATATACCGACTAAAACTATTAGTTTGTTACAAGATTTGACACCTAATAATTATGAACAAATTAAAGTTTGTAATAATTCCGATATTGTAGTTTTTAATTCACCATATACTCAATCACATTATGAAAATTTAATAACAAGTAAAACTGTCATGATACCTCTAGGTGTCGATTTCAACAAATTTAAACCTTTGAATTATAATTTCACTGATAATTTAGGATTATTACCAAATTCAATCCTTTTTATTGGGGCGGACAATATTACACCAAAAGGTTTTGACATTATGATTAATATCATTGAAAATACTAATTATAATTTTTGTTTAGTAATGAAAGATGATTTTTCGATTAAAAATGAAAGAGTCAAAGTTTTTAACCGCATCGATCATGATTTGCTGGTAAAAATCATGAATTCTTGTCAACTTTTGGTTTGTACTTCAAGAGTAGAAACTTTACATTTAGCGGGAGTAGAAGCTGCCGCATGCGGTTTACCATTAGTCACGTCAAATGTAGGTATATATTATAATAAACCAAATGGGAAATGGGGTAGAAACACAAAATCATTTGATTACAAAGATTTTATACGTGAAATTAATTACGTTATAAATAATAAAACTGAATTCGACCCTAGAAAAGACTTTATTGAAATGGGATTAACTACCGATTTTTGTAAGGAAACATGGTTGAATTTAATAAATTCATTATAAATAATGTTTACAAAAAATTAAAAACAATCATGTTTACAACATGGATTATTTAGAAACCTATAGTAAACTTTTTAGTCAAAAATATAACGAGTATGGGGGAAGCCCTGTGAGTGGTAAATATTCGATTGACTTTATTAAAAAAAACAACATAAAATCCATAATTGATATAAGCACGGGTACTGGAACTTTTTTAAAATTACTTTCAAGTGAAGTTTCGGATATACAAATAACTTGTACAGATTTGAATAAATTTAATAATTTGGATTACGAATTTATAAGTTTGGATTTATCAAATGATAAAGACTTTGAAAAAATTAAAAAGAATAGTTACGAACTATTAACTTGTTTAGATGTTTTAGAGCACTTAGATAAGTCATTTATTGAAAATGTTTTAAACAATTTTGCACAAATATCTAAAAATGTTATTTTAACAATAGCAAATCATCATGATATACAGAATGGTGTTGAATTACATACAATTATAGAAGATATGAATTATTGGGAACCTATCATTAGTAAATATTTTTATGTAGTTCATCAGGAAACCCATGAATTCCGGCAGGTTAATAATAACATTAACTATCTATATGTTTTAACTTTAGATAGTAAAATAATAGAATAAAATTTTAAAAAAATGAAAAAAAAAGTATTGTTATGTGGAGGAGCAGGTTATATTGGTGGGTTGACTTGTGACTATCTAATTAGAGACGGATTTGAAGTAACTGTTTTTGATAATTTATTGTACGAAAATAGGTTCTTAAAAGACATAAATTTTATTTATGGGGATATTAGGGATACTGAAAAACTATATAACGTATCCAAAAATTTTGATATAATAGTTTTAATGTCTGCACTTGTTGGTGATCCAGCATGTAGTGTCGATCAACACCTTACTGAAGAAATAAATTACAAATCAATTAAAGACTTTTGTGATGTGGTTTTACCTAACAAACATTTAGTTTTTATGTCTACTTGTTCCGTTTATGGTGCACAAAATGGATGGTTAAATGAAGAAAGTGAAACAAACCCATTATCGTCATATGCCTCGACAAAATTAGCCGCAGAAAAATACATTTTACAAAAAGGTGGTACTGTTTTTAGATTGGGCACCGTATTTGGTTTAGGTGACACCTATAGTCGTTTAAGGATGGATTTAGTTGTAAATGTTTTGACAATGAAAGCAGTTAAAGAAAAAGAAATAACAATAAATGGTGGTGAACAATGGAGACCAATAATAGCGGTGAAAGACATCGCCGAATATGTTACTGAAGCTTGTAAAGAAAAATATTCAGGAATATTTGTTTTAGCAAAAGAAAATGTTATAATTAAAGAACTAGGTGAAAGGGTAGCTAAATTGATTCCAGGAACTAAAATAAACTACACTGAAATTAGTTTTCAAGATGCAAGAAATTATAAAGTTGATAATTCAAAGTCATTAAAAGTTTTTAAATATAAACCACAGGTAACCGTAGAAGACGAAGTTATCAGAATGGTAAAAATGTTTAATGAAAATAGAGTATCAAATCCAGAAGATAAAGTATATCATAATGGGGCATATCTAAAAAATAAAAAAGAAAAAAATGAATTAGTATGAATGGTACAAAATTAATAAATGGTGGTATTTCTGTTGATGATAGAGGTACTGTGCGTTTTGTTAACGACTTCAATTTCCAAAATGTAAAAAGATTTTATCACGTAGAAAACCACAGTAAAGGGTTTATAAGGGCTTGGCACGGACATAAAAAAGAAGGTAAATATGTTTATGTCGCATCGGGTTCGGCACTAATTGGTGTTGTAAATATGGAAACCAATGAAATTTCAAAATACATTTTATCAGATAAATCACCTAAAGTACTTTTTATCCCACCAGGTAATTTTAACGGATTCAAATCATTAGAAGAAAACACTAAATTGTTATTTTTTTCAACGACAACATTGTCTGAAAGTTTAGACGATGATATAAGAGAAGAACACAATAAATGGAATATCTGGGAAGAAAATTATAGATAAAAAATAAAAATTATGAAAGTTTACATTATAGGAAATACAGGAATGTTAGGTAACTATGTATCAACATATTTATCTGAATTTTATGAAATAGTTAATGTTGGAAGGAAAGAAATTGACGCATCAAAAATTGACGAAAATAAATTAAAAAGTCAATTAATTAATATTGACATAAAAGAAAATGACATTTTAATTAATTGTGCAGGAACTATCAAACCAAGGGTAGACGAATTAGGAGATTTGAATGCAATTTTAGTCAATTCTGTTTTCCCAAGAATGTTGTCCAATGTTTGTAAATTGTTGGGTGTTAAAATGATTCATCCTACTACGGATTGTGTTTATACGGGTAATAAAGGAAAATATAACGAAAACGATAAATACGATGTTAGCGATGTGTATGGTATGTCAAAAGCACTGGGTGAGCCCGATAATTGCACCGTAATAAGAACATCAATTATTGGTGAAGAAATAAATCAAGGTAGATCTTTAGTCGAGTGGATTAAATCCGAAAAAAACAACACGGTAAACGGATTTACTAATCATTTTTGGAACGGTATGACGTGTTTACAATTTGCAAAAATTTGTAAAAAAATTATTGACGAAAATCTTTTTTGGAATGGGATTAAACATATTCATTCTAACACAGTTAATAAAAAAGATTTGGTAGAATTAATCAGTGAAATATACGGATTAAACTTAAAGGTGGTTCCTGTGGAAGCTACAAATTTTTGTGACAGAAGTATTACGTCTATTTATGATAAATTTGTAGACGTACCAAATCTAAAACAACAAATTGAAGAAATGAAAAATTTTTCACAAAAGTTGTATAAATAAGAAAAATTTCATAATGACAAGAAAAAAACCACAAACTCAAAGTGAAGAACCTGAAGGTAAACCGTTTTCAAGAAAAGACTTCATAAATTCTGTTATTAAGAAAAAACAAAAAAATAAGTTTTTATCACCAAATCAAGAAGATTACTACAATATCCTCAAAGAAAATCAAATCACAATTTGTTCAGGACCTGCAGGTGTAGGTAAAAGTTACATAGCAATGAAAGCTGCGGTTGATTTACTTATGGATTCCTCGAATAGTTATGAAAAAATTATTATTGTACGTCCAGCGGTTGAAGCCGAAGAAAAATTAGGCTCATTACCCGGTAATTTAGAAGAAAAGTTAGATCCATATATTTTTCCATCCTACTACCTTTTAAATAAAATTATTGGGAAAGATGCCCGTGAAAAATTAAAAGATGCTGAAGTTATAGAAGTTTTTGCATTAGCATACATGCGTGGTATGAACATAGACAATTCTATTTTGATTTTTGAAGAAGCACAAAACGCAACACCAAATCAAATGAAATTACTATTGACAAGAATCGGTTATAATAGTAAATTCTTTATATCTGGTGACTTGGAACAAACCGATAGATATAAAGATAAAAAACAATCGGGATTGTACGACGCACTTCAAAGATTTAATAATATAAACGATATTGGTGTGTATGATTTTAGAAACGCTAAAAACGTTAGAAATCCTTTGATTGGAAAAATTCTTGAAAAATACGATGAAGAAAATAGGAATTGAAGTTAATGGTGTTTTACGTGATACTATTGGTAAATTTAAACAATTATATGAAAAACATATGATTGATGAAAAAACTGACGATGACATTGTATCATATGAAATTGACGAATCAGGAAACACTAGTCAGGTATTACAACAAGAAGTATTCAACTATGAAATCATTAGTGATGTTACATCATTAGATTTAACAAATCATTTTAGATTTAAAAATGAAGAAGAACTATATAGTTTTATGTATGAAGATTTTGCAATGCAAATTTTTGGACATGCCGGTTCTACAGAAACTTTTACTTTTAACGACTTGAATGAATTTTATTTGAAATATAGGGATGAATATGAAATTTTGATTGTTTCAGATGAGGTTGGTAAATCCAAACCTGCAACATTATTTTTCTTATCAAAGTTTGGTTGTTTAATTGAAAAGATAAAATTTTATTCAAAATCAACAATTCAAACAATGTGGGATGAGGTAGACATTTTACTTACGGCAAATCCTGATTATATTACAAATACACCTGAAGGTAAAACAATAGTAAAATACAAAACAGAATACAATAAAAATATCGAAACTAAATACGAAATAGATGTTCTAAAAGGGTTCGATGAAATAATACAAAAAATGACAGTATGTTAAAATTTTTAGGAGAAAATTATTATTTAGACATCGACGAAATCGAAAAACGTGTAAGTTTTGAAGGAACACAAAACAAAGAAGAAAATTTCAGTGGTACACCCGAACAACAAATAAGTGTTACCAAGTATGAAATTTTAAAAGGTATGGTTGATGTTATTCTAACAGAAAGGGAAGACATTGACGAAGGACTTGGAGCACATGCTGGTAAAGACTTATCCATACCATTCAAATTTGCATTTAATACACTATTAATAAACCGTATAATTAAAAATTTATAAATAAAATGGAATTAGAAAAAATTCAAAAAATTGAACAATCGGTATCAAACCTTGAAAACAAACAATCAAGAATTTATTTTTTGGTTCAAGATACCAAAGGTAACCCAAGAGCGGGTATCAGACACATTTATGACATGGCACTTGTGTTAAGAAAAAATGGTTACAACTCAATTATCATGCACGAAACAAGTGAATATAAAGGTGTTTCTGAATGGTTAGGTGAAGAATATATGGAAATACCACACCAAGTAATTGAAGGACAAAACTTACCAATAGCACCTGAAGATTTTGTAATAATACCTGAAATCTATGGGCACGTTATGGAACAAATTAAAAATTTACCATGTGCAAAAATTGTCCTATGTCAATCGTATGATTATATGTTGGAAACATTACCACCTGGTGTGAATTGGAGTCAATACGGTTTTATGAAATGTATTACCACTTCAGAATACCAAAAAAATTATATCAATCAAATTATGAGAAATGTAAGTATTGATGTATTATCTATTAATATTCCTGAAGTATTCACTAAAAAAGAAAAACCATCAAAACCAATTATTGCAATTCATACAAGAGAACCAAGAGATACAGCAAAAATTATTAAAACCTTTTATTTAAAGTATCCTCAATTTAGATGGATAACATTTAGAGACATGCGAGGTATTACACAAAAAGATTTTGCAAACTTTTTAAAAGATTCATTCGTATCTGTATGGGTAGACAATGAATCAGCCTTTGGGACTTTTCCTTTAGAATCAATGCTTTCAGGTACACCAGTAATTGGTAAAATACCATCATTGAAACCTGATTGGATGACAGAAAATAACGGAGTATGGACTTATCAGTTTAATGAAATTGTAGACATTCTTTCAACTTTTACACAAAATTGGCTCGAAGATAATATTTCTGAAAATTTATATGAAGAAATGTCTAACACAGCAAAAGAATTTCAAAATAGAGAATCTTATGAATCAAATATTGTGACTTTGTTTGATTCATATTTTACAAAAAGATTAGAGTCGTTTTCTGAACAATTAGAAAAAATAAAAGTAGAACAATAAAAAAATATTATGGAAATGAATAAATTTAATGTATCAGTAATTTTACCAGTTAGTTCTTCAAATGTAAGGGATTTTGATAGTCTATTTGAAAGAAGTATACAATCAATTAAAAATCAAACAGTCAAAATTAATGAATTAATCATTGTACATTCACAAGACGAAACACTTAAAAATAAGTTGGATTCTATTGACTTTGAAAACATAAATGTTGTCAAGATTGAAAATACTGGTGATACTGACTTTTCATCACAAGTTAATTTGGGTGTAAAAAATGCTACAAGTAAGTGGGTGTCTGTTTTGGAATTTGATGATGAATACTCTGCAATTTGGTTTAAAAATGTGAAACGGTTTGAAGAATCATATCCTGAAGTTGATACTTTTTTACCGTTAGTTGTTGATACTGATGATAAAGGTGTGTTTGCTGGATTTACAAACGAAGCAACTTTTGCAGTGAGTATTAATACAGAAATGGGATATCTTACAAATGATTTACTTTTAAATTATCAAAATTTTCAAACCAGTGGTATGGTAATTAAAAAATCAGTGTTTGAAGACAATGGGGGATTTAAACCATCTATTAAACTTACATTTGTATATGAATTCCTTTTAAGACTTACATATAATTCGGTAAAAATTATGACAATTCCAAGAATCGGTTATAAACATACGAACATGAGGGAAGGTTCTATTTTTTGGAATTACAAATTTAGCGACGAAAGAATTTCAGACACTGAAGTTAGTTTTTGGTTAGAAACGGCAAAAAAAGAATACTTTTTCACTACCGATAGAAACATAAAATTCGAACCACAAGAAGTTTAATGTTTATTTCAGGTGAAAATGAAACAACCAGTATAGAATTTAAAAAGACGAATAAAGTAAAAAAAAATAATTACTTTGACGTTCGTGAAGAGCAGGCAGTTAAAGATTACCTTTTATCTAACTCTCGTGAAGAAAAAGAATTTATCTATAATACGTGTCTTCGGGAACCATTGAACAAAATGATAGAGTCAATTATCCGAAGATACAAATTATATAGAAGAGATATGAATTTTGAAGATAATCATTCAGACACACATTCTTTTCTAATGACAAAAATTGATAAATTTAAACCGGCAAAAAATAAGAAGGCGTATTCTTATTTTGGTACTATTTGTAAAAACTATCTTATGGGGCAAATCCAAAAAGATCAGAAAGACACAAATAGAAAAATTTCTTATGAAGATATTTCATCAACATTAGAAAATCGTCCTGATATGATTTATTATTTGGAATTTGAAAAAATTGATGCCGAAAAAGTTATAGATACATTTTTGAGTGACTTAAGACTTTACGTTCACAATAAAATAGAAAATGAAAATGAATTAAAACTAGGTCACGCACTTATTGAATTATTTGACAATTATGGAAATATTTTCATTGGTAATGATAATAATAAATTCAACAAAAACATTGTATTGTTATCGTTAAGAGAAATGACTAATCTAAACACTAAAGAAATTAGAATTTACTTAAAAAAATACAAAACTTTATATTTAGACACACTCAAAAGAATTCACAATTCATAAATGATAAAATAAATATTTATTATTATGAACAGGACAAGAAAAAAAGAAATTACACTTAACAAAGATTCTGTGTTAAGTTTGATGCAAGAAATTTATAATGAACTAGTTGAACAAAGAGCAACCGCTTTAAGAATTCAAAACAAAATGCTTTCACTTTTGAAAGATGCCGAAGATATGACTGTTATCGGTCCAATTATCAAAGAACAACAAAAAATCATAAACGACACAATAGAAAAAAAATTAAGTCTTTCTAAACTTCAATCCACAATATGGGAAAAGAGTAATAGTAGTAAAGATGAATCTTTCACTTTAAATGATGTTGATGACGACATAATTCAAAATTTAATCAAAAGAGATGTCGATAAAAGTAGTGATCAAAAATATACTTTAGATTAATTATGTCTACAAGAAAAAAATATGATGACGCCAAAAGCAAAGTGGATTCTTATAAAACTGTAAGAGATCAGAAAAGAAAAGAAGCCCAAGAAAGAAGGCAAGCATCAAAAGAAAATTTAGATCAACGAAAACAAGATGCAGTAAAACAGATTAATGACTTTAAAAAAGATGCAAAAAATAAAGTCAAAGAAATTAAATCACAAGTAAAAAATCAGTTAGAAGAACTGTTAGATATATACAAACAAATACTTCCAAGTGGTGGTGGAACAGGTAATGGGCTTTCAACATTAAGTGTTTTATTTTTAGAAGCATGTGAAAACACCAAAAATAGAATGCAAGAAATACTTGTAGAGGAAATAATATCTACTATTGGGTGTTCAGAAGAACAAAATTTTCAAGCAGATATTCCTATTTACATCAAAGTAAGTCAAATAGATTTATTCAAAATATTAAAAGACGGTCCTGATGGTGAATTTGCCAAATTTTATTATGAAAAGGCAGACACACCTAATGGTACTTTACCTTATTCAATGAATAGAGAACTATATAAAAGGTTACAATCACCACAATCCTTTGTACAAGAATATGGTAGTAGGTATATTGGCTCATCTGGTGCTGGATTGTTTAACATTAGATATGTCGATCAATACACAGATGCAAATAACGTAGTTCAATATGGTGATTTTTATGAAGTCACAGTATCATCACAACCAAATGGAAACATATCTATTACTAATTTTCTTTTTGATTATTTTGAAAGTATTCAGTTATTTAACATAGAAGACATTGCAACAAATTTATTAAATTATTTTTTAGGTTCATTAAGTTTTGGACTTGAAACATCAAAAGCAGATTTAACAGAATTAGAAAAATTCTTTAAAATCATAATGCGTATTATGGGACTTTGTTTCGATCCAACAAAAAAAATAGATGTTGCAGGAACCGCAAAATTACCTGAATTTGACATTATAGATGATGATTTTTTTGAAGTTACAAATCAAGAATTAAGACAAATTGAATATAATGTTGAACTTACAGTTAATGGTTTGGTTGAGTTTGAGGATTGTGGTAACGTTCAATTACCAGTTAACCCTCAAGCAACTGTCAATATTTTAGAAGAAATAATAACAGAGGTTACAATACCTAACAAAATCAAAAAACTATTTAAGGGATTAAATGATACCGCAAATGATCCTAATTGGCAAAATCTTATCGCACCAACAGTAGATATCAACGCTAATTTATTATTGAATTTAATTAAAAGTTTACCAATGTTACTTGTTAAAATAATTCTTTCACCAAAAGTAATGTTGGGTTTTATTGTCATGTTAAAATCTATAGTGGCAAACATTGAATTAAATTATTCTAATCTTGAAGAATTTTTAAAAGTATTCAAAAAATTTATAGTTAATTTTTCTAGAAGAATTTTTGCAATATTCATTGAAGAAATATTCAATATAATAAAAAGAGAGATTAAGTTGTTAGTAGAAAGTCTTATTCTTGATATCGTAAAAGAAGCAAAAGATAAAAGAATTCAGATGTATTCGACAATTATTTATATTTTACAACAACTTGTTCAGGCATTTATAGATTTTAGAAGTTGTAAAAGTGTTATTGATGAAATATTAAAACTATTGAATTTAGGACTTAGTCAACTTAATTTAGGTTTACCACTGTTTGTACTTGCTGCTGCCGATTTACTTGGTGGAGTTTCAGATACAAGAGCCTTTGCAAATGTTATAGAAAATTTACAAAGGGCAGGTTTACCAACAGGAGATAATGGTGATGGTTCACCAAATAGAATGAATCAAGCTATGTTTGGAATGATTAAAGGACAGAATAAAGAACAGGCACAAAATGGAAAAACTGAAGTATACATACCAAATATAATTGGAACTGCAGGTCCTTATCCAATATTAACTAAACCAACTAAAGGTGTCGGTAAATCTTATTAATAATGAAATCAGAAGACGTACTTGAAATATTGAAAGATTATAAAAATGCATCAAATAAAGATATAATTGGTGTTATGGATTTTTTAATTGAAGATTTTAACAAAACAAAGGATTTAATAATGAAACTTACACACCATTTGGACGCAACTGAAAATAGTTACAATAAACTTTTAGATGAATACAAAAAAAGAATAGATAATGCCTGAAGAAATAAAACAAACCCCAAGGGATTTACCATTCGATATAACGCAAAATTTCTTTTTTGGTAGATGTTTGGACGCAAATGATCCGTTGATGCTTGGACGAATTAGGGCAGTATCAACAACGGATAACTACGAACAAAGAATACAATCTGCAGTTGGTTTCGATCAGTTTGGTACGTTTGAAAAAAATGGCCCATGGTCAGATAAAGATCCTTTTATATTTTTATCTTATTTACCTTACTTCATAAACCAAGTCCCACAAGAAAACGAAATGGTTATGTTGTTCTATTTTGATGCACGAAACAGATCAGGTAGAAACAAGTTTTATATGATTGCACCTTATTCATCACCGATGACAATTAAGTTTGAAGATTTTCAATCGGCAAGAACAAGACTTGATTTTGGTAGACAAAATTCATCTATAAGTTTTCCACCAATTAAAAATGGTAATGGAGAATTTAAAAATCCAACACAAAATAAAGGGGTTTTTGTTGAACCTTCAGACATTTCATTAAATGGTAGGGATAGTGCAGATATTATTATTAAAAATAATGAACTTTTATTACGTGCAGGAAAACATTTACCATTTGAAAGAGGACAAATTCCTGTTGCTAATGATAACAGGGCATTCATACAGTTGACTAATTTCGATAAACAAACAGTAAATGGTGCAACAAAAGAATATCGAAGACTTACAAAACAAAATTTAAAATTTAAATATTTAATTGAGTATTATTGTTTGAATCCTGAAACACAATTTGATGTTTATACAGGTGGAGTTTTAATATATGAAGTACCCGATAATCCATTTTCGAGTGAAATGCAAGTTGGGTTTTTTGGTTATGGTACAAATTACACCGGGGAAACTAATTTGATATATCAAAAACAAATTAATTCTGTAAGTGGTGTAACAGAATTTGCAAAAGAAATTAATGACGTAATAATTAATTTCAAAGATACTCCAAATCTTATTACATCAACAGCAAATGGACAACAATTTCCATTTTATTACAGACCTGATTTAAATTTCAGAAAGATTTTAACAGAACTTACCGGAAATATTGATTTGGTTAAGTTAGGAAATTTAACAAGAATACAAGATGCCGTTAGATTGTCTACCACACAAGAAATTGCAGGATACGGTACAGTTTTAAACAAAAAATTGGATCAAAACATTCCATTAGAAGCCGTTGATGAAAAAGTGACAGAAAAAATAACAGAAAAAATTGATAATTCTGTAGGTATTGTTGGTGCAAATCAACTTTTCTTTTTATCACATAAAACAAATATTGAAGGAAAATCACCTGGTGTTGATTTAAAAAATACAATATATGGTGTCGATTATGATGCAATTGTTGATAATTTAGAACCAAGTACATCACCGATGGTTAGGGGTGATGAATTAATGGATTTATTACAATTAATTGTTGAATTTTTATTAACCCACGATCACCCATACCCGATGTTACCACCAACACCAGTTGCACTTTCGTCAAATATATCAACACAACAAGTATTAACTAAACTACAAGAAGCCTACGATAAAGTATTGAACAAAAATATTCGAATCAATTAAGTATTTATATATAAAAAACAAATGTCTATATATAAATCTTATTTTGATAAGTCGGATACGTTACTTTATAATTCATATACCAACACTTCAAGAAACCCAATTGTTGAATTGTTTTATGGTAGGTTGGATAATGTAGGTATACCATTTGGTTTTAGTCGTTATATTTTTGATTTAGATTTGACAAATCTAACAAATCTTCTTAGTGATGGTGTAATATCAACGGATTGTACTGGTTTTAATAACATCAAACATACGTTAAGAATGACAAACACTTCTTTTTTTGATAGTGATTTGTTAAATGACAAAACATCACAAGGTAGAAGAAGGGCAACTTCATTTGATTTAATACTTTATCGAATTCCACAAACATCAGGAGAAACAGGGACACCACAAAGTTGGGACAGTGGTGTTGGGTACGATTATTACGATTATAAAATAAATCCATATAACGACAAATCTTATTCTGATAGACCTGTAAATTGGTTTCAAACAACAACAATATCTAATTGGTCTTTGCCAGGAATTTATGACAACACTAATTCACAATTATCACTAACAGGTGTTAATTTTAGTGCTCTTACAATAATTGATACTCAACATTTTGAATTCGGAAATGAAGATATTGAATTCGACATGACAAATGAAATCAATGGTATATTAGATGGGAGTATAATGGGTGTTACAGGTTGGGGCATTTCTTTCTACCCACAAGTTGAAAATATATCGGGACTTACTGAAAACTATTCGGTAGGTTTCTTTTCACCACACACACAAACGTTTTACGAACCATTTTTGGAAACTTCTTATAATGATTTAATTATCGACAATAGAACAACGTTTTACGCAGGAAATAATAACAACTTGTATTTGTTTGTTTATCAAAATGGAAATCCTGTAAATTTAGATCAAAATCCATTGGTTGACATTCAGGACATGAACGGTTCTTTTGTTTCTGGATATATTAATTTACCTACTTGTCTTGTAACAAAAGGGGTTTATAAAGTCCTTGTAAGTAATTTAACAGGTGCAACAACACCTTGTTTGTATTATGATATTTGGAAAGGACTTAAATTAAATGGAGCAAATTTATCCAACCAAGAAAATGAGTTTGTTTTACTTGAAAAAAATGGAAACATTAAAATTGGTGCAACTACTGAAACTCCGAAATTATATGGATTTGATTTTTTTGGAATTAAACAAAATGAAAAAATATTGAACACTGATGTTAGAAAAGTAAATGTGATTATAAAACAAGCATATACGTCAAGTCAACCATTATTTAATGTCGAAGCATATTACAGAGTTTACGTTAGGGAAGGTGCAAATACTGAAGTTCAAGTTCAAGATTGGACAAGAATTAATCAAACTGTAGATGGTTATTATTTCATTTTTGACACCACTGATAAAATACCAAATGAATATTTTATAGATATAAAAGTTAACACTGATAGAAATATTGACACTTATAAACGCGAATTACAATTTGAAATAGTAAATAAGAAATAATTATGTCAAGAGATTTAACAGTTCAAAAATGTTGTGGCGATTCGGTAATAAATATTATAGTTGACGACCGAGTTAGTGCAATCACAACAGGAAATACCTATTTATTTACACTTTTAACTGAACCAAATACTACGGATTGTTATACTGTATTAATAATAAAAGATACTGAACAAATAGTAAATGCAACACTTGATGGTTCTTACACATCTTGTGAAGAATGTTTGAGCGGCATTACAACAGCGGTAAGTGTTGTTGATTGTGTAAGAGGTGAAACTTATTTTATTGACATTAATACTTTTACAACTCTTCCGACAATTGATGATATATATTATTTGTCATTTTCATTAGAAGATAGTATTAAAACGTTGTGCGCAACTATTGAATGTTTTGTTACACCAAGAGACGGTGATTTTATTTATTCTTTGGCATCAATAAGTGATTCGTATACGGGTTGCACTGAATGTTTAACCAATAATTTTTCAGTTTATTCGGTAAATACTTGTTTGGAACCTACTACCACTTACTTGATTGCATTTCCTCTTGGTTTTGATTATACCAATTATGTAGTGACTTTTATTGATAGTTTTGGTGATATACAATGTGGGATTGTTGATGTTATTCAAGAAGGCACCGAAACATCCGGAACGTTAGTTTCTGTTTTAGGTACAAAATTTGAAGTTACTTGTGAAGATTGTTTAGCAATTAGTAACGAAAAAAGAATTATAACAAATTGTTTAACCCGACAAGACGAAGTTGTATGGGGTTCTGTGTTTTACGAAGGAAATGAAGTATCAAATCTTTCTACCATCGATGGGTGTTTTGAAGTGGGCGATTTGACAGAATCGGCAGTAACAATAAATACTTTTTTAAACTTCGATCCACAACCTGATTGTCAAGAATGTATTCAATGTAATGGTTTATATTATTCTTATTCGAGTTGTACTAATACAGGTCCGATTGGAAACATAACTTATGACACGGGTGTAGGATTATTAGATGGAGAATATCTTAATCTGACAGGCACAACAGATGGTAATGGTGTAGGTGCTTATTTTGACGTAACCGTTCAGAGTGGTAGTATTTTGAATATAGGTTTTTTTGGTGGTATTGGATATCAAGTTGGTGATACTATATCGATTTCATCACCTCCTTTTGGTGGTGTTAATCCATTTATTATAGAAGTAACAAGTATTTCAACTACAGGTACTGTTTTTTCGTATAAATACGTTCAAAACCCAATAGGTAAAATATTTTATGTCCCACAACTTAATGATTGTGTTGAAATCACAGGTATTGAAATTAATGATGCATATTATGCTGTATCAAGTTTCGAAGTTTTTGAAAGTTGCACAGAATGTCAAGCAAATGCCGATAATTATTATATTTGGTTAACTGAAGAGTGTGGAACTGGTTACAATAACATTGTTGTATTAACTTCAAATTCATTTACAACAGGTGATTACGTAAAGGTATTAAGAGGAACCTCGGAATTTCAGTGTCAAAAATTATTGTCACCCTACACGTATGTTGGTGGAAGTGGTATTGCTTATATTTCAAACACGTTGACTCCTTTTGATGATTGTGCAACGTGTAATACTGGAACATTAATTGGTGCATCTATTGTCAAATGTGGTGGTGGAAACCAACAGTTTGTTAATATCCCAATTGATATTTGGAATATAATGGCTTATACAGACGGACAATTAGTGTTTGTGACTCAAAATTATGGACAATGTTATATTTTATTAAATAATTGTCCATTAGAACCAAATTACACAACTATAACCCCCGTATCGACATATTATAATTGTATCCAATGTGCTTTTGACAACACAAGATTTCCAAGAAGTGCAAATACAGAAACTTTAATATGTGTCGTTTGTTGTGATTGTGGTTCTTCAGGAAGTACAATAACACAAGTGGCACCACCACATCCAGTATATACCGATCAATATGGCATTGATGTGACACAAATGAATATGGTGGTACTTGGTGGTCCGAGAGGATTGAATAATTAAAACATAATGATATTTATATAAAAAAGAAAAAATGGCAAATTATATTGTAGAAGGTTGTTTAGATGGTTTAGAGTATATTGTATCGGCATCTACAACACTATCACCTCTTGAAGTTATTGGTTTTAACTTTGGCGAAGAATCAGAAATTTGTGGTACAGTTATATCTGTAACTGAAGATGAACCCATACCGTTATATTCTTATTCACACCCTTATACTGATTGTTGTGATTGTTTCACGGGCGGTACTTTACAATCTTTGGAATTTCAAAACTGTGACGGGACAACTTTTTTATACAGTATAAGTGGTTTTTGTGAAGTTTATGGTAGTAACCCAAGAAAAGATGAGGTATTCCAATTTTCTGAAAATGAAGTATTCTTTTGTGCTACATTTATAGATGGAAAAGAAGATTTACCTGATGAAAACAATTATTTTCCTGAAGCCGGACCATTTGTGAGCTGTTCTGATTGTGAAAGTGATATTCCAAGAAGTGCAAATACAGAAGCAACCGTATGTGTGATTTGTTGTGATTGTGGTGCGACAGGTAGTACAATAAATCAAATTACACCACCTAACCCAGTGTGGACTGACGGTTTTGGTACTGATGTAACACAACTAAATATGATAGTTCTTGGTGGACCTAGAGGATTAAATTCTTAACTTATGAAAAATATTAATAACATCATCAAAAAAGTATTGATGGAAACCCGTCAAGAATCACAAAGATATATGTTCTTTTCAAATCTTGAACAAATGAAAAGACAATGTGAAACATTATTGGAGATGGACAAATCTGAAATTGAACAAATTTTAGATCACGGACATGATTGGGCTCAAGACCATATTGCAGAAGCAAAAAACAACATGGATCAAGTTTTTGATTTTCTAATGAACGAAATGAAAGGTGGTGATATGTCATCTGAAATGGATATGGAAGATGATGAGGTAATGATGGAAGGTAGAAAAAAAACAGGAACAAAACTATGTGCTAGAGGTAAATCTGCAGCAAAAGCAAAATTTGATGTTTACCCTTCGGCATATGCAAATGGTTACGCAGTTCAGGTGTGTAAAGGAAAAATCAAAGGTCTTGACGGAAAAAAACGTTGTTCAGGTACGTATTGTTAGAAAATTTTATTATCTTTGTTCTTCAACAAATAAATTTATATGAAGAACAGAAAAGTATATGTGTTAAGAACTGGAGGACTTTCTAAAATTGATAATCGGTTTCATTTTCACGATATTGAAGTTTTTTCTTCTGATAAAAAAATTAATTATGAAGTCAGAAAAAGAATTGAAATTAATAAAGGAACTAATGTCAGACATGACGAAGGATTCTGTGGTTATGGAACATATCAAAATACCTTGATTACTTACGATTCAATAGATATTGATGAAAATCCAATAACAATCAGATATGAATTATTAGAAAAAAAGTTAAATTAAAGAATAGATAAAATACTCTTTACAAGAAAATCAACAGATTCCTTTTGAGTTCTTTTCTTTTTTGGTTTATATGATGTCATTACAGGTTTTTGTCCTTTTCCTGTTTGTGTATCTTGTTTTTCCGCTTTTCTTTTTTGTTGACATGCTGCTCTTTTTTGTACATCTGTCATGTTTCTTGCAACACCTACGGCTCTACATTTAGGATAACCCTTCGATTCACCTTCAGGTCTACCACACGGTGGATGTCCTCCACCTTTCTTTTTCCTACAAATGTTAACCCAAGGACCTTGTGGTTGTTTAGTACCTTTACCTTTCTTTTTTGTTCCAAACCATACTGCCAAATCTTCATTTAAAACAATTGAATCCAAATCAACCCATTCTTTTAATGGAACAAACTTCAAGTTTTTACCTGGTGTTTGATTTATTATTCCACCATCTTCGTCGTTAGGTGTTTTGTGTTTTTTGTTATATAAAGATATTTTTTTGGCTTTAGTTTCAAGACTTTTAGCCTTTTTTTTACTCATATCTAATGAACCGTCATAACTATCATATTCTAATTCGGCATTGAAGAAATTAGATACTTTAGTATCGAAAGGTCCAAGTTCTTGTTTACCCCAATCGATTTCACCCATAGACAAAGGTCCGTTATATGAACCGGCATACCTATCGGAATTTGCTTCTTTAACTACTTTTTTTATTATATTATTTAAGTCCATTAAAATGTGGATTTATAAATAAATATCTGAAAGTTTATAAATTTATTGTTTATAAACTCTTTTCATTGAACCGTCATCATAAACTTTGAAATAAACACCTGTTGCAGACATAACATCAATTTCTTGTCCTGTAATATTAATATACTTTACCACTTTTTTATCTAAAGACACTATGTTAAAAAATTCAGTAGTTCCATCATAGTCAGTTTGTGAAAGTCTATAATAATTAATCATATTTCTTGAAAATGTTTCATCTGAATATGAATAAGAAAGTTCTTGTGTTGATTGCCCTGCGGCAACTATTTTTGTCACTTCTTCCCAATTTTCACCATCATTAGACCTTTCCAAGGTAAAATAGTTATTGTTGTGTTCAGAAGCAGTTAACCAATATAATAAGTTACTACTACCATTATTAACACCATCAAAACTTATTAATTCTATTGGTAACGCACTTATTCTTGATACTGTTACGTTTCTACAATTAGCATCATCTAAACAATACCCATTTGCATTTATGTGAACATAGTAAGTTGCATTTATTGATGCCGTAAAATCTAAAGGAGATGAACCATAAGAAACGACTGTTCCGTTAGGTGTTGAAACTGTAACTGTAACCCAATCAGTAGGTATACTTGATAATACAGTATAAGTTACTCCAGCAACACCATTATTCCATTGGCTATATTCATCTGTGTATTGTCCATTACCCGCTGAACACAATGTGGTTACGTCAGGTGTTGTGGTTGTTGGTAGGTTTTCTACACTCCAAGCTGTTGTATTCAAACAAGGACCTGGTGGTGGTGGAGGTGAACACGTAAATGCTAAACTAAAAGTTGATGTTGTACTATATCCGTGTACAAGTATAAAATATGTTACACCTGGTGTTGAAGTCCAAGAATACGATGCTGCAGTCCCCGTACACGACGGTCCGTTATCATCTATACCACCTACACAAACAGGTGTTGTACAAGAACCTTGAAACACTGACATCTTACTGTCCCAAGCTGTGACACACAGAGATGCGGTCATTACATCTCCGGTGCCAACAACTTTATACCACACACCTCCCGTCGTTTGTGTGGTCCCACAAGAACCTCCTTCACCTGCACCTGTTAGGGTTGAACCCACAGTAGTTCCCCCGACTAATGAACCACAAGTAATTGTAGTCGCATTACATATTAAATCATTAGCAGGTGCAACAATTGGACAACCCAAATTAAATGTTACATTATATGTACCTGTTGTTTCAGGGTCTAAAAGAATATAATATGTAACACCAGCAGTAAATGTCATTGGGGTTACTCCATTAAAACTTCCTGTAAAGCTAATGTCATCAATACAGTTCCACCCTGTACTACCACACCCACCTGACGCAGGTTTCCAAAAGAAATCAACGTATCCTCCTGTGATTGATGTCACATTAAGAGTATATGTTCCTGTCTGAGTAGGTGTGAATTGGAATATTCTTTCTTGTCCTGGTGTTGAAAATCCACAGGTACTGACATTCCACCCTGCCCCTCCACCTGACATTGTTGTAGAAACATTAGTTCCACAACTTGCAATTGTTGTAATCGAAGAACAAGGATTATATACAGGAGCACAAGTGACTCTGTAACTTAATATTGTTGTTGCACTTAGATTTGCACAACTATAATTTGTAACAAGTATTGAATACGTTCCATTTGCAGGACAAACCCAAGTAAGTGATGCCTTTGTTCCACCACAAAACGGACCGTTGTCGTCATTCTGAGCCAATACAGTTCCACCTGTAGCGGTTGAGTATAGTCTTAAATATGTATCATTTGTAAACGCACTATTACAAGTAGAAAAATCGTAAGTACATCCAGCTGTTGCCGTGAATCTCCAATACCTTTTTGCTGATGATGCGTTTGACACATTTTGGAATGTCCCTGTTGGTGTAATAACACCCATATTCACAAGACCTGTTGTTGAACAAAATTGTGAAAGTAGATTAAAATTTACTAATAACGTAAATAGGAGTAATGCAAGTTTTTTCATATGACCTTTAATTTTGTGGGTTTAAAACTAAAGTCACACTTGAAGAACCTTGTGGTGGAACCCCCATCTACCATGGGCCGGTCGTGTCTTTACTATAAATAGAAAGATATACGTAAAAATACGTAGTGAAAATACCAAAAAAGGGGTGAATTATCATACACCCCTTCTTGTTTAATATTTAACAGTTAATAATTAATATTGATAAGTTTTAACAAATTCACCATTTTTATAATAAATGATAACTATCCCTTTATAATATTCGTTAACTTCTTTACCTGACAAATCAACAATTTTTTCGACTTCTTTTTGATGTCTGTTATCAATTGCTATTATTGGATATACTTTTGTTTTACCGTCAAAATCGTATTGAATAAGTCTATAGTAATTAATTACATTTTCTACTTTCATGTCAAGTAAATCATAATCTATAATGTTTTGTGAATATCCTGAACCCAAAATATTTCCAACAATTGTTGAATTTTTAAAATCACCTGTGGTTGTTTTTTCGATTATAAAGTGACTTGAATTAAATTCTGATGCCGTTTGCCACTTCAATAAGTTAAAACCATCTTGTTTTACACCATCAAAATATGTGAGTTCAACAGGCAAAGATACAGGACTTGTTAATGTTATATCATCAATTCTGAATTGAGTTGATGTTGATGTTTGAGTAAATCTAATTCTTAAGTTATTAGTAATTGGAATTGTTCCTGATGGACTTATTAATCTCCATATTGCCGTTCCACCTCCAGTTGGACGACTATAAGATAAAGTTGTATAATTAATACCATCCGAACTAACTTGTATTAATAATTCATTATTACCAGCTATTGTACTTTTGAAATGATTTAATGTTAAAAATACTTCAGAATACGTTGATGTGTTGATTCCTGAAATTGTAAAACTTCTTGGTGTGGAATTTGTAAAAAAAACATTAGCATTGTCATCATTTGGTGTTGGTGAAGATGGTTGTGTCCTCCTTACATCTACATTTCCTGTGTATGTAATTGGGCTTGAATTTTGCCAACCATTAAATGAACTGACAGAAGTGTTAGAAGTTACTGTACCAAAATTTTCAGAATAGATGGTTGTTTGGGAAGATAGAATTTGCGAAACCATTAACGCAAACATTAACAATAAATTTTTCATTATATGACCTTTTAATTATAAGTATCAAAAATATAAGAAAACAATGTTAATTTTAAATTAAAAAACCCCCAAATTCTTGGGGGATTTCTTTTTTGTGGAACCAACAATAATCAAAGAATTATTATTCTTTTTTCGACTTTGTTATTTTTAATTGTTTGAAATTGTATTTTGTTGAAAACCTTGTGTATTAGGGTTATATGAAGACGGAAAACCACTTGCGGATGGTTGATCGATTATAATTCTCTTATTATACACACAACCATCAATCGCCGTTATTTCAATATTGTATATTCCTGCCGTTAACAAAAATTGATCTTCTTGATTTGGGATAATACCTGAGCCATTGCCAGTCCAATTATATGTAGCAGTACCGTTTAATATTGTGACATCCGCAGAACCATTATTTCCACCAAATGTCGTAACGTCAGTTTTTAATATTTGTATTACCAACGGTTGTGGATCTGTCAATGTTAAAGTAGCAACTGAAGAACTCAAATTAGAGTCGGTTACATCAAAAACATATTGTCCACCAGATAAATTAGTTGCAATAAACTGAGTTCCATTTATCTGTAAACCATTTATTGTGTAAGGTTCAACACCTCCTGTTATATCAATAATAATTTCTCCGTTATTGTACCCGTTACATGATGGGTCTATTTTGGTTGTTTGTAATGACATCTGTTGTGAAAATGATACAGATACCGTTAAAAATAATGATGCTAATGTGATGATTAAATTTTTCATGTTCTTTTTTTTATTTTAATTATTAAAGTATAGTTATTCTTTTTGTTTCTGTTCCTTTTTCTGTTGTTACATAAATCATATAGATACCTGTTTTAAGATTATCAACATATAATTTTGATAAAGATGATTTGTCGTTATAAACTTCTTCACCATTGATTGTATTCACAATTCTAATTTCACTTACATTTTCTTTAGTCTCTATTGTGAAATTACCATTTGATGGGTTTGGATAAGTTGAAATGGCTGATGTGTTGTTAGAAATACTTGGACTAATCAAGTTAGGATTGTTAAGAGTTGGTAATGATGGGTTTGGTTGTGAAATTGTAAAATAACCGATTCCTACACAACCAATAGAATCTGTAACCATTATTTTATAATAACCTGAAGTTAATCCTTGTTGGTCTAAATTACCTTGGTTTTGAAAACTACCACCCGCAGTAAACCATTGGTAAGTAAATGAACCTGTTGTATTTGAAATATCTACAATATCTATTTGTCCGTTAGACAAACCAAAAGAAGTTACATTTGATTGTGTTCCTGAAATTGTGATAGGAAGTGGATTGTCAACTGTAAGAAATGCTGCGATTGTACTGTTGTAAGAATCTGTTACAGTTACTGAATAATTTCCTGCCGAAAGATTTGATATCGTTTGAGTGGTATCACCATTACTCCATTGGTAAGTATAAGGAGGAAAACCACCTGAAGGAAGTGCGGTAATTTCACCATCAGAAAAGTTAACACAAGTTGGGTTAGTTTGAGAAACCCCAAGATTGAAAGGTACTTTAGTTTGTGCGAATGTTACAACTGTTAGAAGTGTAAAAAGAATTGTGTTTAAAATTTTTGTTTTCATTTTTTTTATTTTTTAATTGTTAGTTATTTTTTGTTTCTACAAATATATAGGTGATGTATGTTGTTAAATCCTGTTTTCGGAGGGTAGGTATTTTGAAGTTCAGTAGTTGTTATTAAAATGATTAAGTGTTATTACTTAACAACTAACTTTTGAGTTACATTATTTACTGTCACAAGGTAAACACCTTCACATAAATCACTTACAGACACCTCACCGATAAAGGTAGATTGAGTTACAACAATTTGTCCGTTGATGTTTGTGATTGTTAAGTTACAATCATCATCCTTACCTGTTTTAATCGTTACAGAACCATTTGAAGGGTTAGGGTATACAAGTAGTTCATTTGAAGTTAATTCACTCACAGATGAGGTATTTTGGGTGTTTAACATTGTATTCTCAGAAGTCATACAACCATTTGCGTCTGTTACAAGAAGTTCATAGAATCCTTCAGAAAGATTATTTAAGTTTTGTGTTGTGTCACCATTGTTCCATTCGTAAGTGTATGGTAATGTTCCACCATTAACTGTAATGTTAATTGAACCATCAGAAGTGATTGTAGGGTTCACAGAAGTTATGTTTGATACAAGTAGTTCAGGTTGTCTTACACTTAAAGTGTCAGAGTGAACACAATCAAATCCATCAACAACTGTAAAAATATAATTACCTGAAGTTAAATTTGTTAAAGTGTTACCAACAACACCGTTATTCCATACAGCATCAGATACAAATTCACCACCTGAAATGTTTACAGAAATTTCACCATTTGACATCCCAAAACATTTTACGTCAGAAACCAAAGATTCACTTGTAATTTTTTCGTATTTTTCAACATAAACTGAATCAGTAAATCTACAACCATTCGAATCAACAATTTGAACTAAAACAAACCCGTCGTTTGATACTGAAATTGTTTCGTTAATATCACCATTCATCCATTCATAGTTATAAGGTGTTGTTCCGTCAAGGTTCAATACAGATACAATCTTATCTCCTGACACACAATCAACATTAGTTTTGAATGTTCCACTGATTGTGTTGAATTCTTTTGCCATTTTCACAGCCAAATGAGAATTCAATGTTCCTGCTCCAAGTAATCCCTGATAATTTGGGTTAATTAAATACATATCAGAGTTTGCGGTTTCTTTTAAGATATACTCAATATTATCAACAGTTAAACAAGGATTAACAGATAACATAAGAGCGACAGTTCCTGAAACAAAAGGAGATGCAAATGAAGTTCCATTTCCTGTGACGTATACCCCAGGTGAAGTAGTTAATGGAACGTCATATCCTGGTGCACAAATATCAACCATTGAATTGTGTTGGTGAGTTGTGTTTGGGTCTCCCATGAATCTTTCGTGGTTATTTGCAAACCCCACAGATGAAACAGATATTACGTGGTTGTATGAAGCAGGATAAACAAGATTAAAAGAACCACCACAAGTAGAACCATTTCCTGCTGAAGCAACAATTACAGTTCCGTTAGAATAAACCTCATCAATTACCATCTGAGCATATGAATTGAAAGAACAAGAAGATGCCCAACTTGCGTTTATAACTTTAGCTCCTGAATATGTGGCATCAAGCATTTCATTATAAGACATTGTTCTTAGTTGTAATCTTGAATTATAACCAATAGATGAAGTTCCAACAGTGTTATTAGTATTTCCACCTGCAATTACAGCAACTGCAGTTCCATGTCCGTAGTTCGTGTTTGTATTGTTTAATGTAATGTAATCATATTTTCCTGTTAAATCTTCGTGATTAACGTAAAAGTTAGCGTCAGTAATAGCAATAGTCACAGTTGAACCTTTTGTGTAATCCCATGCCTCTTTTGAACCAATCATATCAAGTGCCCACTGATTTGGAACGACAGTGTTATAATCGTTTGGAGTTTCTAGTGTTTGATAGTCAGGACCCACTTCAGGGTTCACAAACAAATCGTTTCTTTTTTTAAGTGATTCAACAATAACTGTAGAACTTACATTTGATTGTAATTCATATACGTTTTGAAGTGTTTGACTTTTTGATGATGGAAACGCCTTTTCAACAGAAGTAATGTTTAGTGTTTGTAGTTCAGTTCTTACTGACTCAATGTTTGGAATTGTAACCCATACTCTATTTTGAGCGAATGTGGTTAACATTGTTAAAGTTGTTGCGATTGTTAAAAATACTCTTTTCATATTGTTAAATTTTTGGTTCTAACAATAGATAGGAGTATATTATAGTAGAATCCCCTTTTTGAAGGATGGGTATTTTTGATTTCAGAAATAGGACTTAGAACGATATAGTAAAACTACGTAGTTAGTAGGAAAAGTATACGTATACAAACAAAAAAAGGGGAATTTACATTCCCCTTGTTTCTTATTCTATTTTTAGATTTGATTATCTCAATTCTCTTAAATCGAATGTACGTACACCATCAACTGTGATACGTCCGTAGAAACGGTTATTAACCATTTTCTTAGCGTATCTTGTCATAATACCTTTGATAGGTGTGAAGTTGAATGGATTGTACATTGTAGGTGTTAATTGTAGAGGTACATACGGTGCGTAAACATAACCTGTGTCAAGTAACGATGTTCCTTTGTGTCCAATCAAAACTTGGTTTGGTGGGAAGTAAGGATCACGGTATACTTGATAACGTCCTGCAAGAGTACCAACTCTTTCAATACCCATGTTATACTGATCTTGCTCAGGAGATGCATTAGATACGTGGAAGTATTCTAAATCATCAAAGATTGCTGAAACTTCAGAAGATACAACGATCCAGTTAGCACCACCTCTTAAAGTAGATTTGTGGATTTGTGCTGACAATTGGTTGATTGCTGTAATCAAAGTTTGGTTCCAGTCTTTTTGAGTGTAAGAAGTTTGGTTAGCAATTCTTCTCCATCCGTTGTAATCCCAACGAAGGTTCCATGCCGCTCCTTTACGTAAGTCACGTAAAATTTCACGATCGATTTCTGCAGCAACTTGTTCAGACAATAAAGCTGTCAATTCAGCTTCAGCATCAATGTTGTGGAATGCAGAAACGTCTTGTGCCAATTCAGGAGACCATTGTGCTCTTAATTTTCTTTCTGTTACAGATACAGTAACTGACTCAAGGTCGAAAGAAACTTCACCGATAGCATCTTCAAATTCAAGTTCCGCATATCTTCTATAAGTTGCAGAAAATGCAGTTCCTGAAGTCACAGCAGAAAGGGTTGCTCCTGTGTAACCATCAAGTGAAGTAGCGTTACAGTCAGCACATACAGGACAAGAAAGATCCACTTCAAGGAAAATACAACCATCTTGATCACAAATGTTATCGTAAGAACCACCATTTCCGTTAGGGAATGTAGTAGATACTTGTGAATAAGTAGGACTAACAATACCTTTACCATATTGTTGAGTAACAACTCTAAATAATAAAGAACCTGTTCCTACTGTACAAGGTGAGTCAGCACTTACACCTAAACCAGCACCTTTAGTGATTGTTAAATCAGAAAGGAATGCTTCAGTATCGATTTCAGAACCATCAGGACCCATAAGTTTACCAACACCAGCGTCATAGAAACCACACATTTTGATAATTACTTTTCTTACTCCTGTTGTTTCATAATCAGTTTCGTTAGGTACTAAATTACCATTACTCCAAGAAACTGTAGTAGTAGGAGAAGTCACAGCAGTCCATCTTCCTTTAGAATAATCGAAAAGTCCTGGAGGATCTAATCCAGCTTCAGCCCCTTCGTAAAATAAATCATAAAGATTTTTAGCGTACTGTGTACCGTCATTATATCCAGTGTTAGTAGTTGCGTTTGAACCTGGTGCACCAATTGGTTGGTTGTGAATTGCACTTGTGGTAGGATTTGCAGTTGTGTAACCTTGGATTTTAGGTACGAAGTAGAACAATTTACCAATAGGTAAGTTCATTGCTTGTACAGAAACGATGTCGTTAGCCAACAATTTAGAGAATACACGACGAACGATAGGGAAAACTACAGTTTCGAAAGAACCTGAACTATCAGTTGACGCGGCTTCGTTAATTAGGTGAGACGCTTGGTTTTCATATAATTGTGCCATGTTCTCTTTGATGTGTCCTTTAAGACCGTCTAGGAATCCTAATTTATCCCATTTGTTAATTGTATCTTCTTTGATAACTTTAAGGTGCTTAAGACCGATGTTACCAACAAGACCTGATTCTAATAATGCTCCCATTTTTATTTTTTTAATTTGAGTTTATTTATTTGTTTATTTTATTTTTGTCATCAAATCCTTCATTCTTAAGAATTGTGGATTTTCATACGTTTTACTTTCGATTAGATTTGTTGATGAACCATTAGATGGTGTTTTAACAACTCGTCTTTCGATAGATTCTTTTATTGTATTAGATGAACCTTTTCCATCTAATTCTGTTTTAATTGTTTTGTACAAAGATTTTGATTCTTTCAAAGTATCGACTTCGTCAAATCTTCTAAGAATGTTAATCTTTTCTTGTTTAGTAGTTGAATGTTCAGTGAACAATCTTGTTGAATACGCCAAATTGGAATTAAATACAGCAACTTCATTCAATTTGTTTCTAAAGAAGTCAAGAGCCTTTTTGTACTCTTCATTTTTTTCTCTTAAAACATTGATTTCATTTTGTACTGATTCAGAATGAACACCGTTTTCACCGTAAACTAAGTTTCTGTTTGGAGTGACCCCTTTTCTTAAGCCTCTACCACGTTTAGAACCTTTACCATATGTTCTAGCAGCTTCTTTTGTTTCTGCTTCTTCTTCATGGTAATCCATTCCTTCGTTGTATTCTTCTTCATTCCATTCTTCATCCATTTCTTTATCTTCCATTTCAGTAACACCATGTTTGATTTTTGGATATTTAAACTTCGGACCTTTTCTTTTCAGATTTTCACCTTGTTTTTTATCATCCTTGAATCCTTTGTCGTTTACTTCCATTTTAGAAAAAGTTTTCATCGGTTTTCCAAAACCAAGTCCAACAGCTTTGAATGCCTCCATTACGGATTCCAAATCTTCTTCATCGATTTCATAAACTGTTTCTTCTTGTTCTTCTTCTTCGTCCATGTACATACCTTCAAATTCTTCTTCTTCGTCCATGTACATACCTTCAAATTCTTCTTCTTCGTCCATGTACATACCTTCAAATTCTTCTTCTTCGTCCATGTACATACCTTCAAATTCTTCTTCTTCGTCCATAAACAAATTAAAGTCCATGTTTTCTGATTCTTCAACTTCTAACTCATATATCACATTTTCTGCCATTTGAGTTTCTTCTGTTTCTTCGGGTTCATCACCAACACTTATAAGATATTCAACATCCTTTTGATTATCTGACAAATGGATATAATCATCGTCTTTTTTAACAATGATTCCATCTTCATCACCCATCGCTTTGAATACTTTCAAAATTTCTTCAGGGGAAGCTGATGTCATATCAAGTGGTGGCATTTCATTACCCGTTTCATTATCACCCATCATAGGTTCTTCTAGGTCGGAAAAATCGCCTACTTCTTCATCACCTTGCGGTTCATTAAATTTTTCTACCGCAGAAAAGTCAATTTCCTCACCTTCAGGTTCAACTTCCGTTTCGTCTTCTAAGTCAACATCAACTTCTTCTTCACCTTCTGGTTCTTCAGGAGCGTCTTGTTCCCGTAGATTTTTTTTGTAACCACCTAATGATTCTTTTACTAATTCACTGATTTCTTCCTTCATAGTTGAAGCAAGTATTCCTTTTGCGTTTTCATTGATAGCGTCTTCAAGGTTCTTTATTTGTAATAAAGCCTCTTCAACTACCGATTTATTTTCATTTATTCCCATTTTTAAATGCAATACATTATGCGTTTATTTACCAAATAAATATGTAGCAAGTTAAAAAAAGTTTATTTTTGGATAATGTCAGACAAAAAAAAGTTCAATAAAACAAAAAAAGGACACATTACGTGTCCTTTCAATCCTTAAAAGAATAGTTTATCAATAATTTTCTTCACCAAGAATATCGTATAATTCGTCCTCGTGGTTATCAGAAATATAAGCCAAATCATCTTTGAAATTAGACATAATTTTTTTAGCCAATTTCATTGCTTTTCCTTTCATCGAGTCATCGTAATCCCCTAACTCCTTAAGTGCGTTAACAACTTCATCAAACACATCCTTTATTGTTATAGACATTCCTTTACTTTCCTTTTTATTATCATCTTCTTCTTCTTTGATTACACGTTTAACAATTCGTGTTAAATCTCTTTCAGTCAGACGGTTAATTTTTTTCATAATTTTATTTTTAATTTTTTTATTTTAATAATAAATATAAGTTAAAAAAAAAAAGGACACGTAATGTGTCCTTCTAAACCTTAAAAATTTAATTGATTATTCAATTACCTCATCAATTTTACTTTCTGTAATTGAAGTTATTCTCCAATCCATTGTATAGTTTTCATAAACTTTGGTAACTTTTGCTTCAACGTCAGTCGGTGAATAACCCAAAACCAATTTTTCTTCTTTCATCTTTTTTACTTTACCTGATTCAGTATCCAATAAATCAGAAGTAATTTTTGCTACAAAATATTTTTCTCCTTGTTCCATAAATTTTTATTTACCCAAATAATCGGATAATCTTTTCATTAAGTCAACTGATTTTTCTAAACCGCCAAAAGAATTTACATTTTCATGCTCTGTAAGTTTTTCTTCATATTTAGGTCTATCTTCTTTATTTAAGTATAGATATGCTCCAGGTGTAGAAGGTGAAGATACCAAGTCGAAACATATTAGTTCAAAATCTTCTTGCACTTCATTTTGTTCACCTTTCTTAACCAATGAACCAACCCCACGCGAAGACACACCCATAGTAACCCCTTGTCTCATCATGTTTGCTGCAATATCGCCTTTAGACGATACAATACCTCTTTCATGGAATCCTGGTGTTGTAAGTAATTTAATTTTACCCATAAGTACGTTACCTTCCCACCATACATCTGTTATTAAATGTGAAACTCTGTCCAAATCAATTAAAGATGATTCAGGGTGATTTAATTCCGAAATTGACATCCCTTTATTAATCATTTCTTTGTACTTTTCGGCTTCTCTTTTCAATATTTTTTCAGGGTATACCCTTCCGTTTCTGTTTGGTACACCGTATTTTTGTAGTGTCGCATAAAATACAAATGGTTTAGAATAATCTAATTGTCCGTAGGATTCATTTATTGTTTTATTATTTCTTACATCATTTAAACTGATTAATCCTGCGTCGTGTTCAATTAAAATCCCTTTACCAATATCACTAGGTCCTAATATTTTCATAATACTTTTTAAGTATAAATATTATATCATACTGAATTCTTTGATTTTTGTCTTGCTTAAGGTAAAGTATTTAGAATTTTTCAGTTCGTCAAAGTATACCGATTGTGCAATTTTTTTAATTTTGTTTCTTAAAATAAGGGATTTGAAATCATAATCTTTGTTATGGATAAAAAGGGTGATTTCTAAATTTAGAAAACTTTTTTTGTTCTTTTGTATTCCACTTGTTCTTAAATCTAAATCTACTATTTGTTTTCTTTCGAAGGTGTTTGTTTCGACTACTTCTAACAGGTTGTGTAATATTTGTCTTTTAATTTGTCCTGTAATTTTTGTCCAATTTGTGTAATCGTCATTTGGTTCAATCCAAGTCTGTATAACAATGTATAAAGATTTGAACTCTTTGGAATCGACTGTGCCGTAATAACACTTTGCATCATCAAAAATGTTTAATTTTGACGTTTTTCCTTTTTTCATTTTTCATAACTTAATCGTTTATTGTTTTAGTTAAATATAAAAAATTATTAAGGATATGTCAAAATTTAAAAAAATCCCTTATATTTATATCAATAACGACAAAAAATATGATTATAGTAGAAGTAAAGAATGCGAATTCTATTGAAAGCGCTTTGAAAACCTATAAATTTAAAGTTTATAGAACAAAGCAAAATGAAATTTTGAAAAATAGGCAAGAATATGTAAAACCTTCAGTGAAAAAACGCTCACAGAAAAATAAGGCTATTCATATTCAAAAAAACAAGAACTAATTATTCGCTCTTTTTTGAATCCCTTTTCCCAAAAATTCTTTCAGTAGAAGTTAAACCTAATGTACCAAACGCTAGTAACCCAACAGTTTCAACTAGCATATCTGATGGTGCAATTTCACCATGTGAAAATGAATTAGCAAGAAGTGTAACATTTAAAAATAATACACAAATCAATCCTGATAATCTTTTTGATGAAATACTACCTGATTCATCACTCAATAGTTTTACTATAAAATTTTTCATAATCCCGCATTTAAATTTCTTAGTTTATATAAATTATAATAATCGTATTTCGACTCTTTTATTTTTTGTATTGTATCATTAACTGCCTTTGTAAGTTCAGTATCTTTGGACTCATTCAAACTCATTTTTAATTTTGAAATTGCTTGTTCTTTCAAGTTGTCCATTTCTTTTTTTATTTCTTTTGTCGATAATTTTACGATTGAATTTAATTCTTTTCTTTCTTGTTCACTTAAATTAGAAAAACGATTAGTTAAAGTTGAATTTGCAATTTTAACCATTGAACTAATTGGAACATTTATTTTTTCGATTTCTTTTTCTTTTTTACTTTCAGTAATAATTTTTTTGATATTTTTTTTAGATTCTAAAACTGTTTCTAAATTTTTGATACTATTGTTGTAAATGATAGTATCAATATCATTATAGTTGTTTGAATCTTTTTTTACGATATTACTAATCCAATAGTTTACCATACCAAGTTCTTCGTCATTGTTTTCAATCAATATTTGAGCATATTCTATTGATTCATTGATATAATCATCAGCAATGTCGTTCGGTAAGTTTTTATTTGTGGACAAATCATCATAAATGAAATACAATTCAGATAAATCTTTGTTTTCTAAAACCACAGATTTAAATTGATTCATAAACATTTTGAATTGAGGTTTCCCATACAATTCAATTGATGCTTTTTCTATTTTTGATTTAATATTTCCAAAAGTATTCATATTGTTTTTACAATAAATATTTACTTGTTGATTAAATCGTTAAGTTTTTCATTTATTTCTACAAGAGAATTTTTTCCTTTGGACAAATCTAGTGTATCATTTCCATAAAATAACGTTTCTTCTAGTATCAAATCTAACCCATCTTTAACAAATCTTTCAGGTGTTACTGCGGCTTCACCACCTGCTGGTGGTTCACTCGGTGGTGGAGGTGCCCCACCTCCTGGTTCAGGAGGCATTCCTCCACCTTCAGCAGGTGCCCCTGCAGGTTCAGAATCCTTTTTACCATATAAATTATCGATATTATCAAATAATCCTGTTTTAGTAATAACTTCTGCAGTTTTACCAAGTTCAGCAGCAACCGCTCTTTCAACCCTCTGTTGTTGTAAGTCAAGTCTAATTTCTTCATCACTAAATCCAAGTATGTGTTTCTTAGCCCATGACGCTGAAACAGGAGCAACTGAATCTTGAATCGGTGCAACAGCGTCTTTGTATAACGTAATTTTTTCTTTCCATACTTCCACACCAAGTAAATCTGCTTGTTTGGATGGGTTGTGAAGTCCAAGACTGAAATTTGTTAATTCATCTTCAAACCCTAACAAAAATAAATGTATAATCGCAATTTTATTCAATTCCGCCAACATTGATTTTTGGATTCTATTGATTGTTCTTGCAAATCTAATATCAAGTAATGATAAGTTTTTACCATCACCCACCGCTTCTTCAAAACCTAAATAAGCCTTTGGTACACGAAGTGCGGTAACCAATTTCTTTTGGATATATTCAATATCTGCGATTTCCGCCAAGTTTGTACCACCAGGTAATGTCTCTATTGGGTTTGTTTGTGCCGGATCTCTAACAGGAATAAAGAAGTCTTGATCGACTGCCAACTGATTGTACCTCATATCAACGTTACCTGTTTTGGGATCAGCAATCTGATCTCGTTTGAATTTGTTTGCAACTCTTTGTACATATGGGTCAACATCTTTATCATCCATGTTTCCAACAAATACCTTAAACACTCTTCTTTCAGGTGCTCTTGACACCCTGTATATTAACATAGCATCTTCAGAAAGTAATAATTGTTTCCAAATTCTTCTTGCTTTTTCTAACATAGATGTTCCGTAAGGAAGTTTTCTGTCATCACCTAATATTCTGAAATGTCCTACTTCCCAAAGATTGAATTCCATGTTTTTTTCTTTCCATACAAACTTCAATGCATCGTTTTCCATTTCTTGTGAATACTTGTCAGGTTGAAAACGCATCCCTTTTTCCAATCTTTCAATTTGGATATTCGGTAATTGTTGACATCCTACAACACCTTTTTCTGGATCCAATTTCAAATAAATAAAGTTGTCACCAAATTTACAAGTGTTTCTTGTCCACATTGGGAGATTTGTATTAATATCCATTCTGGTGACAAATAAATCAGTCAAAACAGATTTAATTCTTTTTGATTCAGAATAAACTTTTAATATATCACCATCTTTATCGGGTGTTGTAGATTCTTCAGCATAAACATCAAGAGCTGCCGATATTTCAGGTGTATATTCCATTGATTCATAGTCATAATATGAAGCCATTCTTGTTGGTTCATAATATACTGCTTGTTGGTAAAGGTTAGATTCAACCTTTTGCCATTGTTTACCCAAATAAACAGTTTGTTGTGCTTGAAGTTTTTCAACTTCATATTCTTGTTTATCTGTTGTTTTTAATAGTTCTTTTTTATCGAACTTGAATACGGGTGATTGTTGATCGAGTGTAGCACTTGGACCGAATGTCTTACTCAACCTTTGCCATATTGTATATTTGTCTTGTGCCATTATTTTCTTTTTTAAAAAATTAAATAGGTTTACCTATAAACTAAACCCTTCCTTTACCGAATAACCATAAATAGTTTTCATAGTCACTTTTAGTCGGTCCACTTTTTGGGAAATTGTTCATACCATAAACATCAACAGGTATACCTGGATTAAAACTTCTTGTTGGATCGGCATGAACCTTTGATTCAACTTGCCAAGATTCAATCATTGCCTTAGTTTGTTCTGTTGCTTTTTCCAATTGTGCAAAAGAAGTTTCAGCAACATATATCGCCATTGCAAAAGACATAATTAAGTCATCATGTTGTCCTTTTTGGTGATCAGGTCTACCATTCACATATACAAACGTATTTAGTTCATTAAATAATCTTTGTGATTTTAAAGAAAAGTCATATCTTAACGCTTCTTCAAACGCTTGTATAATTAAAACTCTTTTTGCATTAAAATTAATTCCCGGTATTTTATCTTGTGCCTTAGGGTTCCACTTCCATTTATCTGCTGGATTTACTCCATCAACATATAAATTTCTATATCCTAGTTCTTGTAGTTTTCTTGATGTAGAAACACCCATACCCCCCGTTATATCGGTAACAATAAAGGCGTTATACATAGTTCCCCATTTATATGCGATTTCTGCAAGTACATCAGGTGGAATTTTTCCCATGTATTCTAATACTTGTTCCCTATTGTCAAAATCAATCACTGATATTGTACTAAAATCTTCACTATCACCTCTTGATACATCAACACCCATAATATATCGGTGTCCTGCAATTGGTTCTTTCCATTGCCAAAGAGCACCACCCATAAATTTATTTTCAGGTTCTTTGATATGGTTTTCTTTTATTTTTTTCATAGTTTCAGGTGGGATTACATTATCCCCTGAACCTAAAAAGTTACATTCTAATTCCTGTGAAATTTTTCTCTTATCGAATTTAAGTTTTTTAGCCATAGCCTCGAACCAAGAACTATATGCCTTATAACCATTTTCAATTTTTTCTTTTATTTCAGGAAAATTTCTGTCACTAACTTTTATTTGACTATAGTCTAATGTGATTTCATTATCATTATAATCACTTCTATTCAGCATATAGTGAACAATGTCATCACATTTTATAAGTTTTAAATCTTTTGAATATCGTGGATCACGATACCAATACATTTCTGTTATTCTAAAGTCATTCATTCCTTTGATTGCTTGACTGTATATAGAGTAGTAAATTGGGTCGAATCCGTTTGGTGTTGAAATTACAATAACTTTACCCCCTGTTGATAAAGACGCCATACACGCAGACCAAAAATCTTCATCGGCATCAATGTACGCCGCTTCGTCAAATATTAGTATCGTTGGTGTATAACCACGAAGTGCATCTTTTGATGTTGCAACCGCCTTCACTTCACACCCATTAGTTAATTTAAAGTGTCTTTGTGAATTTTTTTCATTTGAAAATGTTACACCCATCCATTTCGGCCACTGATCAACAAACGCACGAACTTTGTTTGCCATTTCGACTGCCGTGTCCAATTTGTTAGCGATTATAAGAATTTTTTCAGGTTTTTCCTTTCTTGCAAAAACAAGTCTTTTGGAAGCCCATGCAGATGTTACTGTTGATACACCTGCTTGTCGATATTTAAGTGCGATGTTTTCTTCACATTCATCGTAATCTTTTACAAGTGTTACTTGATCATTAAACAGTTCTAACGGAACATATTTTGATTGTGTGTTATCGTAAGTTTGCAAATATGTTTTAAGTGCGTAGGGTGTGTCCTTTACACATTTTGCATATTCTAATAGTGCTTGTTCTTTTGATAACGCCATTCATTTAGATTTTTCTTTTAATCATATTGATTAATTCACCCTTTGTTGTATGTGGTGGTAAATGTTTTTCCAAAATGTTAAGAATACTTTCTTCCAACTTTTTAACTTCTTCTTTTGATTCTGTTTCTTTAGTTTTTGGAAGTCCTTTATGTTTTGTTGATGCGAAATCTTCTAAATCTTTTTCAGACATTTTTTTTGCCATGTCTTTAACTTTTTTTGAAACTTTAGATTTAGGTGTATCCCCTCTTTTGACTGATAAAGCTAAACCCATTATTTTTTGTTGTTGTTTAGAAACCGCCTTTTCTGTCATTTCACCTTCTTCCATTTCTTCTTCGTATGTAACAAATGGTGTTTTTTTTGATTTAGCATTGGCAATCGCCGCAGTATCTGATTTAGATATATTCAGAACACCTGTTGATTGTTCAACAATTTTTTTATACAAAGCATTTAATTGTTTCCCATCCAATTTTTCCAAGGTACTAATTGAAAATCCTTCATAAAGAAGTTTAGCCAATTTAGGATTCATATGTTTCATCTTGCACTAAAGTTTTTTCCCATTTTAATACGATATCTCGTTCATATAATTTGTTTTCGATTTCCTTTTCTGTTTCACCAAAATTGAAAACCAATCTTTTTTTCTTTTTTATTAATATTTCGTCACTATCAGACCTTTCCCATCCAAGAGCAATTACACCATCAACTGAATCATACACACCAAAGAAATCGGAATTTTGTATAAGATTTAATTCAATCAACGAATTTTTCAAAGTTCCAACTCTTTTAATAAACTGAATTTCAGGTGGTTGTGGTTTTCCTGATGCTGGTTCCGAATCCCAATCTTCACCCCACACATCGTCCAAGTCAGAAAAGATGAATTCATATATATTATCACCTTTATAGTTCGGACCTAATTCATTAATATAAATCAACTTCATATAAGTGTTCCGTTTGGTGAAATTTTAACTTGTGTCCCATCAATTGAAAAGATTAAATTTTTCTTGTTCGTAATTCCAATAAATTTTGCTTCTGAAAAATCTTCAATAAGTCTTTCTGCTGCAACTTTTTGTTGTCTTGTTTCACTTAATCTTACAATTTCTTTTTTGGTTTCCAACTTATTTAATTTTTCATTTAAAAATTGTTTCTTTCTTTTTTCTTCAAGAAGTGTTTTTTCGGTTGGTTTGATGTCAAAATATTTTGATAGGACTTTTTCTACTCTTGATTCTGTATAAATTGAATCCATTACATTACCATACATTTCTTTTGGTTCTGCTAATGTTGGTTCCTCTGAACCCATATCAGGCTCACCACCCATATCAAATTCATCTTCACCACCTAAATCAAGTTCACCTGGTCCTTCAACACCATATTCATCTTCTTCTTCAAATTTTGATAAAATATCATCTTTATCGTCTTCATCTAGATTTTCTAAATCAATTGCTGATAAAATAGAATTAACAACATACTTAATATCTTGCGAATCCATACCTTTTTCTTTATCGTAAGCTCTGATTTTTTGTCCGAGTTTACCTGTAAGTCTTTGTATAGATTTTAATGCTGATGGTTCACCACTTTCTTCACCACCCATTTGAGGTGCTCCCATATCCTCGTCACCAATTGGTGGTTCTTCAGAACCCATATCTTCATCACCCATTGGTGGTTGTTCTGATCCCGTGTCTTCAGATCCCATAGGTGGTGCACCCATATCCATATCTTCAGACCCCATAGGTGGTTCGCCTGTATCCATGTTTTGGTCACCCATAGGAGGTTCACCTGTATCCATATCTGCGGGTGCTGACATTGCATCTGCTGGCGGAGCGGGTGCAGGAGCGGCGGGTGCAGGTGGTGCTGCCGGTTCAGGGGTAGGTTCAGTTACGGGTTTACTTTTTTTTTTAGTCTTAAGAACAAATTTTTGTTCTCCGATTAAAGGAATTTCTTCATCATTTTCATGAACACGGTTCAATTCACCCGCCATAAGATTTAACTTTTTCATAGCTTCAGAATATGATCTATAGTATTTTCTATGTTTCATGTGTTCAGAATAGTCCAAAGTACTTTCGTTAAGTCCCTTTTTGATTATATATCCTAATCTTTCTTTCACAATACCATAGGTGTTTCCGTCAGCAAGTCTGATAGTATAGTTAGTTGTAGAAAGTTCATTTACTTCCTGTTTAGGTGTTTCATTATATCGAGCAATTTCAAGGATACGTTGAATTTTATTCATACCTTGTAATTTTTCACTACCTAGTGGTTTTAAATCCGCCATTGTTAAATGTTTTTAATGTTTAATTATTTTAAAAAACTTTTTATATAAATATATTGTTGTTTGGTAATTTACTTTTTATTCGAAATTTTCTTGTTCTAATGACAATCTTTTGTCAACAATCTTGTTTTTAAAGTTTTCAAGTTTTTCAATATAACCGTTTCTTCTTAAAAATTTGAATACAAGGTTTTCATAAGAAAATTCGCCTTCTTTCTTTAATCCACAAGTTCTATATTTACGTAATTTTTCTCTATATTTTTTTACTAACTTGACAGCATCTTCCAATTCTTCATCTTCAGCGTTTTCTAAAACACCATCGATGATATCCATCCATTGTTCTGCTTTTTGTTTTACTTTGTTTTTATCTAAAGTAAATTCTTCTTTCTTTGGAATTTGTACCCATTCATTATTCATTATTGAGTATACCCCCAAACTTTCATTTTTTTCATTCAAATCCTGAACATAAACTTCAACTTCATAACCTTTTATATAAATGTCGTGAGCAGCATTAAAAACCGTCTTCTTTAATCTAAATAAATCTTCATAAAGTTCTTTTTTATCACCAGCATCATTAAAGTCATAAAGTATGTGTAAATCAAAATCCGAAAATTCACTCCAATTGTATCCAACTAATGAACCAACCAATATTATGTCGTGAACAAAAATATCAATATCAATGTAATCAATAAATAATTCAGCAATTTTTAATAACCTTTCCCTTATTTCAGGTTTAAGCATCAAATCTTCAACATTTCCTGTTTTATCTTTTTTTGGATTGTACCAAACTTCAGGATTGAGTTCGTCTTGTAGATAAAAACTATTTATAATTTTTTTTGTACTTGCCATAAATATAAATAGTTCATTAGAATTAAAGTTCTAATTTTTTGTATTTGTATTTTTTGGATATTTCTGAATTAAAAAATTTTCCTTGTGATTCAGATAATCTAAACCTCGCATAAACATCATGAGGAAATTCTTCATATTCATATTTTGAACCGTTGTTGAATTCGACAACTAGTGTTTTTGTATCTGTGTCATATTCTGTGGTTTTTAAATTAGAAGAATCAATTTCACAAATTATTTTACCTCCTTCAATGGTTGTTTTTTTTACTGCCATGTCTTATGTATATTTAATTTTAATTTTTTTCGAAAATACTTGATGCAAAATTTTGCCATTCAAAATAAATCATATATATTTGTAGTATATAAATAAACCCTTAAAAAAAACAGTTATGAAAAATTTGATTTTGTCTTTAGTAATGTCAGTAGTCAGCATGATTTCTTTTTCACAAGTAATTGAAATTGAATTTGATGAGTTTACGCTTTTTAATACGGGTATGTTAAGGGGTTATGACAATGTAATTGATTCAACAAATTATGTTGCAGTCAATAAAAATTTAGTAGGTAAAAACAAATATATTTTTGACTTGGATAATAAAACTGCAAAAAGATACCACTTTGGAACACTTGCCGAAAGTGTAGATATACTTACTTTCACCAAAAAAGGGAGTACGGTAGTTCTTACAATGAATGACAAAGAAACTTCAACAGGAAAAACAGTTGTTAGTACTGTTCACTTGAACACAAACAAGAATGATAAAACTAAACCTTACTATTTAATGTACTTTATCAGTACTGTAACAAATACCACCAACGGTACAATTGTTTATAATTAAAAAAAAGGACACCGTTGGTGTCCTTTTTCATTTTATTTAGTTTTATGGTTTTTTACAATATTTAGTTAACATTTCAGCTACCATACCTTGATTTTTCCATGCTTTTGCAGCTGGTATGAATGACGATCGAAGCGTACTAGACGCTTCTGCTCCACATTTAGTTCCTCTATTTCCAGCATTTATACAAAAGTTCTCATCTTTAGATACAATTCCCGAACTCCATGTACCTTTTGCGGTTTTACTATTACAATCAAGTGTTAATCTACCTGAAGTTTCTGAAACACCCTCAACAGATACTGTTAATTCTATTACGTTGGTATCTTCTGTTGTGTTTCCTTTATTGTCAGTAACTTTTTTATAACGTGGGGCAACATTGAATTTCAATTGTGAACCTGCAGAAGTCATAGCTCTATATATGTTCCCATTGTAATCTAATTCAGTGTAACTTACCGGAGTCATAGTAGTGGTTTCAGTTCCTTCACTAATTACTCGTCTAACAATACGAGCCAAATCTGATTCTGTTAATCTAATTATTCTTTTCATAACTTTTTATTTACAATTATTTTTATCATCACCACACACCGCTTTACAGTATTTTAAAGTCAGTTCGGCTAATTTTTTATCATTTTTAAATGTTGTCCCACCGTCGGTAATATTGCTTCTTAAACTGGCACCTCTATCACTTACATAAGATTTAGTAGTTTCATCGTAAGTAAAAAATCTACTGAAGGCATAATATTTTATGTCACTTTTTTGTGAAAATGTTACAGAAGCACTTTCTATCATACTGAACCCTTCACTCGTTCTTTTACACTGTCGTTTACTAATTCCTTGGAGTCCTGAACCAGTAATGTTAAAATTAACAGTACCAACACCATTTTTTAAACCAGCCTTACCCGTAATAGTTAGTGAATTTGGTGCGGTAATACCTTCACGAGCATCACTAGCATACTCTTGAAGTTTAACATCATCTTTCATAGTAATATCTGTTACGGTTTCTGGTGTCATAGTAGTAGTTTCAGTATCTTCATTAATTACTCGTCTAACAATACGAGCTAAATCTGATTCTGTAAGTCTTATAATTCTTTTCATAAATTTTTATTTATACCAAATAAATATGCACAATAAAGAAAAAAACATTTCCGATATTCAAAAAAATAAGAATTGATAAAAGAATAAAAATTAATTACATTTTAAAAAAACAAAAAATATGATTGATTCAGCAGATAGCAACGAAAAATCCAAAAACAAATCACAATCAACAGGTTCGTCAAAAACCCCCGTTTTGGATAATTTTTCAAGAGATTTAATATTACTAGCAGAAGAAGGAAAACTAGACCCGATTGTTGGGAGAGAAAACGAAATCAATAGAATTGCACAGATTTTATCAAGAAGAAAAAAGAACAACCCAATCGTTCTTGGTGAACCTGGTTGTGGAAAAACAGCAATTATTGAAGGACTTGCAAAGAAAATATTCGAAGGTGATTGTCCCCAAAATTTGGCAAATAAAAGAATTGTTTCATTAGACATGACATCTGTTGTTGCAGGAACAAAATACAGAGGACAATTTGAAGAAAGAATGAAAGTTATAATGGAAGAACTTTATGCAAATCCTGACATTATTATTTTCATCGATGAAATTCATACAATGATTGGTGCAGGAAACGCATCAGGTACAATGGATGCATCAAATATTTTCAAACCAGCCCTGTCCCGTGGTGAATTACAATGTATTGGAGCAACAACACTTGAAGAATATAGAAAAAACATTGAAAAGGACGGAGCACTTGAAAGGAGGTTTCAAAAGGTAATGGTAGATCCGTCAACAAAAGAAGAAACACTTGAAATCTTGTATAATACAAAAGAAAGGTATGAAGATTATCATAAGGTAAAGTACAGTGATGACATATTAAAACTTTGTGTTGAATTGGCTGATCGTTACATCACAGATAGAGAATTTCCTGACAAGGCGTTTGATATAATCGATGAGGTTGGTGCCAGGTCGCAAGTTGAAATCAAATTACCTGAAATTATCGAAGATTTGAAAAAAAAGGCAGAAGACATTAAAAAGGAAAAAATTCGAGTTATTAATAGTCAAAAGTACGAAGAAGCAGCAAATTTAAGAGATAAAGAAAGAAAAATACTTCTTGAGCTTGAAAAGGAAAAAGATGAATTTGAAAAAAATAGAAACCTTTTCAAAAGAGAAGTAACAGAAGATATTGTTTATGATGTTGTGTCACTTATGACAAAAATTCCAATCAATAAAATCACAACTGATGAATCAGAACAACTTAAAACATTAAAGGACACACTTAATAAAAAGGTTATTGGACAAGATGATGCAATTGCAAAAATTGCAAGAGCTATCCAAAGAAATAAAGTTGGTTTGAACGATCCAAAAAGACCGATATTCAGTGGACTTTTAATTGGTAATTCCGGTGTTGGAAAAACGGAACTTGCAAAACAACTTGCAAAACATATGTTCAATTCAGAAGATGCTCTTATCAGACTTGACATGAGCGAATTTTCAGATAAAATATCAACATCAAAATTAACAGGAACATCGCCAGGTTATGTTGGATATGATGATGGTTCTCCTTTTTTGAATAAAATTAAAAACAAACCATATTCTGTTATTTTACTTGATGAAATTGAAAAAGCCCACCCTGAAATCTTCAATGTGTTTTTGCAAATGCTCGATGAAGGATTTTTAACCGATGGACATGGAAGAAAAATCAATTTCAAAAATTGTATTATATTGATGACATCAAATGTTGGAACAAGAGCCGTTCAACAATTTGGAACAGGTGTAGGATTTTCGACGGCAACAAAAATTGAACAAAAAGAAGAAGAAATAAAATCAGTGTTGGAAAAAGAACTTTTCAAAAGATTTGTTCCAGAATTTATAAATAGATTTGATGATATTGTTTATTTCAAAGATTTGGATGAAGATAACTTGATGGAAATTATTGATTTGGAATTGGAAAAAGTATATGAAAGAGTTAGAAAAATTGAATTTGATGTTGAGGTTGACGATACCTTGAAAAAACATATTATTTCAATTGGAACTGATACAAGGTTTGGAGCAAGGATTTTAAAAAGAACGGTTCAGAAATGGGTTGACGATTATATAACAGATAAAATCCTTTCTGATAACCCAGAAAAAAATTCCAAGTTTATTTTATCATACAATCAAAAAGAAGATAAAACAGATATTAAAATAAAAAAACCAACAAAAAGAAAAATAAAAACACAATAATTTTGTTATTAATAAAATTTTTTGTATTTTTATAAAAAATATATATCTGTGTACAATTTAGAAAAATTTAAAGAACTTCTTTCAGTTCCATCAAAAACGTATCAAGAAGAAGATATGGTTGAATATCTTTGTAATGAACTTGATACGATTCCCGGTGTCAAATATTATCGGGACAATATGATGAATATATATGCAACAAAGGGTGAACTTTCTGACGGAGAGTTCTACCCAATGTTTGTTGCTCACACAGACACCGTTCACCACAAAATTGATAAAATAATTGTAAAAAAAGAAAAACTTACAAGACCCGCAACGTTTGGAAAAGTTTTTACAAGTGAAAAGGTTGATTGTTTGAAAGCATATGATGTACATGGAAACCCAACAGGTATTGGTGGTGACGACAAATGTGGAATTTTTATTTGTTTGGAACTTTTAAAAAGATTGGACAAAGTAAAAGTTGGACTTTTTGTTTCAGAAGAAACAGGTTGCCACGGTTCACAAAAATGTGATGAAGATTTTTTACAAGATGTTGGTTATATCACACAATATGATGCACCAGGAAATCATTTAATTACCGAGATATGCTCGGGAGTTCGATTATTTGATAGAAATAGTGAATTTTATGAAAAAGTTATTTCAACAATTGAAAAATCATTTGGAAATGAAATGCTTGTTCAATCACACCCTTATACGGACATTTCACAATTAAAAAAGAAAATTAATGTATCTTGCATCAATATGTCCTGTGGATATTATAACATGCATTCATCACAAGAATTTATTTCATTAGAAGATGTTCAAAAAGCATTAACCGCAGGGTTAAATATGGTTGATGTTCTTGGTTTGAAAAAATATGAATATGAATATAAACCAATAGTATATACCAATCAAACCGTGATGAATTCTTTAATTGAATTAAATGAAAATACCCACCATCAGTTCGAAGAAATTGATGTGTCTGAATATGAAGATGGTATTATTTTAATGGATGTGGATACATCAATTTTCATTTCAAATGAAGATTGTATATCTCTTTATGAAATGTTAAAGGATAGAATTTCTAAACTTCCTTAATAACTGTTCCCGAAATTCTGAAGGATGGAACAAACTTTCATAGTTTAACAAATTAATTAACTCATCAATAGTTGTTCTTCCTTTTTTAGAACTCCAATTGTTACTTTTGTCAGAAACAGAATAATCTATTTTTAAAGTTTTTGGGTCTATCTTTAATATACGAATTTGATACTTACCATTTTTCGATTTAATCCAACTATCAGTACCACCAATTAATGAAACTTTATTTAATACGTCAATATAATCTTTTGAATACTCTTCGTCATCCAAAATTTCATCATACTTATTATCTAAAATGTTATCCATTTCTGGATTGAAAGTTTCACTAAATCTTTGATTGTCCCAAACATAATGTTGAATTTCATAATGTTCAGGTGCATGTTTTATGCTTGATTTTTTTATTGCTTCAAAAAGTAAATCATAAAGATTATCTTCTGGTGAACCAAATCTAGCATATAACAAAACTATATCACCCCAAGATAATTCGTATTTCCAAAAACAGTATCTTTGGCTGTAGTTTTCAAGCCCAATAGCTTCTTTTAAACAATTACAATATATGTCTTTTATATATTCAGCAGCACTGTTTCTAACCGCAGAAACACTTCCTTCAATGTATGCATCTAGAAAAGAACTTTCAAAACCTAATGTAGTCAATAAATCAATAATTTTTTGTACTTCATTACTATCTCTACCTATTTTTTTTCTTCCCTGATCTGAAGTATAAAAATAATTAACCATTGTGGGTGAAACTATGGATACAATTTCTTTCAATTTATCTACTTGATTGTCATTCAAGGCATCCAATATGTATCCTTCACCCCAATCATCATAATATCTGTCAGAAAATTCAGAATACCAATCATAATTTCCGGCATACATATAATCATACATTTGAGCATCATAGTAACTATCAGAACCTTCTTCAAATTCGTCAGGAAAGAAAAACTGTAAGTATTCAACAAGTCCACCATCGAAAGTGAATAATAATCCGTCTTGGGTTATTTCAATAATATCTGAAAAATCTTTACCTTCTGAGTTATAAAAGTCAACATCCCTATAAGAAATCCTTTTTTTATTTATTGCAAGAATTTTTTTGAAGTCAGATAGTTCTTCTGATTCGTCTTCAAATAATTTTCTTCTTTTTTTCATATAAATAAATATACTTAAATTTGGATATATTTAATATTATACATATATTTGTATTAAGAAAGTTCTTTGAAAATATGGGGGTGGTTTTGGATTTGACAGGCATTGGCTGAAGAATAAGGGCACGTGGGGACTGAATTAATCTCCTTAAAAACTGATTCAAGTTGCAAATGGCGACGTTTTAGAAAACCTTTCAGTGGTTGGTTTAATTTCAACTGAAGAAGTTACTGTAGCTTAAGTTAAGCACGGAAACGGGGGGTCGGTGGACATATAACCTAGCAACAGAAGTCTTTACAAAGGTGTGGTTTCTACCCGAAAAGAAACAAACGGTCTCGTTCAGAGTGCTACCGTAACAAAAGTGAACTCGACACAGTTGTTGGTAACAATGTCAAAATAGGAACCAAATATTTTGGAAGGTATGAAAAACCTTAACCTAAACGTGTAGTCCTTATCTGACAGGATGTTATGGACCGGAGTTCGACTCTCCGCACCTCCACGCCGGAAGTTTTGTACTTATCGCCATATTTATATATAAAATATAGATATGGCGAGACTACAAAAAAAATATCACTACATTTATAAAACAACTTGTTTGTTGAATAACAAATATTATATTGGTATGCACAGTACCAACACACTGAACGATGGTTATCTTGGTAGTGGTAAAAGATTATGGCGTTCATTAAACTATCATGGAAAAGAAAATCACATCAAAGAAATTATTGAGTTTTGTGAAAACAGAGAAATTCTAAAAAAAAGAGAAAAAGAAATTGTCAATCAACAGTTGATTTCTGAAAAACTTTGTATGAACCTACAATTAGGTGGGGGCGGTGGATTCATTGATAAAAACCATATGGTAAAAACCTGTAAACGGGGTAATGAAGTCTTTTTAGAAAAAATGAAAGATGACGAATATAGAAAACAATTTTCAGAAAAATTAAGTAAAGCGAATAAACAACAATATCTTGATGGTAGAAGAGATAAAAAATATTTTTATGATTGGAAAGGAAAAAAACACACCGATGAAACAAAGAAAAAATTAAGTGAAATGAAAAAAGGTACGGGTGTTGGGGAAAAAAATTCAGTATATGGTAAAAAGTGTATGACTAAAGGTACGGACAATAAAATGGTAAACCCTAATGAAATTAATTTTTATTTAAGTAATGGATGGAAATTAGGTAAATATATGAGTAAGAAAAATAAAAAATAATATTAAAAATTATAGAAAAATTTTATTATCTTTGTATCATGCAAACATTCCTTCCATATTCCGATTTCAGAAAATCTTTAGAATCTTTAGACAACAAACGTTTGGGTAAACAACGTGTCGAAGCATATCAAATTATATCCGCTATCACAGGAAGACTTCGAAAAGATGGAAAACCATACAAGGGATGGTTAAATCATCCTTGTTCTGTAATGTGGCGTCCTTATGTAAATGCACTAAAACAATACTATAACGATTGCATCGATGTGTGGGTTGAGCGTGGTTTCAAAAACACTATGGAATATGAAAGAATTGAAGGTGAATTTGTTTTACCCGATTGGTTAGAAAATGAAGAATTTCATTCATCCCATAGAGCAAATTTATTACGAAAAGATTTGGATTATTATTCTAAACATGGGTGGATAGAAAATCCCGAAAATCCGTATGTGTGGTTAGATGAAAAGGGTAAATGGTACAAACAAATTGTTGGCAGTAAAGAAAGGATTTACGCAATTTCGTAAGAACCATTCCAAACAAAATAATCATTATTACCCCAAGTGAATGGTAAAGTTGCATCCAAACCTGAGCTTTTACCTATGGATAATGTTGATGGGGCGAGTATTGAACTTTTAGTTGTAAAACCTCCGTAAGAACCATTCATTAACCCTTGATACCAATCAATACCCTGATCCAAAATTGAAACAGGTAATTGAACTCCGTCTGCTGATGCGGCGGTAAAAGGTAAAGAAATTTCCCATGCTCCCGACCCTCCTGATGTTGTTGTTCCAAAAAGTAACTTACCTCTATAAAAACACGTTTTACCAATAACTTTGTATGCTCCCGTAATCGAACCGTCACCTATGGTTGGTTGTGTTATACCATTTGATGACCATGTTGGTACATATGATGTCCAAGATGAGGTTATATCACTACCACTTAAAACTATTGTGGTTGCAGAAACTGTTGTTGCTGAAATTGAAGTTGATTTTAATAATCCTGAATTTGTAGTATCTCCACTTATATCTAATTCCACAGTTGGGTTACTTTTACCTATTCCCACTCTGTTTGTACTTGCATCTACAAATAACATATTTGGATTTGTGTCACTTTCAACTCTAAAATCAACATCGATACCCGTTTCATTGATAACGGTTTCCGTGCTTTTTAAATTTAATCTATCGATTGTTTGGTAGTAGTGAGTTACTATTGATGGTTCCCATCTTGTAAAATTACCAACAGAAATCGAATTACTAAATCCTACGTCTATCCAATTTGTGGAATCCATATAGATTGAAGAACCACTTGTTGTTCCATTTGTTTGTAACCACAAATAATTGTTATTTGTGTTATGTGTTCTATTTCCTGTAAAGGTTAAATCAGTATTTGCAAAATTAGTACCACTTGTAAAACCAGTAACATCAAATGTACCACCACTACTATTTGTAAAAGTGGCAGTACCTGCAGAATAAGTTCCGCCAGTGATTGTTTGCCCACTTAATAAATAATCTTGTAAATCTGAAACATACGTATGAACAGTATCACCTGTCGTGGCAGAATAATAAGTAACCAAAGGTACTAAAGTATTCCCTGAAATTTGTGATTCTGGTATGTATGGTAATTCTGATATTTTTTTATTTGCCATATTAAGATAAATACTTCAAACTAAATTATCTAATTAATAGTATTGGAGGTGAAAATCTTGGGTTTGTCCCTGATACACCATTTTGCCCAATAAGACGAATAAATACTAACCCATTGGCACCAACAGGTATTGTTTGCCAATCAGTATCTTTCGCACCTGTTGTATTTGCAATGGTTAATGACACTAATGTGGAATATACACCACCTATAGTTGTTGCGTATTGAACAGCAATTAATGTGTTTGCCGCAGCACCTGCAACTTGCATTGAGGTAAATAATCTACATTGTGTGTATTCAGTCAAATCTGTAACATATGTTGCATCTTGAGTTAGTGTTGCTGTAGTCGTATGTAACCAAGTTGTAATACCTGCAGGCATATTTGTCCAAATAATTCCAGGAGTTGTACCAGCGGCAATACTACCACCCCATTGGTGGGCTAACTTTACACTTGGACTATTTGTCCTAAAAAGTTGCCCATTAAGTCTTGTCGTACCTGTAAATTGTAATTCACTTCCCGTAAATAATAATGATGTACTACCCGATAAAAGTCCTCCATTATTAAATTGTATCGAACCATTAACCCCTCCTGGTGTTGCTGTACCATTAACGTTTATAATATTCGAACCATCACCAAAAAGAGTTGATCCTGAAATAGTTGTTGCACTTAACGTTGTGATACTTGACGTAGATGCTGTTAATCCTCCCTCTGAAATGATACTATCTGAAATAAATTCTGCCATATTATATAAATATTATCTGAATATAATTGTTGGTGGTGAAAAACGAGGGTCGGCAGTACCATTACCTCCCGCACCAGCCAATCTGATATAAATAAAAGTTCTTGCACCAACAGGAATTGTTGTCCACCCCGAATCCCTTGCTCCTGTACCAGTACCCACAGCCAAAGTTACTAATGGAGTGACTTCCCAAGTTGAATTATCTAATGAGTATTGTATTACTAAGTTACTTGCCGCAGCCCCTGCGACTTGTCTTTGAAATGTGAACCTGAACTGTGTGTATTCAGTTAAATCTACAATATATGTTGCATCTCCTGTTAATGTTCCTGATGTTTGATGTAACCAAGTTGTAGGTAACGCAGGCATATTTGTCCATATAATACCAGGTGCAGTTCCTGCGGTTTGTGTTCCAAACCATTGTAACCTTAATCCCGCTGAACTATTTCCGTAAAAAAATTGTCCATTTGTTCTCGTTGTTCCTGTTATTAACAAACTACCTCCACTATATTCCAAACTTGTGTGACCACTAAAAGTGTTTCCACTATTAAAAACAATTGCATCTTGACTTGATGTTAATGTAACATTAATGGGTACATTTGTTAAATTAGAACCATCACCATAAAAGGTTGTACCTGAAATTGTGGTTGCACTAATTGTTGTTATATTTGCGGTGGTTGCTGTTAACCCCCCTTCTGAAATAATACTATCTGAAATAAAATGCCCCATAATTAAGATTCACCAATTGCAATTGTTTGCCAATCAACATTTCCTGTTAAAACGGTGTTCGCATTTGTGTTTATAACAAATCCTGTAGTTGCTTTTGATTCGTATGTAAATGTTCTGTTATCTGAACCTGTAATACTTATGGTGTAATTTGTATTCGGATAGGCGGTTGTGAACGTTACGGTATATTTTTTTGGGTTACCTGTAAAACTTCCAGCAGCTACAGTATCAGATTTCATTGAAAGTATAGGTAAATTCTGATATGTTGTTGCACTTATTGTATTTGCGGTTAACCCATTTGTAAATTCGGTAGGACTTGATATTGTTCCTCCCGTAAATAATCCGGTACCTTGAGGTCCTTGTGGACCTATTGCACCTATGTCACCTTTTAACCCTTTAAGTTGTTTAACAGATAATACAAGATTCCCTATAGAACCACTAGTTAAGGCGGGAAATCTTGCTTGTAATGTTATGTAATCACCTGATGACGCTGAAAAGACAGTATTTGATGCGAAAGTAATCCTATCTGTACTTGAACTTTTTCCACTTAAACTACCACCATTAATCACTGATAAATCATTCAAATACAATCTTGTTTCAAAGTCGTTTGCGGTAGTACCGTGCCCAACATCACCATGATAATGTATTTCATACAAACCACTTTCATACATATAAATTCTACCGGTATTTACATTGTCATGGGAAATAACTGAAGAATCATTTTCAATATCTGTAACATTGAATGTTATATTTGTGAATGTGTTTGTTAAAGTATAAAGTGTTGTTCTTCTTGCTTGAACACTAATAGTATTTCCTGTAATATATGGAATGTTAAGGTATGTGGTTGCACTTATTGTATTTGCGGTTAACCCATTTGTAAAATCAGTTGATCCTGTTACCGTACCACCTGTAAAAGTTCCTCCACCACCTGTACTAAATCCTGTAACATTAAATGTACCACCTGTATTATTTGTAAATGTTGCCGATCCTGTTAAATTGTCGTATGTTCCTCCTGTTACTCTAATATCCGTAGGTAAATTTTGATATGTAGTTGCACTTATGGTGGTTGATTGTACATTCGTCATTCCCGAAAGAACACCTGTTTGCCAATCTAATTTTATATTACCACCAGCATCAATTAAATTTCTAGTTCTCCAATCAACAGAAATAATAGGTGTGACTGTGTCAAAAAGTTGCATGTTTTCCCAATCAACAGATAAAACTCCGGAAGAATCATTTAAATATCCATTGTTCCAATCTAATTTTAGTATTGATGAGTTATATAGTTGACCATCACCCCACACAACTCTTGTTTCACCATTTGATTCTCTAAGTATTCTATTGAACGAATCTATAGTATCTACAAATATACTTGTTCCACTAATAGTATTACCTGTCAGTCCTTGTGTAAATACGGTGTTCCCTGTTACCGTTCCACCACTTAATGGTAAGTAATCACCACTAACACCACTTGTCCCTCCAGTAATAAATCCTGACACATTAAATGTACCTCCCGTATTATTTGTAAATGTCGCAGTTCCTGTTGAATTATTGTATGTCCCTCCAGTAACTCTAATATCTGTAGGAAGATTTTGATATGTAGTTGCAGATATAGTTGTTGCAGTTAATCCTTGAGTAAACACGGTGTTCCCTGTAACTGTACCACCTGTAAATGTTTCACCAGTACTTCCTGTTGATGATATTGTAAAACTTGGATATGTGCCTGTAACACTTATTCCTGTACCATTATTTAATACAACGGTTTGATCGGGCGCAGTATTAGTAATTGTAAAATTAGGATAAGTCCCCCCCGTTAATATTCCTGTTCCACCTGATATTGTTACCGTTTGATCGGGTGCGGTATTTGTGATAGTAAAGTTAGGATAAGTTCCACTTGTTGAAATGCCTGTTCCATTATTCAGAACTACTGTTTGATCAGGACTAGTATTAACAATTGTAATATTACCTGTTGTTGTATTCGCAGATAAACCTGTTCCCGTTGTCAATGAATTAACATAACTTGTTTGTCCTGTATAAAACCCTGTTACATTAAATGTACCACCAGTATTATTTGTAAATGTTGCACTTCCATTTGAATACGTTCCTCCTGTAACAAATACATCAGTTCCCCCTGTGAAAAAACCTGTGACATTGTAGGTTCCGCCTGAATTATTCGTGAACGATATTGTACCATTAGAATATGAACCACCCGTAAATGAATTCAAAAATCTTGAATCGTTATCACTAACTACAGTAGTGCTTGAACTTGATGTTTTTACTTTACCAAAAGTGGTTGTTGATGCTGTTGACACCCAATCATTGAGTGTCCCATTAACATCGGCATATGGTATTGCGTTTGCTGATGGTGTTACAGAACCAACAGGGTCTAACCCACCAAATTGATGTCTTGTTGCGTGAGCAGATACTGTTACACCATCAACCGTTCCGACATTTGTGATGTCGTTTGTACCCATATCAAGGTTACCACTCATAGCACGAGCACCACTAACCAAAAGATATTGTATGTGGTCATCTGCCGCCAAACCAAGAAGATTTCCGTGAACTGACGATGCGTTTACACCACCCGCTCTAAAACCAATTGTTGGACGAACATCTTCTACTTGTGTTATACCTGAAGAACCTTGTTCGATATAAATGTTTGCTATTTGTACCACACCATCACTAAAATAAGTTGGCGGTGTTGGTAATAATGCGTCTTCCGCCTCAACCAATGTTGTATACTCGTTTTGTCCAATTACTAAAAAGTAATTTTCATACGAACCTTGTCCTACAGTATAAAGAGTATGTTTTGTAAAATAACCAGCAGTTAAACCTGTTAACGTTCCATTATTATCATATTGGGTGTTATTAACTAACGTGGTTGCTGAAGTCACCCAAGTTGAACCAGTGCCATTTCTATAATATTGTATAAAATTAATGTTAGTTCCTCCTGATGGTAAAAATTCATTTGTTGAGAAATGATAATCTCCTTGCGTAACATCTATCGTAAATGGAGTCACCCCTTCTGTAACAATAGACCCCTCTGAATAAATTGGACCTAACGCTTCCGTAAATAAACTATCGAAACTATTTGATGTGTGTTGAGCTTTCATAGGTGACAAGTCAATAAACTCGACACCTGTTGAATCTGTAATAACTCTACCTAAAAGAATGTTATATGAAGTAATGGGTTTGGTTCCCGAACTTACAAGGTTACTATTTTCATTAATGTATATATAATTGTCAGTATTTGCAGATAATGTTATTTGATTGTTTACCCAATCAATTCTTCTAACAATACCACTATCATCAGATTTTTCTAAATAACCAAAACCAGCATCTGCTTGAACCGTAAACCCACTTATAGTTGTGATACTACCACCAGATATAAGACCCATAGTACCACCTTCAAAAATTAAAGTAGTAAAATCTGTATGTGAACCATCCGTGAATGTAACGGATGCTTTTCTTGTAATATCAAATTCACCATCGTCAATATCCAAAAATGCCCAATATACGTTTTCAGATGCTGTGAATATCTTTTGATGGTTTGAACTACCTCCCAATGTTCCAAATGTCCCAATACTTTCAACATATAAATCCCATTCACCATCAACAAAACTTGCGTTATCAATATCAAATCTGACAGGTGAACCAATATTAGGGTTTCTTACACCATAGGTATTACCATCGCAAGTGACTGTGGATGTATTAAGTTGTGAACCATCTTGTATTAAAAACGCAGTAGTTCCTGATACACCATTACTAACGTTATCACAAACAAATGCGTTTATTGTCGCACCACTACCTGTCGCATGATTACAATATGTTATATTACTCCCCGTTGGAAAGTTGAAGTAGTTTTCCATATTGGCTAATGCTAAAAACCCATTGTTTCCTACTACTCTTGTTCCGTATGTATATGTTCCATTGAAGTCCATATACTCACCATAAAACTTCGTATCTTGTGTGTCCGATTCTACCCAAACGTTTGTATCACAATCATACATTGATATTTTGTGAGCCTGTGCAAAATCACCAACATCATAACAATATATTCCCGCATATCCTGTTGATGCCCCACTTATACTTAAAAATGAAATTTCGTTATTTATTCCTATTTTGAATACGTGTTGTGTTGAACCACTAGGAACAACGAGTGTTGTTTGTATGTTACTTCCTACAATACTTACATAAGGAGTAGTAGTTAAATCAATTTCATCTTCTACAAAGATACCAGGCCCAACCGTTATTACATATCTATTTGATATTGATGAACCTACAATACTATCAACCGCATCTTTGATTGATGTAAAGTCCGCATTTTGTTTTGCAACCGTAAGAAGTTGTGGGTCTTTGAATGGACGATAAACATCGGGACGAACAAATATTGAACCGTTAACACCCAATTCCATTACAATAGCGATAATAATATCTTGGTTTGGAACAATTGGTTTCACATTTGTAAATCCACCAAGTATTGTTGGTGAAACATAAAGAATGTCACCCTGACTCCAAGTTTCACCATATGGAGCACCTGTCGTATCTATATTTCTAACTAAACCAAATGATGTTACATAACCTGTTTCCCCACTTAATAATGTTTGAGTTAGAACTCCTAAAGTAGTAAATGCGGGTATAGTTCCATTTGCAATTGTATAATCAATTAGAATCTTACCACTTGAACCTGTTGTTCCCACTGCTCTTACAACATATCCATCTAATAATGTTCCTGTTGTTTGATTTTCAACTAAGTAATATTGTTCTTCACCTATTTGTTGAGTTACACCACTCAACATACCAACACTCAAAGTTCTATTATTAACATCCCAAAATAATCTACCAGGTGATGAGGTTGTTCCTGTTTGTGTTATATCAAAATCAATATAATCAACGTTTGTTATTGTATTTGCGGTGATTGTATTAAGAAAAGAACTACCCGTCACAGTTAAATCACCATTAATTGTTAAACCTGTGACATCATTGATTGTTGCAGATAAGGTATTACCTGAATTATCAATAAGAGTAAAAGTATTGTTGTTGTAGGTAAAACCTGTTGTAAATTTATCGTTATCTGTTATACCTGTAGTTGCTATTGTAAAATTAGGATAAGTTCCTGATATTGTAATATATTGTCCATTTGAAAGTGTAACAAGTTGGTCGGGCGCGGTATTTGTTATCGTAAAATTTGGGTAAGTTCCACCTGTCAATATTCCCGTTCCACCTGATATGGTAACTATTTGGTCGGGAGCGGTATTCAATAATGTAATATTACCTTGTGTAGTATCACCTGATAATCCGGTACTTGTTGTTACTGAATAAACATAACCTGTTTGTGCTGAGTAAACACCCCAGTATTCACCCGACCACTCCCAAGTGGTTTGTCCAAAGGTGTAAAGTTCACCTACAAATGATGGTATTGGAAAATTTATTGGCATATCTTATAAATAATATAATATTTCAGCAGTCCCCAAAAAAGCAGCATTTGCACCTAATGGAGTTATACATACCCACATTTCATCTAAACTTCCATCTACATTTACACCAACCCTAATCTGATTGTCATCAACTTTTGTTGTTGTCAAAGCAGCACTACCAGATGCACCTATAAGTGATGTCATTACGTGTCCTGGTGATGTTATTGTTGCAGTTGTTGTTCCTGTAAATAACGCATATTCAAACGGTGAGTTCGGAATAGATTCCCAAGTAGGTGTTGTTGATATTGTAGGATTGAATTCAATGGTAATTAAATAGTTATCATTTGATGTGTTTAACACACTCAAACTACTATATTGTGATGTTACTGCGTGATATGATTGTTTTAATCTATAACCAATGTATGGATATTTTGTGCCATCATTTTGTAATGTTGTCGTTGTTGGGTGTTGTATCCCTACTGTAGAGTATAACCCATTCAACGCACCTTCCGTAGATGTTTGACTACACAACATATCTAAATACCCTGAACCAGCACCAAGTTGTCTTATTTCATACCTCATTGGTTGGTTTGGTGAAGACATATAAACATCAGGTTCGTTATTTGCGCAATTATGTTCAGTAAAATAAATTGTTTGTCCTGATAAGTTTAATCCAAATCTCATTCTACCAACACCTAACCATTGATAATCAACTGTAATTAGGTTTGTATTACTCCAATCAATATCTCCTACATTAAATCCACTATTATCCCAAGTTGTTGTAGATGCTGAAAACACTGTTGTTCCCGACCTATGTATCTGAAAACTTATTTCATTTGTCACTCCATTACTTTCCAAGAAGAATCCATCAAATCCTGAGTTGTATGGTGATATTTGTACCGAATCAAATCCACCTATTCTTTTGATTACATTTGTTTCCAATTGGAAATTTGACATACTTGCCTCATATAATTGACTTTTACCTGGTTGGTAAATTGGGTGTGTTTTTGTTTGTCTTATGACAAAATCATTATTTGCAAAAGTTGACATTCTTACTCTTGCAAATTGTGGATTGAAAATTGATGTGGCAGTTCCCGCAGTAACTTCATTAATCTGTAGTGGATTTTTATCATAGACGTGTTTGATGTCCAACAAATTTTGAACTGCTGCAGTTCTTAATCTACCAAATGCGTCAATCGCCGGACCATCACTATAGGCAACTTTATTATTAAAAATAAAACTCATATCAACCACCAATTGTTGTTTCTTGCCACAAAATGAAGTGACATATAATTTATATTCATATCAACATAACTATTTCCATCAATACTTCCTGAAGGTGTTGTTATTCTTATTCTATAAATACCCGAATTACCACTTTCATCTTTGATGTTCAAATTAAATCCATCGTTTCCTACTGGTGATGGAAGTGTCAAATCTACGTTACCTGTATGAATGATTCCATAATATGTAAAACCTGTTGTTAATGTTTGTGTGGATGCTGTAATACCCGTAGTAACAAATAAACCACTAAACCCTGGGTCACCTTGTGGTCCTTGTATACCTTGTGGTCCTTGAATACCTTGAATACCTTGAGGTCCAGGTATTCCTGCAGGTTGTACCCATTGTGTGGTATTACCGTCGTCATTCCAAACGTATTCAGCACCATTATTTAAGTTATACCACCTGTCACCGATATTTAATGTAATACCACTTGGTGATGAACCTGAAATAAAGTATTGAAAATCAGAAAATCCTGTCACCATGAAGGTACTTCCTGTTGTATTTGTAAATGTTGCAGTACCTGCAGAATAAGTACCACCACTAACAAATACGTCAGTTGGTAGATTTTGGTACGTTGTTGCTGAAATCGTATTTGCAGTTAAACCTGTAACATAATTAAATGTTGCAGAATATGTTGACCCCGAATTGTCAGATATTGTAAACGTGTTCGCATCATCATAAGTAAATCCTGTAACAAATCTATTGTTATCTGTTAAACCTGTTACATCAATTGTAAAATTAGGATAGGTGCCTTGGACACCAATATTGTTACCTTCGTTTAATGTAACTACTTGATCAGGTGCCGTGTTTACTAATGTAATATTACCTGTTGTTGAGTCTCCTGATAACCCACTTCCTGTAGTGACAGAATTTACATAACTTGTTTGTCCCGTATAAAAACCATTAACATTAAATGTTCCTCCCGTGTTATTTGTAAATGTTGCAGTACCATTAGAATAAGTCCCCCCTGTAACAAAAGTATCGGTGAATCCTGTGATTAAAACAGTACTACCTGTGGAATTCAGCGATAAAGTACCGGTAGAGTAATCAATAGTTCCACCAGTGATAGTATCACCACCCCCACCACCCACTGAAAACCCAGTAACCGTGAATGTTCCTCCAGTATTATTTGTAAATGTCGCAGTACCACTAGAATACGTACCACCTGTGACAAATACATCAAAGTAACCTGTTGTCGCACTTAAAGGACTCCAAGTGGCATTACCACTACCGTCGGAAGTTAGAACATAACCATTTGTTGCGCCTGAAGTTAGTCTAAATGTTGTTGTTGTCAACAATCCACTAACATTAGAATTATTTTGGGATATAAACCCGTTTTTTATTACAAATTCGTTCGGCATAATTTAATCTTTTCCCTATCCAAGATTATGTTCTGTTATAAATATCTATGACAATTCAAATTTTTGTTTGAATGTGATATAGTTTTGTAAAACCTCATCATCTGAAAGTGTTTTTGTATAAACGGCATGTGAAGCAAATCTTCCTGAAAAAAACCACGTTCTGGGTGGGTTTGCAGTATACGCACCTAAACCATAAAATGTGTTAGTATTAAAGTAACAATTCGCAATAGTTGTGAATGATTCTCTTATCCCATTAACGTATAATGAAAGTCGACTTGTTGTGATATCGTATGTTCCTGTTACATTATACCATTTGTTAGCTTCCCAATAATTGGTGGTGGAATATGTTACCGCCAATGGATTAAAAGTTTGAAACCCGATTCTACCTGAAGTACTACTTAAAATATAGATGTAATTGTCAACACCGTTCAAAACATAATTTTGGGCTTCCATCAACATATAATTAGGACTAATTACCGAAGTAATTGTCGTTGCCGGACTAAACCAAATACTTAATGAATAATTACCAAAAGTTTGATTTGTTGTTATTTGAGGTAATATAATATAATCATCAACACCGTCCAAAGCAAGACAACCTTTGTTTGATTGCGAAAAAGTGACACCACTTAACAACGTACCACTACCTTTGGTTTGGTTGCTTATGTTATTCCAAGATGTTGAACCACTAACGTATGAATTTGGATTAGACGCATCCAAATAATAAATTAATGAATCAGTAATAATACCTGGACCTTGTTTTAAAGTTTGCATTTTTATATATATCTACCTTTTAATGCATTATAGTTTTGTAAAACTTCTGAAGCAGATAATGCCCTGTTATAAATTTGTGTATTTGAAACTTTTACATTACCATTTGTTGTTTGTCTTCTTGCTATTTGTAACGTACCACTTGTGTTTGTAATATTTCCGTCAGCAAATACTCCATTGGATAACTGTCCGTTAAAATAAAAATTTAAATTATTTCCATCATAAGTTGCACAATAGTGATTCCATTTATTAATACAACTATCATTATCAAGTAAAACAAAGGCGACTTTTTGTCCTGTTCCACCAAATCTTTCTGTGGCAACGGCTAATAAATTTGGACTGTCCCTATAAAACCACATATTATACCCATTTCTTGGTGCACCATATTCACGATTAAGTAATCCATGGAATGTACTACTCGCCGATACAATATTTGCAAAAATACTCAAGGTGTAAGGTGATCTTCCCAAAAAATAAAAATCGGGTAAAACAGGAAATGTCCCTACATCATCAATACCGTCGAAAACAATACTACCCTTATTACTTGAATCAAATGTTGGGTTATTAACCAAGGTTGAATTGTTATTTCTTTTACTTAAATCATACCAAATAGTTGACCCTGATGTGTAGGATTTAATATTTGCAGCATCTAAATATAGAACTAACCCATCTTTGACTGTATTTGGTGCTACGTTACCCGACATATTATGTTAATCCAAATCTTGTTTTATTTGCATTGTAGTTTTGTATAATTTCTTGTTGAGTTAAAGCTCTATTATATATTGTTACAATTGAAATTTTACCCGTGTAAGGATCAGGGTCTAATATAGTATTTCTGAAACCAATATTGAATTGTGTGTTATTGTAAGTTATAGTACCGGTAGATAATAAAACAAATGAAGTATTGGTTGTCTGTCCATTTTTATATAAACTAATAGTCAACCCCCCATCAGTAACAACAGCAGTAACATATTGCCAAATATTAGGTGATAATGTATTTGCGGCAGCGACTCTATACGCTAAATCACCCCCGATAGACATAAAAAAAGTATTATTAACACTAGCACCAGCAGTACAAAATAACCAACCTTGTCTAGTACTATAAGGATAACCGTTCCCTACAATTGCTCTTCTAGTAGTACCCAATAATGTGGGGTATATCCATGCGTTGACTGTAAAATTTTGTCCCGTATTTATTGCACCAACTTTCGATACCCTATCATCAACCCCATCAAAACTTAATGATCCGTAATTTAAAGTATCAAAACTAACACCGTTGGTTAGTGTCCCATTATTTGAACTACGACTCAAATCATTCCAAGTTGTACTACCACTTGAATATGATTTAGGATTTGCAGCATCCATATAAAGAACTAACCCATCGGTTATAATTTTTGGTGAATAATGAAAACTCATATCAAATACTTCTTACTATTGTTTTAACTGTCCAATTTCCTGTAACTCCCGATGTACGTAATATTGCGTTTCCACCACTTACCACCATATTAAAAGTAAGTCCCGAAGTATTACCAAAATCGGTTGTTGATGTTTCCGCATAATTTACAGAACTTCCACTCCATGTAGAAATTATGTTACCCGCTCTTAAATTACTTCCGTCACTTACGGTATAATCGAAAAATGCACCTGTATACGCACTTGTAGGGATAGAATAGACGTTAGTTGTTCCTGTTGTTGCTAATACACTTGTTGTAGTATTAAGTGATGGGGTAACATAACTACCCATCAAAATTGTATTATCAGAAAATACTTCGAGTATTGGTAATCCTGATATATCGTTAACAGAAAAAAGTGAACCCGTTAAAGTGTCATAAATTGTAAATAATTCACCAAATGAACCTTGTACTGATACAATAGGTTGAGTAGAACCTGAACCAATAACGGTTAAAACATTTTGTGCCGTTCCCGAAAATAACGCACTTGTACCCGTAATACTATTTACCCTACTTGTACCTGTTACAACAAAATTACCATTGACGGTTAACCCCGTCATCGTATTTATTGTTGCCGTAAGATTTGGTTGTGATTGATTTCTATTTATTGTAAATGTGTTATTGCTATAAGAAAATCCAGTTGTAAATGTATCTGCAGTTACAGGTAAGTTTTGATATGTGGTTGCAGATATAGTTGTTGCAGTTAATCCCGTAACAGTATTGAATGTTGCAGAATACGTTGAACCTGAGTTATCGGATATTGTAAATGTATTTGCATTATTGTACGTAAAACCTGTTATTTTAACATCTAAAGGTAAATTCAAATATGTTGTGGCACTTAAAGTATCACCATAAATGTTAGTCATACCTGAAAGAACATGATTTTCCCAATCTAAAATAACATTCCCGTTAGAATCAAAAAGTATTCGACTATTCCAATCAATAGAAACTAAAGAATTTATATCATATAATAACAAATTTTCCCAATCCAAAGAATCAATACCGGTACTATTTGTAAGTAACCCATTTTCCCAATCTAAAGTAACATTTGTAGAACTGTTCAATAATGTGTTATTTGTCGAATTTAAACTATCAACAATAATACTTGTTCCACTGAACGTATCAGCACTCAAACCTAAAGTAAATGTGGTATCACCAGTTACTGTACCACCACTTAAAGGTAAAAATTCACCCGAAGTAATGATACCCGTCAAATTACTACCATCACCAAATAAAGTACCACCACTAATTGTCGTCGCTGAAAGAATACCGTTGATTGTTAAACCAGTAAATGAATTAATTTGTGTTGATAACGTGTTTCCGCTATTATTTGAAATGGTTAAAGTATTGTTTGAATATGAAATACCTGTGATTGTTAAATCTATTGGTAAATTCAAATATGTTGTTGCAAATATTGTGTTTGCAGTCAAACCTGAATTAAATACAGTTGCTCCTGTTACTGTTCCACCACTTAAAGGTAAATAATCACCTGATAAACCACCACCCCCACTACTAAAAATACTCCAATCAGATATTGTATAATTCCATGGACTATTATTTAATTTATAGTACGTAGTCCCTCCACTTACACCAACAACCATCCCTGCTCTTCTTCGAAGTTCAGGAATATTATTTAAATCACTTAACAGGTTAACGTTTCTTAAACCATCTACACCATATAACGGATCGATTACGGGATATGTATCCAACGGATCTGTTGGAGATATAAATCCAGTAACTTCAACACCACCTGAAAAACTAAATGTACCCATTCTTTATTTTTAACTACACATCCAACTATAAAAAGAACCAACAATACTATAATAGGTTCTATAAATATTGTATGTCACAGGGAATCCGTTTATGTCATTAATAACTATTGTTCCAATATTATTGGTTGGAACGTTTAATCCATCACATCCATTAGTACTATTAACAAATTTACTAGGTTGGGTAAACCCAACAGGTATCAATGTGTAACCATAACCAGGTACTGCAGCAAATTCAACATAAGTGTTAACTGCGGTATTTGTTTCAACAAAAGTAACTGATGGTAAATTTGATAATGTAAATGTTGGACTAGTAACTTTACCATAGTAAATACCACTCTTGCTCGGACCAATCGTTGGTGATGGTGTAGGAGTTGGAGTCGGTGTTGGTGGTGGACTTGTTGGTATTGGTGTTTGAATTGGTGCAATATTCTTATTAGGTCCGCAACAAAAATCAGAATTACTTATTGAATCCAAAACATTCACAAAAAGTTTGTCCCTTAAAGGGAATTTTATAAGTCCTTGACTTGTATAAATATCAAATTCAGTTTCAAATCTTCCAACAAGATTTGTATTTTTTTTGGTGAACTGATAATATACAGTATCAGTATCAATGGAGTATGTGCAAACACCTTTTGCTATTTTATAAACATTATCAGATATATTTTTCATATTGAAATATATCGTAGATGCTGTCAAAGATGTTTTATCGTACCTGAAATCCGTTCTTCCGTCTTTAATTAAATTAATTTCCAAGAGTGGTAGTGTACTATTTTTTCTTATAAAAAACTCCATACAGATAAATACATGATAACAAGAAAAGGTGTCCGTCAGGACACCTTTCTTAGATTAATGAACACCTCCTTCTTTTAACAGTTTATGAAACTCGAAAACTACTTCTTGTTTCGA
>Ga0315909_10000336_pt1 | contig 62900 bp, 74 predicted proteins | sample LakEriMetagenome_11_FD_203527 | JGI IMG/M metagenome (GOLD analysis project Ga0315909, IMG submission 203527) | Freshwater fungal communities from buoy surface, Lake Erie, Ohio, United States - Buoy 2 MA125 | ecosystem: Environmental > Aquatic > Freshwater > Lake | place: USA: Lake Erie, Ohio...
CAAGGTCGCCGACGAGAACCAATACAACCCGGTCGGGACTTGGATCATGAGTAAACCTTGGGACGGCACGTCAAGGCTGGAGGAGTTCTTCGACACCGTGCAGTCCCCATCCCCACTGAAGAAAAAGCTGATGCGCAAGTGGCTGCTGCAAAGCGTGGCCGCAGCCATGTCGCCGGACGGTATCGCCGGGCAAGGGATTCTGGTGTTCGTCGGACCGCAGAATATCGGCAAGACGACATGGTTTCAAAGACTGGCACCGACGGACCTTGACGTGATCATGACCGGGCACACGCTCGATTTAAAAAGCAAAGACTCGACCTTCATCGCGCTGACCTACTGGATCGTGGAGTTGGGGGAGCTGGACGCGACATTCAAGAAGTCCGAGGTGTCGGCCATGAAGGCGTTCGTCACGCAGCCGGTGGACAAGCTGAGGCGCCCATATGCGGCCGTCGAGTCGTCCTTCGGCCGGCGGACCGTGTTCGGCGGTTCGGTCAATGAGGAACAGTTCCTGAACGACTCGACCGGGAACCGGCGGTACTTCACGATCCCCGTCGTGGGGTTCTCTTTCAATCACGGGATCGACATGCAGCAACTGTGGGCCGAGGCCCTGCACCTGTGGCAAGGCGGGGAGGTGTTCTATCTGAACATGGACGAGGTCGCCGAGCTGAACGCCCATAACGAGTCGTTCTTGACCGTGGACCCGATCGAGGAGCGGGTGGCGGCAGGTTACGGGTGGGGTGATCACGTCACGATGTGGGACTGGATAACGGCCTCCGAAGCCCTGATTCGGGTGGGCGTGAGAGAACCTACTAAGACGCAAACCATAACGGCGTCGGCGGCCCTGAGACGTTTGAACGGGGGTCAGCGCCGCCGTGCTAACGGTAAGACGCTGTTTGCGGTGCCTTCTGGCACGAATGAGTTCTTGGAATGAGTGTATTAGCGGGGGTAATGCACTGGGTAATGCACTGGGGTAATGCACTGGTCAAAAGCCGCATGAATACTAGCTTTTTCTTACTTACAGTGTATTAGTGTAATACTTACTAATACAACTGTAGTAAAGGTATATAAATAAAAAAAGGGGTTTTACCTAGTAAAGGTATAGGAATTCATATGCACTGCACTGCACTAATGCACTGTACTGCCCTAATGCACTGGCCAAATGCACTGGAGCTGGTATGCGGGAGATAAGGGTCGAAGACCGGCTTAAGCAAAGAACAGAGGCCGCCGGAGGGATGTGTATCAAGCTTGTCATATTGGCTACAGCGGGGCTCCCCGACCGGCTGGTGCTTTTACCGGGAGAGAAGTTGATGTTTGTAGAAACGAAAGCCCCGAAGAGGGGGCCGACCGCCTTGCAGGAGTACATGCATCGCAAAATTAGGGCGTTGGGCTTTAAGGTCCACGTCATCAATACCTTGGAGGGTGTCGATGCACTTTTCACCTGAACCTTTTCAGCAGGCGGCGATCGACCGCATGTTGGGTATGGACTACCAGTTGCTGGCCCTGCGTATGGGTGGCGGCAAGACCGCGATCACCCTGACCGTGATTAATGAGTTGATGTTCAACCGGTTTGAGATCAGCAAGGTCTTAGTGGTCTGCCCGAAACGGGTGGCGGAGTTGGTCTGGCACACCGAGGCGGCGAAGTGGGACCACACGAAGCACCTGCGGGTGATCCGGGTTTTGGGTAGCCAGTATGAACGGATCAAAGCCCTTGCATTGGCTGGCGAGGTTTACGTGATCAACCGGGAGAACTTTGTCTGGCTGGTCAATCTGTACAGGAACTCGAAAGCCCCTTGGCCATTTGATTGTGTGGTGATTGACGAGAACAGAGGTTTCAAGGACAGGACCAGCGAGAGCTGGAAGCATGTCAACAAGATCAGGTCGATGGTCAGCCGCATGTATCTACTGACCGGCACCCCGGCACCGAACACGTTGCTTGAGTTGTGGCCGCAGATCAGCATGCTGGACCGAGGGCAGAGGTTGGGCAAGACACTGGGCGGGTATCGAGAGAAGTATTTTTTACCGGACAAACGAAACGGGAATGTGATTTACACGTGGCGCTTGCGGCAGGGTGCGGACAAGTTGATTTACAAACGGGTTGCTGACGTGATGTTCCACGTCGAGAGCGAGCATGAATTGCCGGAGCGGACTGACAACGTGATCAAAGTCAGTTTCGATATGAAGCGTTACAACGAGATCGAGGCGACGTACATCACAGGTTCCGTGGTTGCGGTGAACGCGGCCGTGCTGGCCGGCAAGCTGGCGCAGATGGCCAACGGCGCTGTGTACGATGATCAGGAAAATGTTGTCTCGATACATGAAGCAAAGCTTGATGCATTGGGCGAGGTGTTGGACCAAGGTGAGCCGGTGCTTTGCTTTACGACGTACGTGCATGACCAGCAGAGGATCATGAAGCGTTTCCCCGAAGCGGTGAAGTTCGACGGCGAGAGAAGCATGAAGCTTTGGGCGCAGGGAAAGATCAAGCTTTTGTTGATGCACCCTGATTCAGGTGGACATGGTGTGGATGGTTTGCAGGAGCACGGTAACGTGATCGTGTGGTTTGGTTTGCCATTCAGTCTGGACAAGTATGAGCAGGCCAGTGCAAGATTGCATCGCAAGGGACAAAAGAAGCCTGTCACAGTGCATCACATAGTGGCCGTCAATACAATCGACGAGCGGATTATGCAAGTGCTTGCGACCAAAGGCGACATGCAACAAGCACTGCTTGATGCAGTAAAACATTTACGGGAGAAGGCATGAGTTTGAATGAAAAGATATCGTCGGCACAGGCGTCAGACAATCTCAGGGAAGTGCCTGCAGAAGACATCGGGGACGTTGACATCATAAGGGCCTGCGGAATGGTAGGCGTGCAGATGCCGCTGGGGCTGGCGCTTTGGCGTTTGAAGTACAGCGCAGCGCACAGGGAGTTTCCTACCGTCGTTGATGGTTTGCTGACGATGGTGCTGTCAAGGTTTCATAACACGGACGGATTAAAGACCACACATAAGGTGATCAGGCATTGGTTAGATGATCTGTGCAAACATTGTAATGGGAGGGGTTACGAAGTGATACCCGGCACGCCCGTACTGGATCAAAAACATTGCGAGCCGTGTAGTGGACAGGGACGCGTCAAACTGCCGGAGCCGGATGCCGCGTCCCTTTGGTTGATGGAAGAGATTGCAAGGATGGAGCGAGAGGTTGCCGCCGCGATATCACGAAAGCTTAATTCTCGACTTGATCTTTGAGTACTTCCCGGTTGATGTAAAAGCCTTCCTGAACGACTTGATTGCAGCATGGACAGATCAATCGTTCTTCACGTCTTTTCAGCGCACGGTGCACCGCTGACGCGTTGATACCAACTTCCTTTGCAGCAGCATAGGCGGTATACCCGTCTTTCAAAACGAGGTCTACCGCTTGCATGGTTTTGGACTTTGTCTCTGCGAACGGGTCGTCGCCGTCTTTCGCCCACACAGCAATAATATCGTCCGGCCAATCAAGCGGCCGCCCGGTGTAGGCGGCGGCTGATAGCTTGCCGGCGTTATTCCATGCCACCAAATATTTTAAGTCTTCACGCATGACCATCGTCTGCAGTTTGTAACGAACAGCTTCTGACCATGCATAGTCTTCGGTGAACGCTCTGAAGTTGACGAGTTTCATAGCGGCCCTTCTTCCAAAGGTATCGGCCGCAAGCTCACAGCGTTTTGAATTACAAACGCAAGTTGCGAGAGTTCTTGACGGGTCAACGTCAAGTCGAGCTTTCGCTGCAACCCGTTGCGGTCTTTCGCACCCCACCACTGGGATTCGATTAGCAGGTTGTAGTGCCCGCCGGGTATCGGCTTGGCGGTGAAATGCAGCAAGTAGTCTTCTGCAGGTTGAACAGTGATTGTCATTACGGCCTCCATAGGAACAAATCAAGGGCGCCCACAATCAGGGCGGCTATGTATACAACGGTGAATACAAAAGTTTCTAGTTTCATGTGATGTCTTCCAATGCGATTGTGGGGAACACCAAATCCAATACGACGTCTGGGTCGTAGTAGCTCCACAGGTTTTTATCCGAGGACCCTTTCCAATCCCATATAGCGCACTTGTGGCCGTTGATTTTGAAAGCCCAGCTGTGCGTCACTTTGTCTGGATCGTCTTTGACATTCGGTTCAAAGCCTAGTCTTTCCACTATGTCTTTGTAGCTTGCCTTCAACACGCCTTGCTTGTATGAAGGTACGTAATCAATGCGTTCAATTTTTACGGCTACCATAAAGCCTCCCCATGAGTTTCAGTTGTTGGCGCCTGTTTACGTTTTACAGGCACAAGTCTTGTGACAAACGGCCTGCCTGCCGCCGGCGGGTAGTCCCGCCAACAACAGACAAGGCCGTCGTCGTCTAACCAACCGTATTGCAGGCGGGTCATGTTGCGGCCATGTCATTGGCCCATTCAATACCGTTGCGTTCAGCAACGTAATCAAGACTGCCTGCAGCACCGGGCCGCACGTCGTCCCGGCTTGGTATCGTGGTGCCCCAATAATCGACAGCACGTTCTTTACCGAGCAGGCAGTAGCCGTTCTTTATGGCGGCCATCATTTCGCGGCCATAACTGCCCTGCAGTTTCCACGCAACGCCGCTGTTGATGGCGGCCTGCACTACGTTGTAGTAGCTGAACTTGTCCAGTTCTACGTCGCCTTCCAAGGCGTCAATCAAGTCAAGGTCAATCATGGTGTTCTCCTAGTAAACAAGTGGCTGGCCGGTGTCTTCGATGTACTGCAGCCAACGAAACACGTCAGCTACAGCAATCCAATCACCGCGAGACCCGTCCGACTGAACGGGCGCAAACTTAGGTGAGAGCAGATGTTCGCGGAACTCTTGGATGCGTTCGGCGCGAGTGATGATCGCGTCCGTTAGTTCCGCCTTATCGACTTCAAGCTGTTTGATGTAGTTCATGACGTCTTCCTTGAAGTCACGCGAACGGTGTAGTAAGGATCGCCGACCGAGGTGTTGGCCGTGATCAGTTGACGTGATGGACTGAACTTCATCGCGATCGTTTTCCAGTCGATGAAAGTCTTGCCGCTGCATTCGCTGACGCTGGCTCTGTGCAACAGGCCATCAACCGAAGCCAGACCGCTGTCGATCAGCAGGCCCTTGAGTTCAGTTTCTTCTTTTTGCAAGTCAGCGATTTGCTGCTTGACGATTGCCAGACGGTCTACGATGCCGCCGAGGGTTTTGTCGTTTGCTTTCATGTTGAACCCCTACTAAGTGGATACCGCCGGCCGGGCGGTGCGGTGCTACAAACGCATTATATGTGACAGTGACTATCATTGTCACTATCTAACTGCACTGCAGAAGGCACCCGAGGGTGCCCTCCACGCTACAGTCAGGCAGCCAGCAAGAGGCTTGCGGCTTTCTGCTTCAGATCAGCACCAGCGCCCCACTGTGAGGACACGAAGCGGTTCTGATCGCTACGGGCACGGACGTGGTGATCAGCGTACTCAGTGACTGCATTGAGCAGGCCCCAAGCTGTACCGAACACGCCGTCGTTCGTGGCACCCATGCCGGAGCCGTTGAACAGGTCCAGAATTTTCGTGAACCCGGCAGACTCGCGAACCTTCTCGCCGCCACCCAGAAGCTTGGCAACGAAGTCGCCGGCCTCTTCTTCGTGAACCGCGACGTTTGCAAGACGCGTCACGTTGTGGCGGAAGGCTTCCCATGCCGCTTCGTTCAGGCCCATGAACTCCTTGACCTGATCAGGGCTGAACACCGAACGGTGAGAGACCTTGACCGAAGCCTTGGCATCAGCGAACGCCATGGCCAGCGTGTTCTTGCAGACTGTACGTACCGTGGTGCGGCGCACCTCAGTAGCCAAGCTGCCGTCGGCACTGGTCGAGATCAGCAGGTAGCCGCCGATCGTGTCGGTGATCGACGTGGGTGACGCTTCGCCGATCTTCGCTGTTGCCCAGAAACGCTTGCCGCCGTAGATCGTGCCGGCTGCAGACAGTTCCAAGCCACCGGCCTTGGCGATGTCGCGGAAGAACTCCAAGACTTCACCGGGCTGGACCACCTGATAACGCTTGGACACAACACCGAGCGCGTCGTTGTTGTCGCTGCGGAACAGGACGTGCTGGTCAGGCAGCTTGATCAAGCTGTCGGTCGATGCGTCGCGTGAGACTGCGTAGCGAATCTCGCTGCGGCGAATTCTCCAGTCCATCCCTGCGGCAACGCGCCATGTATCGAGGTCGGTACCGTCAGCCAGTGCTTGGCCAAGACCGTGCCACGGTGTGCCGTCCGAAGCCAGATAAGCAAATTCGACGCGGCCATCAGCGTGGGTAGTGAGTTCGTGTGACATGTGTATCTCCTAAGTGATTACTGCCATCCGGGCAGCACGGGTTTCCTAGACCGTCCGGGGGACGGTTTCGACCGGTACCACCCGGTCTCATCAGTAGGGGTCGCAAAACGAACAACCAACCTCACCGCATTTCCGTTCAATCGCGGTGTAAGCCCGAGCAAACGACTCGGCCTCGGCCTCGGTGGTGCAGCGTTCGAGCGTAGTGCCTCTGCCGCCCCGCCACTCGACCACGGCCCAAAAGGGCCGGCAGTCTTCGTCGTCGTAGTATTCGACGGTGTATCTCATACGACCTCCGCAACAGGGTAAAGGTTTGAGCTTGTGCCGATCAGTTCGCCTTCCATCACTTTGAACAACAGATACTTGGCACGGTTGAGCGTTTTCCGAGCGCCTTCGACATCGTCGAACGCCATCTGTTCTTGGGCGTCTGACATCAGGCCGGCGATGATCATGTTTGCGCCAGACAGTTTGTAACTGACGCAGCTAGTCACTGAATCAACGAACTTGGCCATGTCGCAGCCATACACTTGCATGTCCCTATTCATATAACCTCCTCAATAGGTGCGAAAGCCACGGTGTAGCCAAGGTCCTTGATCTTGTTAAGAACAGGCCGGGTCAGTGTCTTGGTGTTAGCGATGGCGGCGAACAGCTTTGCTTTCTCACAGACCGGGTAATACTTGGTCTCGCCGTACACATCTTTGCGGCTGATGATGATTTCCATAATGAACCCCCTCGTTTGGTCAGGCACTTGTCGGCAGCCTGTTACGCCGCGAAAAGCCAGCACGCTGGCCTTTCGATCGCTTCGCACTCGCTGCACTTGCGGTACAGGTCCAAGCGGTCTGCCGGTGGTTCCTTGTGTTCATCACACCTAGATCAGAACTCCGGTGGTTCCCTTTTTCTATCCCGCTGGTTCCTTCGCGGCGCTACTGAATGCATCTACTACAGTTCCAATGGTAGTGACAGTGACAGGCTGTGTCAACTACTATTTCACATGTTGTTAAAAAACAACAACAGCTGTTTGTTTGACCCGCGTTTTTTGGGCCAAAAAATTTTTGAAAATCACCGCTTGACATGCAAAAACGAAAAGACTAGACTTTTTGCGGGACCTTGCGCCCAAAATTTCTTTGCAAAACCACTGAAAAGCCGCTCAACCGTAGCGGCTTTTTGCTTTTGGGAGCCATGATGGAACGGATCACAATCGAAGTTGCTGACGATGGTCGCGTGACCGTCACGGCTGAGAGCCCCGGCGAAGCCGGAGACGAAATGGAAACGATGGACTTTGACTCAGTCGAAGAAGCGGTTGGCGCTGTGCGTGAACTGATGACCGACGCAGTCGAAGACGCTGGCGAGATGGAAGGCGGCGAGCCTGACATGGAAACCATGTGGAACGAAGAGGCATCAAAGCGTCCGCCTCAATCAAACCTTATGACCTGACCAAGGAGAACACCATGCAAGATTATTCAAATCCAAAAAGCCGCAACGAAATGCGTGCTGTTGGCGAGAAGCTGAAGTCCGGCGCGCCAATCGGCGGTGGCGGTAACCAAAACCAAGGTAAGGGCGAACTGCCTGCCAAAGTGTCGGTGCCTATGCCCGGCACGAACGCAACGCAGCCCCCGTACAAAGGCGGCATGAAAAAGAACGTGCCCGGTTTTGGCGGCGGTGTGATCGAAGGCAAGATCAACGTCTAATGCCTAGCACATCTGCCAAGCAGGCCCGTCTCATGGCGGCCGCTGCGCACAATCCTGAGTTTGCCAAAAAGGTGGGCGTGCCACAAAAAGTGGCGCAGGATTTCAACGCGGCCGACAAGGGCGGCGGGCTTTTACGGAGCGCGATGCAAGATGGCCAGAAAAAAAGACGCGGCAAGGCTTGACGAGTTGAACGGTGCACCACCGAAGCTGGCTTCGTCTGCAGACCTGCAGGCTGCCGGCCCCAAGGGCAACCGTCGTCACGCCATCGAGTCCAGCACTGGCAACAAACATCCGCTAAAGATCAATCTCAAAGCAGTCTCCGAGGCTCTGGTGGAAGAGGGGCTCGATCCAGCGATCGAGTTCGCGCGCATTCTCAAAGGGCGCCCCCTTTTCGATGAGGACGGCAACCCGATAATTGACCCTGCCACAGGGCAACCGTTGCGCCGATACGCGATCGACGAAGATGTTCGAGCGCGCATGCTGTCAGAGATTTTGCAATACACGCAGCCGAAGCTGAAGGCAGTTGAAGTCAAGCTGTCCGGCAGTCTGGAGTTGACTAGCGAACAGCTGGACCAGCGACTGGGCGCGCTACTGCAAAAGGCGATGAAGTGAATCTAGCAAACATCGACATCACGAAGCTGAGCGAAGACGACAAGCGCGAGTTGTATGATTTGCTGCGGTTGAAAGACATCCGCGCAAAACGCAATCGCCTGTCAACGTACAAGCCCTACGCCAAACAGATGGACTTCCACGCGGCCGGGGCGAGCTTTCGTGAGCGCTTGTTCATGGCAGGTAACCAGCTAGGCAAGACGTGGGCCGGTGCGTTTGAAGCTGCGATGCACGCAACCGGGCGCTACCCTGCTTGGTGGACCGGCCGCCGCTTCCCATATGCGACTCGAAGCATGGTTGGGTCCGAATCTGGCGAACTGACTCGAAAGGGCGTGCAGCGTTTGCTGCTTGGGCCGCCTGAGATTCGGGAAGAGTGGGGCACCGGCGCCATACCGTATGACTGCGTGCGCGATACCAGCATGAAGGCCGGCGTGCCTGACGCCGTGTCCAGCATTGTGGTGCGCCACGTGTGTGGCGAAGACAGCGTAATCCAATTTAACTCATACGATCAGGGCCGCACGAAGTGGCAGGCTGACACGGTCGACTTCGTCTGGTTTGACGAAGAACCGCCACCGTCGATTTACTCTGAAGGTTTGACGCGTACAAACGCAACCAACGGTCTGGTGTTTGTGACGTTCACGCCATTGCTGGGTATGTCCGAGGTCGTCAAGCGCTTCTTGCTGGAGAAGCCGCAGAGCGCTACGACGATCACGATGACGATCGACGATGCCGAGCACTACACGCCCGAGCAACGTGCAGCGATCATCGCGTCTTACCCTGAGCACGAACGTGAGGCCCGGGCCAAGGGCATTCCGATTCTGGGGTCTGGCCGGGTGTTCCCGATTGTCGAGGACGGCATCAAGGTGCAGGCGTTCCCGATCCCGCCCCACTGGCCGCGCATCGCTGGCATCGACTTCGGTATCGACCATCCCACCGCTGTGGTGTGGATGGCATGGGACCGTGACGCTGATGTGCTGTACGTGACTGATTGCTACCGCGTCAAAGACCAGTCGCCGATCATGCACGCCGCCGCTGTTCGTGCCCGGGGTGAGTGGGTGCCAGTGGCTTGGCCGCACGACGGTCTGCAGCGCGACAAGGGTTCCGGCGAACAACTGGCAAAGCAATACCGTGATCAGGGCCTAAACCTGACCAAGGACCGCGCCACGTTCGACGATGGCAGTAACGGCCTTGAAGCCGGTGTGGCCGAGATGCTGGCCCGCATGCAGACCCAGCGCTTGAAGGTCTTCGCGCATTTGCAGGACTGGTTCGAGGAGTTCCGTCTGTATCACCGCAAGGATGGTTTGATTGTGCGGTTGACGGATGACTTGATGTCTGCAACCCGTTACGCGATGATGATGCGCAGATTTGCAAAGACGCAGGAAGAAGCAGAAACTCGTCTTCGCCGCAACACCATGCCCGCGCCAGACCTGTCGTTTGGCGTGCTTGATCAAGACATGGGGTATTGAGATGCCTGAAGCCAAAATCGCCAAAGACCCGCATGGGTATCCAGTCGATCTGAAACGCCCCATCGTCACTGACAAAGAAGGGGTTCACACTGAAGTGTCGATCACTGAAAAGATCGGCGACAAATACGTGAACCTGCCCAGCGTTTGGAATGGCAAGCGTTTGGACCCAAGGAAGAACGAAGACTATGCCGAGATCATGCGCAACTACGAATCGGAGAAAAGCCGTGGCTGGAAATTCCCGGAATTCAAAGATGAAAAATCGGCTGTAGACGCAGCCATAGCCCGATCAAATTACATTGGCAAAGTTCGTCGCAAAGAAATTCTTGACGCAGAGAAGCGCATGTGGGATGACGAGGCTGCCAAACGCAAACAGGCAAAGGATTGACCATGGCACAGAATCCATTTAACCCGGCCACCAACACGGCCAACATCATGTCATCAATGACACCGCAAACGGATCAGTTTGCGAACTTTAGCGGCCAGAACAACCCCTTCAATCCGCAGCCGCCAAAGCCCACCAGTATTGCAAACGTCAGCGGCAATCAGTTCAAGCTGAACATGCCGGGGGTCTCTGAACAGCCGGACCTGTCGCGCGCCCCTTCAGCGGAACCTACGGTCAAACCGGTGTCGATGGATGCCGGGGTATCCAGCGGTATGGCTGCGCCGAATCCTAGCGCCCCAGCGCCGGCCATGGCACCGCAGGCGTACTCCACCCAGTCAACCCAAGCAGCACAGCAGACAGGCTTGATCCGTGGCGCTGTGAGGCCCGTATAACCAAGGAAGCACCCTATGCAAAACCAAATTGAAGCCGTGGACGTCGACATCGAAGTTGAGTACGAAGACCCGGAAGAGCAGCGCGCCAAACTGGAGGAGCGGCTTCAGGTGTTCGGGCACAACCTGTCCAAGCAACGGGATGAATGGGTTCGCAGCCGCTACGCCTATGGCGTAGACAAGCGCTGGCTGCAAGATGAGGATCAGTACAACGCGAAAGACAACATCAACAAAGCCGCCAGCCAGATGATGACATCGGTTGAGCAAGGTTATCCAGTTACAACGCAAGGCGCTAAGCCGCATCGTTCGACGGTCTTTATCGGTATGACGCGTCAAAAGACGAACGCCGCCGAAGCACGACTGGCCGACATCCTGTTGCCCACAGATGACCGCAACTGGGGCATTCAGCCTACGCCAGACCCGTACTTGTCACAGATGGCCAAGGACAGCCGACTGGTTGACCAACTGCCACCACAGATCAGTGCCCGGTTCGGCCAACACCTTGGGATGGGGGCGCCGATGCAAATGCAAGCGCCTATGCCACAGGGCCCGATGCCTACGCCGGCTGCAGCACCGATAACGGTCCCCGGTCAACCGCCTGAGCAAGGTATGCCAATGCCGGGCAATGTCACACAGATGCAGCCGCCACAAAAGCTGCGGATGAAAGACATCGCGCGGGAAGTGATGGACTTGGCCCAACGTAAAGCCGATGCGATGACCCGCGAGATCGACGACCAGCTAGTCGAGTGCGACTTCAACGGCGAGCAGCGCAAAATGATCCACGACGCTGCCGTGTTGGGCACCGGCGTGCTGAAGGGCCCGATCGTGATCAACCGCGTGCGGCGTGCATGGCGCCCATACACCGACATGTCGGGCGCTACCATCCACCAAATCGAGGTCGTCGAAGAGCGCAGCCCAGCTACCTTCCGTGTCGATCCTCGCAACGTGTGGCCTGATCCTGCATGCGGTGAATCAATCCACAACGGCAAGGGCGTTTACGAACGCGAGCAGCTGACCGCCAAGCAGATTCGCGATCTGGCCAAGCAGCCCGGGTACATGAAAAATCAACTGCGCAAGGTGTTGGAAGAAGGCCCGAAGAAGTCTGCCACCATGGAAGAGCTGAAGGATGAAGATCAGCGCGACATGACCAAAGACATCTATGAGCAGTGGACTTATTGGGGTGAGGTTGAATACGATGACATGATTGCCGCAGGCGTAAACCCCGGCGAGCATGACGAGCTGCGCACCATCAGTGCTTGCGTGGTAATGATCAACAGCACCGTGGTTAAAGCATTTTTGAACCCGCTTGAAGGCGGCGACCTGCCGTACGACTTCTACGTTTGGGAGAAGGTTGCCGGCTCAGTGTGGGGTTACGGCATCCCTTACCTGATGCGCAGCCAACAGAAGGTCCTGAACGCTGCATGGCGTCAAATGATGGACAACTCCGGCGTCAGTTCAGGCCCGCAGATTGTCGTCAAACCCAGCGTCATACGGCCTGCCGACAAACAGTGGCAGCTGTCAGCGCGAAAGATTTGGTACGCGACAGACGACATGGACGACGTGCGCAAAGCGTTCGCGACGTTCGAGTTCAACAGCCACCAGACAGAGCTGGCCGGCATCATCAAGATGGCCACCGAGTTGGCAGACGCCGAGACCGGTGTGCCGACCATCACGCAAGGCGAGAAGGGCGCAGCGCCAGACACGGTTGGCGGTATGCAGATGCTGATGAACTCTGCAAACGTCGTGCTGCGTCGATTGGTCAAGCAGTTTGATGACATGGTGACCAAGCCACACATCCGTCGCTATTACGACTACAACATGCTTTACAACGAAGACGAAGAGATCAAAGGTGATTTCACCGTCGACGCGCGCGGTACCAGCGCTCTGTTGGTGCGCGACATCCAGAATCAGGCATTCCTAAACCTGCTGGCCGCCGGTGCAAACCCTGTGTATGGCATCTATCTCGACACGAAGAAGCTGTTTGAGAAAGCACTGCAAGCGCAGCACATCGACCCGGCCGAAGTTTTCAAACCTGAAGAAGAGATCGACCAGATCATGGAAGCGCAGAAGAAAGCAGCTGAACAAGGCCCGGGCCCAGACCCGCGCATCGAAGCTGCGAAGCTGCGCGCTCAGGCGGATATGCAGAAGGTCCAAGTACAGAACCAAGGCGACCTGCAAGAGCTGCAGCTGCGTCAGGCAATTGCAGAGCAAGAAGCGCAAATGCGCATGGCTGAGATGCAGATGATGCGTGAGATCGAGATGCTGAAGATGGCCAACCAGCAGAACATCACACTGGAAACCATCAAGGCCCAGCTGGCTGACACTGCGATGAAAGAACGCAGCAAGAAGGAGCTGTTTGCAGCTGAACAGCAGCTGCGAATTCAGACCGGAGCAGGCATCTGATGGGCGGCAAAGTTCTCAAGCGCGAACTGGAAAGCTACGAAAAGGCTTACCAGCAATATTTGCGCCGCGTCCGCGACTACAACAAAGAGTCGAAGGAATACAACAAAGCGGTCGAGTATTACAACGCGTCATTCGTGATGGACGAGAATGGGAACAAGCTGGTCTATACGCCGGACAATCAGCTGATGGCGATCAACAGCGAAGGCAATATTGTTTCGGCCAAGTTGCCCAAACCTGAACCGGTGCAGACCACTACACAGAATCAGTACGGCATGGGGCAAACGCAGACCACGTATACGCCGCCGAATCCATACGAGCCTACCAGCGGTGCCTACGGTTCTCGTTCGCTTCCTGCGGGTGTTCAAACACTGGACGTCGGCGGCGGTTACAAAGCGCCACGGTCCTATGCGGCTGAAGCGCCCGGCGAGATGCCGGCGCAGCCGGCACCGCTAAGTATGCAAGCGCCGGACCCCACCCGGGCCCAGCTGCAAAAAGTAAATCAAGCCAATTGGTCCGACATAGAGCGCGGCCTGATTGGCCAAGTCATCAGGTCTAGATAACAAAAAAATAATGTTGCATAAATCTGACACTTGGATATAGAATTGGCGCAGGGCCCTTGCGCCCTAATTTTTTGAGGGAGCCGGTGAAAGCCGGCTTTTTTATTGCATGAGCGATTATCAATCTGCTACGTGGCACATGTTGCGCCGCTGGGCTGAAGCCCAGCTGCAGGCTTGCCGCGAAAAGAACGACGCTGTGGGGCTCTCCGACCTAGACACAGCTGTCCTGCGGGGCGAGATTCGCATGCTGAAAAGATTTCTCGACTTGCCCAATGCGGCAACTCGGGGTGTGGTGGCTGAGCCGGACGAATAGTCCCGCTTGGTCGTATGAAGTAAACCGCCTCGGCGGTTTTTAAATGGAGAGCAATGTGGAAAATCAAAATCTGACAACGGAGGAAGCGCAGGATATTTGGAATGAAGAGGCCGCAAAACTCGAAGCCGACGATACGTCGTCCGCTGTAGGGGCATTGGCCAATGTGCCGGATGAAGAACCGCCACAGATTCAAACCGAAGAACCTGAAAATGCTGTTGAGGCAGCAGCTGAACCCGAGCCGGAAGCTGATCCACTGGCTGGACTTCCTGAAGTCGTCAAAGCCAAATTGGCAGAGATCGATTTATTGAAGCAAGCCAATGCTCAACTGCTGCACCACGTTAAGACTACTGAAGGTCGCGTGGCCGCAATGCAGCGTGAGGCCGAGCAAGCGCGACGTGCCCAACAAGTTGTTGGTGACACGGCAGCGCCAACGCAAGGACAGATCGCTGCCGCTGCAAAGAACCCTGAAAAATGGGAGCAGCTCAAGCAGGATTTCCCTGAATGGGGTGATGCAGTTGAGGAGTTTGTAAATTCACGTCTTGGTAATGTGCAACAGCAACAGGCTCTGTCACCGGAACAGGTTGCGAACTTTGTGCAAGCAAAGGTTGCTGAGACCAAAGCTGAAATGTCCAAACTTATGGAAGAGGCCCGAATCGAGGGTAAGTACGAGAACTGGAAAACGGTCGTTAACACGCCAGAATTCGCCCAGTGGTATGCCGTACAAAACCCGGAGATTCGTGCTTTGGCTGACAGCACTTCGTCACGGGACGCAATTCGCATGCTGGACATGTTCCACGAAACGAAGAAGCGTTCCGCAGCGGATATCAAGCAAGAGCGGGAGCAGCGTCTAGCTGCAGCTGCGACAGGTAAACCCGGTAACACACCGCCGCCCAAAACTTTGGACGACATGTCACCGGAAGAACTTTGGAACTATGAAGCCGCAAAGCGCGAGAAAACCCGAGCGCAACGCGGATTTTAATCATTGAAAGGAAATAGCAATGACTATTCAAAATTACTCCACCGTAGCGTCGCGAAACCTAATTCGCGCCGCACAAGGCATGCTGGAGCATGCACAACCCATCACCGTTCTGGGCGACTTCGGTACCCAGCGCGAGATGCCTCAGAACTCGACAGACACGCTGGTCTTCCGTCGTACGCTGCCGTTCGGCGCATCGACCACTGGCACCGTGATCGAGGGCTCCAACCGCTACGTCGGCACCCCAAACATCCAAGCATCGAACTTCGTGCTGGCTGAAGGCGTGACCCCGAACGCCAACACGATCAGCTTCCAAGACGTGTCGGTGCAACTGCAGCAGTACGGTATTCTGTTCAAGTACAGCTCGAAAGTTGAGCAGCTGTACGAAGACGACATCCCCGGCGAAATGGTCAAGCTGACTGGCGAGACCCTTGCTGAAGTTATGGAGATGGTCCGTTACGGCGTTCTGAAAGCAGGTTCGACTGTTATCTACGCAAACGGTTCCAGCCGTTCTGGTATCAACACCGCTATCAGCCTGAACGCTCTGCGTAAAGCAGCTCGTACACTGGAATCGAACCGTTCGCGTCGCGTGACTTCGCGTCTCGCCCCCGGCGTGAACTTCGGTACTCGCGCAGTGCAGCCTGCTTACATCGTGTTCGTGCACACCGATGCAGTGTCTGACATTCGTAATCTGGCCGGCTTTACCCGAGTCGAAGAGTATGGCTCGTTCAAGCCCATCCACGACCGCGAGATCGGCGCTTGTGAAGACTTCCGCTTCATCAGCTCGCCCCTGCTGGTTCCGTTCACTGCCGCTGGTTCCAGCACTTTGAATGGCATGCTGTCGGTCGGCGCAGCAAACGTCGACGTGTATCCGTTCATCATCATCGGTGAAGATGCTTGGGGTCAGGTTGCACTGAAAGGCATGCAGGCTGTTAAGCCGGTCGTCCTGAAAGCTTCCCAGACCAACCACGCCAACCCGCTGGGCCAGTTTGGCTACGTCGGTGCTTCGACTTGGTTCGCGACTGTGCGTCTGAACGACGCCTTCATGGCCCGTATCGAAGCTGGTGTGACCGCTCTGTAATCGAACGCCGGGGCTTTGCCCCGGCATCATTTGAAAGGAATACACCATGGCTGAAAGCATCAATGCCCGCGTAAATCGGTTGGCGGATGGCATTGATCGTCAGGAACTGGCGCTTTTGTTAGCGTCCATTCTGACTGATCTGACTGCTATCAAAACCAGCCTGAATCAGTTGCGCACCGACTATAACGCTGCAACCACGCCGACCACGGCTGCTGCGGTGACTTTGAATACCACTTCCTAAAGAAGGAGAAGGAACATGTCTTATAATCTTGAGCAATTTAACAGCGGCTACGTGTCGCTGACCTCCGGTGCAATCGCCATTACCACCAATAAGGCGAAATTCAAAACCACCGCAACCATCACCTTTCTGTTGAACGGCCTGTTTTACTCGAAGGCTGCTACCGACAATCTGGTGTTCTCGTCGGGCCACACCTCGCTGGGCGCAAGCCAAGCTTGCCTGTTTGGCTTGTGGCTCGATGCAAGCGGCAACGTGACGACCACCCAAGGTCCGATCGTTAACGCTGGCGACCCCTGCCCAGTTCCTTCGAACCCGGGCAACCGCGCACTGTTCGGCCTGATCAAGGTTGTGACTGGCGCATCTGGCGCGTTCGTACCCAATACGACCGAGTTTGATGCTTCCGGCGTTACCACGACCTACATCAACGCTGCAGCAATGCCCGGCACCGCGCAGTAACTTAGCTGTTGCCGTCCTCTCTAACCAGAGGGTTTGCAGGCCGTCCATTTTTTGGGCGGCCTGCTTTTTTGGCAGTCACTTCAACATAAGGAAAATAACGATGGCAAAGAAACCAGCAGTACAAGGCATTGAAATTCTTGATGACGAGCCTGTCGTCGAAACCGTGGCTGAAAGCAAAGACTTTAATCAGCTTGCTTCTGATGAGTCTTTTATGAACGAGCACGTTACAGTGCTTGTGCATTCAACTACTGACGAGAACCAAGCCCCGCATATCATCGTTAATTGCAACGGTGTAAATCAGCCGATTGTTCGCGGTGTACCTACTCAGATCCGCCGCAAGTATCTGGAAATCTTGGCCCGCATGAAAGAAACCAAGTATACCCAGCGTACGCTAAATCCGGCTGCACCTGATCAAATAGAAATGATTGCGCGTCATGGTCTTGCCTACCCTTTTGAAGTTGTGGAAGACAAGAACCCTCGTGGCCGTGCTTGGCTATCAAACGTAATGGCTGAACCCGCTTAATCAGGAGCCAACGTGAATTTTCTACAGCTTATCAATCGCACGCGAGTAGAGTGTGGCGTGTCTGGCGCCAGCGTGCCATTGACAAGCGTCACTAATCTTACCGGTGAATCTGCAAGGGTCGCTGGCTGGGTTAATAGTGCTTGGATGGATATCCAGACAGTGAAAGGCGATTGGCAGTGGATGCGCCAGCCGTTTGAATTTAACACTGTATCCCAGCAGCAGTTTTACACTGCAGCACAAGCCGGGGTAGGAAGTTCATTTGCAAACTGGAAGCGTGATTCATTCCGCTGCTCATCGGTCGGTAATTTTTACCGCGATGAGCAGTTGATGAATTACATGGACTACACCGTTTTTCGTAATCTGTACATGTACGCCAACATGCGAACTACGTACACGCGGCCGGTCGTAGTCACTATTGATCCGACAAAACGCCTTGGCTTTGGCGCCATACCTGATATCCCTTACGTAATCAGCGGTGAGTATTACATCAAGCCAACAGAGTTTGTGCTTGAAACAGATGCGCCTCCTGATGCATTCCCTGATCGCTACCATATGACTATCGTTTATCGCGCGATGATGTTCTACGCCGGTTACGAAGCCGCGCCAGAAGTTTTCCAAAAAGGCGAAATGGAATTTAAGCGGATGATGAATAACCTTGATATTGATCAATTGCCGGATACGGTAAGCGGACCACCGCTGGCTTAAGGACATAACATGCCGTTGAAGACTCCTCCAGTCAATTACGATTTAATAAGGCTTGCAGGGGGGTTGGATCAAGTCACGCCTACGTTGTCGTTGCCTCCCGGGGTTGCGCGCCGCGCGGCTAATTTTGAATGTTCTATTACCGGCGGCTACACTCGCATAGCTGGATACGAACGATATGACGGCCGGCCTAATCCTTCCGACGCTAACTACAATTTATTGAATTGCGCGCTTACCGGAACTGTAGCAGTAGGTGACACTATTACCGGCAGCGCCTCTGCTGCAACCGGCAAGGTCATAGCTTTATCAGGAAGCAACGTAATCATTACCCGTGAAGTCGGTAGTTTTTTATCAGGTGAACAGATTACGGTAGGCGCAACAGTAGTCGGAACAATTACCTTAGTTCAAGGTGTATCAGCTGACGGTTTAGAAGATGCCACTTACAAAGCTTTAGCAGCTAATGATTACAGAACTGATATACAGACCGTTCCGGGGTCAGGGTCAGTCTGGGGGGTTGCCTATTACAAAGGCTACGTTTATGCATGGCGTAATGTCGTTGGTGGCGCAAGCGCAAAAATATACAAATCCAGCCCAGCTGGATGGGTTGAAGTAGCGCTCGGTAAAGAGCTTGGTTTTGATACTGGCAGTTCGCAGATATTTGACGGCGAAACAGTTACTGGCCTTACCAGCGGTGCCACCGGGGTTGTTGCCAGAGTAGTTCATGAAACAGGAACTTGGGGCTCGAATAACGCCGCAGGCAGGCTTATTTTATCTAGCACTACAGGTACTTTTGTTAACGGCGAGCATTTGTATATTAGCGGCTCTAAACACGCGCATGCTGTAGGAACTCAAACGCAAATAACTTTACTTCCTAATGGCCACGTAGAAACTGTCATCGCCAACTTTGGCGGCGGCACACAAAACTACAAACTATATGGCACTGATCAAGTCAACCGCGCATTTGAGTTTGATGGCACGACGTATGTGCCAATAAGAACCGGCATGGCGGTAGATAAACCAAAGCATCTTGCTTTTCATAAGCAACATCTGTTTCTATCTTTTGATGCTTCGTTGCAGTTTTCTTCCCTCGGCGATCCCTACAAATGGACTACGCTACTTGGCGCCGGTGAACTCGCAATGAACGCTGACATTACTAATCTAATAGTTTTGCCGGGCGACCAATCGTCCGGTGCGCTTGGCGTTTACACAAGAAACGACACGTCAGTTCTTTACGGCACTGATTCCAGTACGTTTTCTTTGTCCACATTCAACACCGGTACCGGCGCCATCGCTCACACCGCGCAGAACATGGACACCGCTTATGTGCTTGATGATCGCGGCGTGATGAGCCTCGGCACATCGCTGAACTTTGGTAACTTCCTGCCGGCTTCGCTGTCTATGAACATTCGCCCGTTTATACAAGCCCGCAGAAACCTTGCTACCGCTAGTTTGGTGAACCGCGAAAAAGGTCAATACAGAATTTTCTTTTCGGATAAGTCCGCGCTTTACATGACCATATTGAACGGCAAAGTTTTAGGTGCCATGCCTATTCAGTTTTCGCACGCAGTAACTTGCGCAATCGAAGGCGAATCGCCGGATGGGACTGCTACATCATTTTTCGGTTCTACCGATGGTTATGTATACCGACTTGACGCCGGCACAAGCTTTGATGGGTCTCCGATCCCAGCAAACTTTAACCTTGTCTACAACAGCACTAAATCGCCGCGCATGCTTAAGCGCTATCGTAAAGCCAGCGTTGAAATGACAGGCGATTCGTATGCTGAAATCGCTTTTGGTTATGACCTTGCCTATCGGTCTATTTATTTAGCCCAGCCTTCTGATGCTGACTATGATGCCGACTTGCGTGCGACGTTTTGGGACAGCATGAGCTGGGATAATTTTGTTTGGGATGGCGCCGACATCTCGCCTACTGAAATATCAGTAGAAGGTTCTGCAGAAAATATGGCGATACGAATTTCTTCTGTGTCGGCAATTCTTGAGCCGTTCACTGTAAACAACATCATCTTGCATTACACAATGCGTAGAGGACTGCGATAATGCCGAACAGCTACTACAACCACGCTACTTACCCAACACCAAACTCTCCCGGCTCGTCCGCCCAGCTGCGGGCGGAGCTTGAGCTGATTACCGATGGTTTCGACAAGCTGCCTACACTTACGGGCAACGGCTACAAGGTAGCTATGATTAATGCCGCAGGCGATGCGATCATCGCGTCATCGGCGCTACAAAGCCTTGCCATCACCGGCAGTACTATAAACAGTACGGTAATTGGCGGCGTATCGGCCGCAGCCGGTACATTCACCAACCTGACAGCCACAGGTACGGTAAACCTTGGCACCGGTCTGGTTGTCACAGGCGGGTCGATAAACAACACCGTCATCGGCAATACGACCCCGGCCGCTGGCTCGTTTACGACACTCTCCGCCAGTGGTGGCATCACCGGCACGCTGACCGGCAACGTGACAGGCAATCTGACTGGTAATGTCACCGGCAACGTGGCTGGCAATCTGACGGGTAATGTTACGTCGACCGGCACTTCGTCTTTTGCAAACGTCACCATCTCCGGCACGCTGAACATGGATGCCGGCTCTTCGGCGACCATCGAGAATTTGAGCACGCCGGTGAACAGCGGTGACGCTGCAAACAAAGGCTACGTAGACACACAGATCGCTACCCGATTGGCATTGTCCGGCGGCACGATGTCCGGCGCTATCGCAATGGGCACGAACAAGATCACCGGAATGGGTGATCCTACGCTGGCCCAAGACGCGGCTACTAAGAATTACGTAGACACAGGTTTGGCGTTGAAGCTGAACTTGTCCGGCGGCACGATGTCTGGCGCCATCGCCATGGCCACCAATAAGATTACCGGCCTTGGCGACCCGACCAATGCACAGGACGCCGCTACCAAAAACTACGTTGATAGCGTCGCACAAGGTCTGGACGTCAAAGCATCTGTCCGCGCCGCGACTACGGCCAACATCACGCTGTCTGGCACGCAGACGGTCGACGGCGTTGCCCTGTCTATTAACGACCGGGTTCTCGTCAAAGATCAATCGACGCAAGCTGACAACGGTATCTATCTGGTCGCTTCCAGTTCTTGGACCCGTACTGCAGACGCTGATGCTTGGACTGAACTGCCGGGCGCGTTCGTGTTTGTTGAAAGCGGTACGGTAAATGACAACAGCGGCTGGGTCTGTACGGTTGCCCCGGGCGGCACGCTAGGTAGCACCGCCATTACATTCGAGCAGTTCTCCGGCGCCGGCCAAGTTATCGCTGGCACCGGTATGACGAAGACCGGCAATACGCTGAACGTCAATACAGCTTCCAGTGCGCGCATCGTGGTTGGCGCCGATGAGATTGATTTGGCTTCCACCGGGATCGTGGCCGGCACCTACCGGTCAGTTACCGTGGACCAGTGGGGCCGTGCTACGGCCGGTACAAACCCTACCACGGTTGCTGGATATGGCCTCACTGACGTGTACACCAAGACCGAGGTCGACAACGCACTGGCTCTGAAGCTGAATCTGTCCGGCGGCACAATGTCCGGTGCTATCGCAATGGGCACCAACAAGATCACCGGCATGGGCGATCCTACATTGGCCCAAGACGCGGCTACAAAAAATTATGTAGACAACGGTCTTGCTGCAAAGTTGTCGTTGTCTGGCGGTACGATGACTGGCGCCATTGCAATGGGCGGGTTCAAAATCACAGGTCTTGGCGACCCTACTGCAAACCAAGATGCCGTCACATTAATCTACCTGACCACTCTTTTTGGCAGCACCGCTTCAGCCGCTGCTTCAGCTTCGGCTGCGGCCATCAGCGCGTCAAACGCGGCTACAAGTGAAAGCAACGCGGCTACTAGCGCCAGCAACGCTTTGACTAGCGCTAACAACGCAGCAGCCAGCTACGACGCTTTTGATGACCGTTATCTCGGCAGCAAAAGCAGCGATCCATCTGTTGACAATGATGGCAACCCATTACTGACCGGGGCGCTATATTGGAACACGTCTTTAAACCAAATGCGTGTCTATTCAGGAACTGCTTGGCAAGCAGCGTATTTACCTGCAGGGTCGTATTTACTGCTTACCGGCGGCACGATGACCGGCGACTTAACAATGAGCGCACAAACAGACCTTCGGTTTGCTGATGCGGATTCATCTAATTGGGTTGCTTTTCAAGCTCCGGCTACCATAGCTTCAAATGTAACTTGGACGTTACCAAACGCGGATGGTACTAACGGCCAAATGTTAACTACTAACGGTTCAGGCGGTTTATCTTTTACAACCCCGGCAGGCGTTACCACCGGTAAAGCTATCGCAATGGCGATAGTCTTTGGATTCTAAGGAGCATTAAATGGCGAACCCAAACATCGTCAACGTAGCTGCTATTTACGGCAATACGTCAAGTACATCACTTACAGGAACTTCAGCTACTTCTGTTGCGAGCAACGCGGCAAGCAGTGGAAAAGTCTACAAAATTGGTAGCTTAGTTGTTGCTAACGTATCTGGTTCTGCAGCAACGATAACGATCAACTTGTATTCAGCTGCAGCTCTTGGCGGTACGGGCGTAGCAATCGCGTATCAAATCAGCGTGCCGGCTAATGCTTCATTAGTTGTCATTGACAAAACCACACCGATGTATCTTCTTGAAGACAAGTCGATTGGCGCCATCGCTGGTACGGCAAACGCCTTAACAGTTACGGCCTCATGGGAAGAGCTTAACGCTTAATAGGTGACGCATGCTTTATAGCAAAAACGGATCGATACCTTCACCGCAAACAGATGGGTCTGATGGCTGGATCATTGTGCCTGATAAACCTGAACCTCCTGAAGGTAAAGAGGTTGTTTGGTGGTTTCCGCCCGGCTGGGTTATTCGTGATCCAAAACCTGAAGCGCAGGAAGGTTATGCTTGGTCATGGTCTCAATCTGAGGAAAAATGGGTTGAGTACAAAATACCTGAACCTGAGCCAGTCGTTGAGCTTGTGCTGGCCCCAACGCCTATAGCTACTACCGAAGGCGAAACGCTTACCTCTGCACAAATAGAGGCCGTAGCTTCTTCGCAAATAGTTGCGCTATCTTCTGAACAAACGGAGACTTTGTCTTCTTTACAGATAGAGACGCTTACTACTTCGCAAATTTCTGGACTGGAGTAATCATGGGTCTGCGGTTTGTTGGTAACGTGATGAAGCCGGGGTACAACCCACTGGCAGCTAATATAACTTCCGGCGTAAACACGGTTCAACATCAAGGTATCTTTACGCTACAACAACAAGCCCGCGCAATCGCAAATCAGCAGTGGGCTACCGATCCTTATTTCGATTACACAACCCTGTTGATTCAAGCTGACAACGCTGCAAACGGTTTACAAAACGGCGCGTTCCTAGACAGCAGCACCGGTAGAACTGCAACAGGAACTTCATCTTCTATATCAGGCAATACACTTACTGTTGGCGGCACTGTCACCGGGTCATTCGCTGCAGGCATGACGCTGTCTGGCACAGGCGTGACGTCCGGCACTACCATCGTTGGTTATGGCACAGGCACTGGCGGCGCGGGTACATACATCGTCAATATTAGCCAGACAGTTTCAGCTACTAGCATATCGGGTTCAGGTGGGAATTACGTTACACGTAATGGCGGCGCGCCGGGGATGGTGCAAGGCAGTTTTTCTCCGTTTAGCGCAACAGGCTGGAGTAATTTTTTTGATGGGAATGATTATTTAACAGTCGCTGGTGGTTCTTCGCTTGCTTTTGGTAGTGGTGATTTTTCACTTGAGGCTTTTGTGTATCCGACAACAGCAAGTGGGACAAGAAAAATATACGACGGGCGACCAAATACGACAGCAGGAAATTACCCTGTTCTTCACATAGATGGTAATAATGCAGTATTTTTTGTTGATACAACAGCGTTAATTACTGGAACAACTGTAATACCAGCAAACGCATGGACACACGTTCTAGTGTCAAGGGTTAGCGGCAATCTTCGTTTATTTATAAACGGTGTGCAGGACGGTTCTACAGTTTCAAATTCAATTAACTTCGCAAATGGAACTGCAAGACCAGCCATCGGTGTTCGTGGCTCTAGCCTAGCAAATGATTTTTTTACTGGCTACATTTCTAATGTTAGGGTAATTACAGGATCGGGTTTTACTTCGGTTACTGTACCAACAACACCATTAACGGCAGTTTCAGGTACGTTACTTCTGACCTGCCAATCAAATCGGTTTTTTGATAGCGGAACAGCAAATTCAGGGTCAGGCTTTGCCGTTACCACCGCAGGCAACCCATCCGTCCAAGCCTTCTCGCCATTCGCGCCACAGTATCAATATACGGCAGCAGGAGCAACTTCGTGGAGTGCTTCATTCGGAACGTCGAATTATCTAGACTCTACATTCAACCAAGCATTTACTGGCACTACCAATTTCTGCTTTGAGACTTGGATGTATCTCACTGCCATGCCGACACAGGAGCAATTTTGGTTCTTAGGTGTTCAAAGCGGCATATTTTTTGATTCATGGGTTAACAGTTCGTTGGGCGTTGAAGTACGTATTAGTTCAAGCACTAATGCTACACTGACAAGTACCTCCACAGTGTCGGTAAATGCATGGAACCACGTTGCTGTAACATTTGATGGTACGACTTTAAGAATCTTCATCAACGGTGTGCCTTCTGGTTCAACATCTTTTACGATGCCCACTGGCACTACTACCAGATACTTCGTTGGCTATAACGACTATTCTCCAGCCGCAAGATATTTTACTGGTTACCTTTCAAATTGGAGGGTATCCGTAGGAACTCCGCGTTATACAACCACTTTCACACCTCCTATCTCACCGTTATCTTCGGATGTGTATACGATAATTTTGCTGTTGCAGTCTGGTACCTTTATTGACACTAGTGGCAATAACAGAACGGTGGTAGTTAATGGTACACCAACTACGCAGTCTTTTTCTCCTTTCAATCGAATAGCAACAGGCGGGTCTGGGTACTTTGATGGGACGGGGGATTATTTAACACTTCCAAACAATGCCACTACAACTATAGGAACATCAGATTTTACTTTTGAGGGTTGGTTCTATACTCCAAGTGTCGCAACGCTTCAAACTTTGATGACGTATGGTTCTAGTGGTTGGCGAGTATTTATGAACGCCGCTGCTATTTGGTTTTTAAATGGATCAACTTCAATAATTAACACTGGCACTATTCAACCAAACTCGTGGATTCACATTGTTTTAGTTCGCAGTGGGTCTGGAAGTAACAACACAGCTTTGTGGATAAACGGATCAAGAATTACGCAAGCAACAAATACGACAAATTTTGCGGCTGGCGCTCCGCAGATTGGAATGGAGGGAACTACATCAAGTCCATACACTGGCTATATGAGCAATGTTCGTTTAGTGAAATCTGCACTATACAACCCCGCAAATTCAACTATTACCGTTCCATCGCTTCCTTTTAGTAATGTCACAAATACAGCATTCCTCCTCAACTTCACCAACGCTGGTATTAGCGACGCATCTATGCGCAGTGTTCTTGATACGATAGGCAATGCGCAAGTAAGTACCGCCGTGGTGAAATATGGTTCAGGTGCCATGCTGTTTGATGGCACTGACGACCGGGTGTCAATTCCTACCAGTCAGTTTTTAGATTTGGGTGTTGGGGACTTTACCATCGAATGCTGGGCCTATAACACCAATTGGGATACTGACCAGAATCAACTTTTTGAGCGCGGTCGATTTACCGTAGGTAAGTCTTATCGCGCTTGGATGAAGACAAATCAGATTGTCTTTGAAGTTAATTTAAGCGGCACCGCTACGGGCGGATATACCACTATTACTGCGACTATCAGAAACAACGTATTTCAGTGGTACCACCTCGCTTTTGTTCGCAGCGGACCAAACTTTTATATTTATCGAGACGGTGTGCAAGTAGCCAGTGCTACGTCTACAGCAGCTGTATTTACAACTACCGAAGCTTTGGCTGTCGGTGGTGCTGCTGATGGCAACAACAACATCATGATGAACGGTTACATTGATGACTTCAGAATAACTCGCGGTATCGCTCGATACACTGGATTAACTTTCACACCACCACAAGTAGCTTTACCGAGGCAATAACATGAGCAACTACCCGGGAAAGATAATCACTAACAACGCTGATATCGGCTATTCCGTTGTGTTTGACGGGACGGGGGATTATCTCTTTACAACAGGTGCCGCACTCGACACGGGCGCTGGAACAGCGGATATTACTTTTGAGTGTTGGGTGTATAACAGAGGGTATTCCGGAAGCCAATATGGACGAGGCATTTTAGTTTTTTACCCATCTGCTGCTTATAATACAGACCGTTTGATGGTACGACTGGACTTTAACTCAAACGCGATTAACTGTTATTTAATTGTTGGTAGCGCCGCACAGTGGGGGATTAGCGGGACTAATTCGACTAGTTTGGCTACAGTTAACGCATGGACGCATGTAGCACTTGTTCGTTCTTCACAGACTTTCAGGTTGTATATCAACGGAGTACTTGATACTACACTGCCAGCAACCACTGTAAGTCTTAATACCTTTGACACTTTTAATATTGGTAGAACGCAAGATGGGACGGTTCCTGATTTCGACGGCTATATATCTAATTTTAGATATGTCAAAAACACCGCCCTTTACACCGCTGCGTTCACGCCTCCAACCCAGCTACTAAACATCACCAACACACAACTACTTACCTGCAACTCTCCGGCAATAGTTGACCAGAGTACCAACGCATTTGTCATCACAGCCAACGGCAACGCAGCAGTCAGCACCTTCACGCCCTTTGCCGCTTACAACCCTTACACCCCGGAACTTGGTTCAGCCTCGTCGGGGATATGGTCTCTGAACGAGTTGATGGAACAAACACTGACTCGTCGTTCAAATAATTATGACCCTTACTTTACGTACAACTCACTTCTAATCCATGGAGCCGGTACTGACGGTGCGCAGAACAATACTTTCTTGGACAGCAGCACCGCGAATAGCGGTAGTCCTTGGTCGCTAACGCGTAACGGTAATGTATACCAAGGTGCATTCACTCCGTTCACTCGCACGGGCTGGAGCGTATACCTTGACGGTAACGTAAATATAAACAATCCAGCTGGATTGCCTACTGCTTTTGCTGGCTGGGGTGGGCGGACCAGAACTTTTGAGATGTGGTTATACAGAGAAGATTCTACTGCTGGGTGCAATTTACAGACGGCCTATGCTGCTGTTGTTGCTAACGGCCGCTGGACAATAACTATAGACGCTAGTAGCCGACTTGATTTTGGTTGGACAACTAGCACAAGCAGCCAAGAAAGTGTTCAAACCGTAAACACCGTCCCTGTAGGTTCTTGGTGTCACATAGCCGTAGTAGTAGATTCTACGACTTCTACAAACACTACTATTCGCTTGTTTATAAACGGAGCGATGGAAACTTTTACTGGTAAAAATCTATCTACTCAAACATCTACCTACGGTTGGCAAAGTCTTTTTGGTTATGCGAGTTACACTTACGGCGCACCGGCGGGTTATTTCTCTAATTTGCGTTGGAGCAACAATCTTCGCTATACCTCGTCTTTTGCGCCCCCTACAGCAAATTTTACAAACGATGCAAATACGCTATACCTGATTGCCCAAGATTACAGATTAAGAGATAGAAGCAGCAACGCTTACACAGTTACTGTGGCTGCGGGAACCCCGCGCATAATGCCATTTGGTCCGTTTAACGCAAATACTTTAACTGCCTATCGCGACACTACTGTTGGAGGAAGCGGCTTTTTCCCGGGCAGCGGTTCAAGCTATGTGGTTACAACGGATAGTTCAACCGCGTTTTTGCCGCAAACCACTACTACGCCGTTCACTATTGAGTGCTGGGTTTATAACACGGGCACTAGCTCGACAGTGCTGTACGCTGCTATAGCCGTTGACAATTATGCTTACACCCTTGGTTTCGGTAGTGCCGTAGGAACCTATGACTCTACGCAAACACCGTGGTTTGGCGTGTACGGCTTTGGTTGGTCTGGTCTTCGATCCACGACACCAATACCGCTAAATGCTTGGACTCACATTGCTTGTGTATTCACCGGCTCCACTTGCTACATATATCAAGACGGTGTCATGACTGCTTCGGGCGGCCCGAGTACATGGGAAGTTAAAACCGCTGGTAAAGTTCGTATTGGTTGTCGCCCCGACGCTGGTACCGATACATTTACCGGGTACATAGCTGGCGCGCGAGTTGTCATAGGCAGTAACTTATACCCAAGTGGCACCACGTTCACTCCGCCTACCGCGCCGCCTACAAACATCACAAACACTAAGCTGCTGCTGAACTTTACTAACGCAGCAGTTATAGATTCCACAGGGTTGAACATAATTGATACTGTCGGGCAAGGACAGATATCAACGTCGCAAAGCCGTTTCGGTCGTGGAAGCCTGTTTTCAGGGTCATCCAGCGGGGGGTTTATTGTTAGAGGCGAAGGGCTAAGTATCGCTTTTGGAAACGGTGATTTTACTATTGAGTTTTATGCGTATTTAACTTCCCTTGGTACTTGGGTGTTTGATACGTGCCCGGCCGGGGTTGTGGCTCCTACGAACCGAATATTATTGCAGGTTCAAAGCAGTGGTTCTGTAGACTATCTCACTTATCAGGGCGTCACTACTTTAATATCTTCAGGCGGTGGTGTTTTTTCTACTAACCGTTGGCACCACATAGCCTTGTGCAAAGCTAGTTCGCAAACCAGATTGTTTGTGGATGGCATACAGAGAGGTTCTACTTACAGTGACACTTTAGATTATCCGGCACAATTAAATCGGCCAATTTTGTGCGCAGATGGTTACGCTGAAGGTTTTAGCGGCAACATTCGTATCGATGAACTTCGTATTACCCGTGGGTACGCGCGGTACAAAACTAATTTTAAACCCCAAACTTCTCGTTGGCAGGATCAATAAGTCATGCTTGAAGAAAACAAAGAAATGTCTATCGAAACTTCACTGGCGCTTCTGAATCACCGTGTAGAGGTTATGCACGACGATTTTACTGAAATGCGTGCAGTTCTTAAAGAACTGACTACAGCTATAAATAAGTTGACCGTAGTTGAAGAAAGGCAAACGCAATTTGCTGAAGCCCAAGAGCGGGCTTTTAACGTGATAGCAAAAATAGAAGAGCGGCTTACTGCTCTTGAAAAACGCGTTCCAGAAAATGACCGCGTAAAAGTTTGGGTCGATCGTAGCGTGATAGCTGTTCTTGGTGTAGTGTTTTTATTTGTTGTTAAGAAAATCGGGTTGATGTAGGAGGTTCCCAGTGTGGACCCAATCACCATTGCCGCCGCCTTTAAAGCCGCAACCACGGCCATCGATATGGCGAAAAAGGGCGTGGCCCTATACAAAGAAATCAAACAAACCGGCGGAGATGTAAAAGACGTATTGCTTGATCTTAAAGATCAATTTAGTAAATTAACCAACCCGTCGCAAGAACAGAAAAAGCAATACAACGAAGAAGTAAAAAGAATTCAAGAAATATCTACGGCAGACCCAAGACAAGTTCTTGACGATATATGGGAGCATCTAGGAACTTTTGTAGATAAATACGACATCATGGTTAAAGCCTATGTGGCGTCCGAAGTATCTGCAAAAAAAGTATACAAAGGTGAAAAATCTTTAGGTCGACGCGCACTGGAAAGATTAAAGATAAAACATCAATTAGATTCTATGCTGGCTGAAGTACGCGAAGAAATGGTGTACAACACCCCCAGTGAGCTTGGTGATTTGTGGACACGTTTTGAAGCAATGTGGACTACCATTGTTCGTGAACAGAACATAGCTCTCGCCGAAGAGATGCGGAAAGAACAGGTGGCGCGGTGGCAACGGGAAAGGGAGTGGGAGGAGGTAAAAGCAAAGGCGGTATGGATTGGGGCGGTAGTGTTCGTCCTGACATGGTTCAGCGGCCTCCTAATCCTCCTGCGTCTGAGTCACACATACCGTGGTCTTTACTCATCACCTTGGTGGTCTTGTGTATTGTGTTAGTAATCGCGCTCCCAGTAATGGGGGTTATGTACATGGATATGAATAACGCTACTACGGCAGCAATTGCTGAGCTTGAAAGATTGAAAGAAGCACGCAGACGTTACATTAAAGAACTAAGAGGATTACAAGATGCTTACGAAAACCCAACTCGCCCAAATGATAAAGGGCAATAAGTATGTTGATAATTGGTACGATGCTCTTTCTATTCTTTTGCCTGAGTACGATATTGATTCTCCGAAACGTATTGCGGCTTTTATCGCCCAGTGCGCCCACGAATCCACTCATCGCGGGGTACCTTTCGCCGCGCTTGAAGAAAACCTCAATTACTCGGCGCAAGGTTTGCGCAAAACTTTCGGCAAGTACTTTCCGACAGATGAACTGGCAAAAGCTTACGAACGCAAACCTGAAAAGATTGCCAATCGTGTCTACGCTAATCGCTATGGAAACGGTCCAGAATCTAGCGGAGATGGATGGACCCACCGTGGACAAGGTTTAATCCAGCTGACTTTTTACGACAACTATAGAGACTTTGGTGAAAGTCTCGACCCAACGCTTTCGCCTAAAGAAGTGTCCGAATATTTAAAAACTTTCGAGGGGGCGTCCCAGAGCGCTTGCTGGTTTTGGGAGAAGTCAAACTTAAACCGATTCGCCGATAAAGGTGATATTCGCGGCATGACCCGCGTGATTAACGGCGGAGAAAACGGACTTGCAGACAGAGAGAAACACTATGCGCACAATCTTCATATTATGGGCGTTTAGTCTGGCATTAGCCGGGTGCGAACGCTACAGGTACCCTTGTCAGGACCCCGACAATTGGGAAAAGAAAGAATGTAAAAAACCATATTGCACTACTACTGGAACTTGTCCTGAAGATGTAATGACTACTGACGATATGAAAGTGGACAACAATGAACCCGTTCAAACTAATCGATAAGTTTTTAAGTCTGTCACAAGAACAGCATGACGCGGTTATTAAGTTTTGTATTGCGTTCACGTTCTGTTGCACAGTAGTGATTATGGTTGCCATCAGTCTGTATAGTGTCGTTTTTGTAACACAACCTATGCGGGGCATGGCGCCGGCGGACAAGCAGTTTTTTCTAATTCTGTCCGATATGTCGAAATACATACTGGGCTCGCTTGCAACTCTGCTTGCGGTCAAAGGGAAAGATGCTTTGCCCAAGTTCGTACCTGAAGGGTTGTCTACTGAAAAGGAACGACTGGCTGCCAGCGAACCGACAGCTACAGATAAGCCGAAGCGCAAAGAACCGCAGCTTGATCCTGTACCTGAAACCTTTATCATTACCGGGTTCCGTGGCAAAGCTGCCCCGGCACCAGTTCAACATGACGTCCGCGACGAATAGGAGACTGTGATGGAAAAATTACTTTGGGCTCGTATGGTGGTAACCGCAATCGCAAGCCTTGTGCTGGCAACCAGCGTGCATGCCGGTGGCGAAATGAAAAAGGTCTGCCGCAAAGAAAATAAAAAGGGCAAAGAAGTTGAGACTTGCCGCATGGTCAAAGTCCATAAAAAGCTCGAAGGTACGGTTGTTCCAAAATGAACCCGTACTTTATAGCCGGTAGTGTTATCGCTGTCGTGCTGGCGTACGGCGCCGGCCATTGGCAGGGAGACACTGCAGGGCAGGCGAAAGTCCAACAGGCTTGGGATAAGCAAGCCAAGGAACTGGCTGAAGCGCACGCGGTGGCGGTAGCCGCCGCGCGCGAGCGCGAACAAGAACTTCAGCAAGGAGCGAACAATGACCGCGAAGAAAAGAATAAACAGCTGCGTGAAGCTAACGCTCGCGTTGCTGCCCTTACTAACGTCGTGCGCGAGCGTGCCGACCGTCCCGCCGAAACCGGTTCCGTGCCCGGTACCCCCAGCACTGGACCCGCTTCCGCCGGATGTACTGGAGCGGGACTATATAGGCCGGATGGAGAATTTCTTATCGGGGAAGCTGCCGCCGGGCGCCAATGCCAAGCCCTCCTCAAAGAATGCCGAGCAGGGTACGAAAGATTTGAAAAATTGAGGAGAGACCCATGACCGGCGCTTGGACCCGTAAAGAAGGCAAGAGCGAAGCTGGCGGCCTGAACGAGAAAGGGCGCCGGAGTTATGAGAGGCAGAACCCGGGCAGCGACCTCAAGGCCCCGCAGCCAGAGGGCGGCCCACGGAAGAAATCTTTCTGCGCCCGCATGCGCGGAATGAAAGCAAAATTGACAAGTGCCAAAACAGCAAGAGACCCGGACAGCCGCATCAACAAAGCGTTGCGGGTTTGGAAATGTTAAGGTAGAATTTTTGAGGGGCCCTTGCGCCCTTAAAAAAGCCGCCGTTTGGGCGGCTTTTCTATTTGTGGAGTCACCATGCCAACTACGACAGCGCAACCTGCAGCACTGACCAGCAGTCAACCATCTGCGCTTACTACAAGTCAGCTGTCCACGATGGGTGTTACTGCGGCCAATCCGTACGATCTGAACGCCAATACCCCCGCTGGCCTTGCAACGTCTGCAGCAGCCGGAATGACGAAAGCGGACGTCACCGGTTATAAGCCGACAGACGTAACTGCCACTGGATATAAGACCACTGACTGGGCTGATACAGAAAAGCAGACCGTTGCTGGCCAAGTGCAAGGTCTGATCAAGTCAGAGTCTCCGCTGATGCAGTTGGCAGAAACTCAGGCCAAGCAGCAGATGAATCAGCGCGGCCTGCTTAATACCAGCATGGCTGTTGGCGCTGGCCAAGAAGCAGTCATCAAGCAGGCACTCCCGATCGCCCAGCAAGATGCTACGGTGTACGCCAACATGGCGAAATACAATGCGCAAATCGCCAATGAGCAAGCTGCGTTTGAAGCGGCTGCAAAGAACAAAGCTGTAGCTGACAATGCGGCTGCAGCAAACGCCGCCGCAAGCTTTGAGGCTGCGGCCAAAAATACGGCAAGCGCAAACTACGCTAAAGATTTAAATGCGTCTGTGTCTCAGATGATGGACATCGCATTTAAGACGGCTACCGCAAATGCAGATAACGTAACTAAAGTTCTTACCCAACAGATTGACGCCGATACACGTAAGTATCTTATTGACGTAGAAGCTACTTACAAAAACCAGATGCAAGCATCAGCTTCTGCGAACGAGTTGTACCAGCAGGTAACTAAAAATATCGCAGACATCATGGCCAACCCAGACCTAGATGTCAAAGCTAAACAGTCGGCCGTAGATATACAAAAAGGTTACCTTAATAGCGGCATGCAAATACTTAGCGCTACGTCCGGCGTGCAAGGGCTTGATAAGCTAATTGATTTTTCTGGCGGCACCGGCAACACGGTGGAAACACCTACAACACCAACCCCGGGATATAAACCTCCAGCGGCCTTAACTGGCGGCGCAAACTTCCAAAGTGTTTCAAAACAATTCGGTGATACGTTAAATACCGGCGGAGGCGTTACTGTTGATGCTAAAGGTGTTGCTACCTTAAATTACAAAGACCCTATTAGCGGCGCAGCTAACAAATTCACTTTGCCTTCGGGTTCATATTACGACCCAGATAAAAACCAAATTGTTGATTCGACAGGCAAACAGGTCGCTGTACCCAGCGGGTTGCTTTCTGGCGCAATGTCAGCAGAACAGCGAAGAGCTTTGTCGCCGGGAATTCAAGTCGGTGACTCTTTGGTTGAAGTTGAAGAGACGTTTAGCCCAACTGGAGCGAATACGGCCGGGGCTAAAATTGATGCAAAAGGACAGATTACGCTTAAAGGCGGCACCGTCATACCTCCCGGCTCGGTTGTTGTTGGGGACAAAATTTATAAAGCGGATGGCACTCCTGTTGCACTTAAGCCAGCGGATGATGTTAACTACCGTGATCGCATAACCTCAGCTATGGACGCTGGCGGGGCGAACCTTACCGGCGCTACATATAACGCTGATGGCAGTGTCAAGCTTAAGAATGGCACCGTTATACCGGCTAACGCTTACGCTAAAGACGGTGTGCTTTACGATTCGGCAAATAAACCGATTGCTATTAAACCGGCGGACGATGCTAGATATCGTGAGCGTATAGATACAGCAATGAACAACGCTAACGTAATGCTTGACAGTGCTACTTACAACACTGACGGTACTGTTAAATTGCAAAGCGGCACAGTAATACCAGCGGGCGCTAAATTCGTTAACGGCAAATTAGTTAATGCCGCTGGCGCTGCGATTACTTTAAAACCAAATGATGTAAACGGCTATCAAGAAAACTATAGTTCAGCGCTTGAACAAGCCGGGCTTTATTTAGAGGGTGCTACGTATGACCCTAAAGCCGGAACGATGAAACTTAAGACAGGGACCGTCATACCGGCTGGCGCTAAGTTTGTTAACGGTAAATTGGTTAATGCTGCCGGCGCGGCTATCGCGATTGCTGCGAATGACAACGTCAACATCCGCAACGCAACGAACGAAAAGTTTGGCGGCTCTCTCAACATGGCTAACGTCAAAACGTACAACGCGGATGGTTCATTTACTATGACCAGCGGCACTGTAATTCCTAAAACAGCGGTCATAAAAGAAGATGGAAAAGTGTATAAGACTGCTGCGGATAAGACGCCTATCGTTTTGAAAAAAGGTGATACTTAAAAATGCGCGAAGCGTTGCTTGAGCCGATCATATCCGCGATCAGGAAAGGCACTGCTTTACCGCGCCAAGAAATAGAGAAGTACTTAGCTGACTGGGATGTGATCCCGGTAGAAGCTGATGATAAACACGCAGCAACAGTGATAGCCAAAGGCACTGAAATACACATAGCGCTTGCCAACGGTTATCAACCAAAAACTTGCAAACGCGGAGTTATAAAGCAGTTTCTAAAACCGCTGTTTGATAAGTACGGTTTTGTTACAACACGGGTTTCCCATAACCGTCTAAATGAGAAAAGGTTTGTAGAGCGGGTCGGATTCAAACCGACATGGAGCGATACAGAGTTCCAATATTACTTCCTCGGCTCAATGCCGTTTGAAAGGAAAGCTAAATGAATTTTCAAAAAACGTACATGTCTCGCGCAGTAACCCGCGCGATGGCCGCAGAACATCCTATCGGCGATCCTTTTGGCGGTCCAGCTTTTGGTGAGCGCAATGACCCTATAAGCGCCGCGATCTCTATCGGTACGATGTTTGCCACCGGCAGCGCTATGATGGCTGGCTCAGTGATGGCCGGTATCGCTTTTGCTGGTGCAGCGGTTAGCCTTGTTGGCAATATCACAGGCAATAAAACGCTGATGCAGTTAGGCGCGGTAGCCGGTATTGTCGGCGGCCTTGGCAGTATGGGTGCGTTCGGTGAAGGCGCGAAAAGCGCTACTTGGTCAAGCCTTGGTTCTAGCGGCAGTGCAGCTGCCGGCGGAGCTAATGTCGCGCCTCTAGCGTCGACTTCTTCAGCCGCCCCTTCGATAGATGTTTCAGCTGGCGGGGCAGGGCCAAACACCACTATGTTTGGCGGAACGTCATCAGCTGCAGCAGCTCCCTCGGCGGCGGCCCCAGTTACATCTGCTGTTCCAACACCTAACATCACCTCTGCTCCGATTAACGCTCAAGGCGTCCCATCGGCTTACGGCCAAGACATATTTAAAACGGCCAGCATGCCGGGCAGTGCAACTGCGGCGGGCACAAGCGCTACCGCCGCTGGTAACCTCGGCAGCGCTACGACGCAGGCAGCGGATGCTTACAGCGACATTGTTTCTGCCGCTGATCTTGGTTCTCAAAATACAGCTTTTGGAAATAACATTACTGCTACTGGCGCGGCAGGCGGTACAACTTCTGCTATTCAACCGCAGACCATGTTTGAAAAGGCGATGGGCTACGGCAAAGGCGTCATGGATTTTACAAAGGAAAATCCCATGGGTGCCTACCTGCTTGGTAACACTGCCGGCGGCGTTGCGGATTGGTTGTCTGGTAAAACAGACGCAGAACTTGAAATGCTAAAAGCTGCAACCGCTGCAAAACGAGCTGAAGAAGAAGTGTATGGTGTGCGCGCCGATGCCATGCGGGCTGAAATTGAAAGAGAAAAACAGCGCCGTGCAAACCTTAATGCCGGCTATCAGCAAGTCAACGCCGGCGTCAACGTAAACCCTAACGCCTACGTTCAACAGCCTTGGGGACAACAACAGCAACCAGCTGGCCTGATCGCTGGCGCACGTACGTAATAAGGAGAACATCATGGCTGACGGACTTATTCAAGACAATATGGCCCAACCGGGCAATGACTCGCAGATTAATTCGCAAGTCATTAAGCAAAACATAAAGATGCCTCCAGAATTACAAGAAGCCTATGAGCGCGTCGTGATCGCGGGGATGAAAGTAATGTTCTCTAAAGAGAGCCACGACTTTATGCTGCGCCAGTTACAGCAAGGCGGTTCTCTAGGTGAAAAGCTTGGCAAAGGTGTAGCCGGTCTTCTGCTTGTATTGTTCAAGCAATCAAACGAAACAATGCCCCCACAGGTGATCATCCCCGCCGGCGTTGAGCTAGTAGCTCAAGCAGCTGACTTCCTGAAGGAGGCCGGCATGGAACAGCCGACTAACGACGACATCGGTCAGGGTATCCAAATTATGATCTCCATTATCTTGGAGAAGTTTGGTGTCCAGCCTGAGCAAATGCAGCAAATGCTAAATCAGTACAGCAATCAAAACATCCCGGCACAAAACGAAATGGGAGGTCAGAATGCCTAGCCTTAGCGGCCTTATCGGCGGCGTTATTGGCGGCGCTGCTGGAGCGTATGGCGAAGTCGCGCTTTCTGAATTGAAAAACAAACAGCGTATTGATATTGAGAAAGCGCTGTCTGAAGTAATGTTTGAACGCGACCAGCGTATTAAAGAAGCGGACTTGATGCGCTCACGCGGTGAAGAAGAGCGCAAACTGTCGCCGGAATACATTCAAAGAGTTGGCGCGGCTGATCTAGAGAAGGGCAAAGTAAGTCTTAAAAACCGTGAACAACTTGCACCGGAGACTGGGCGTGTTGGTGCGATTGAAGCGACAGCCGCTATCCCGGCAAAAGACATCGAAGCTCAAGGTGAGACAAGCCGTAAGATGACACAGACCAAAACGATGGCCGGTGATAAAGGGTTTGTCAAAGGCGTCGAAACGCTGGACATTGCGCAGAAAGCTGGCGATATCGTAGCCGCGCGCGAGAAGGCAAAGATCAGATTGGAAGGCGGTGGCGGTGGTGGCGGTGTTGGAAAAGTGCGGTCTACATACACGGATGACCAAGGAAACAAAGTGGCCGTTATGTCAGACGGCAGCACTAAAGTGCTGGGCCGTGCAGCTGACTTTGATAAAAGCGTTGCTGGCATCGTTACTAAGCTTAGTAAAGAAGACCCGAAATATGATGGCACTGCTTTCAGCAAATTGCCAATTAGCCGCCAGCGTGAGATCGCTACTCAAATTCTTACAGGCCAAGGTAGCAGCACAGGCGGCGGTGGTACGGGCGGCGGTAATAAACGGGACCTATCTGGTCTGTCAAAGTTTGAGCGTCAATAAGGACAAGCTATGGCGTTTGACGTCGAAGGTGCACTCGCGGCTGGCTACAGCCGCGCAGACATTGCTGAGTATCTGGCATCGAAGAAAAACTTCGACGTCGCCGGTGCCCGCGAAGCAGGATATACGGACGAGGATATCGTTTCTTACCTGTTGCCTGAAAAACCTTTGGCCAAAGCAGCGCCAGTAAGCGCGCCAAAAACTGACACCGTACAAAACCCGCTTGCTGCCAAAGAGCCGGGGATCATTGACCGTTTAGTCACCGCTGTCAAAGACGTTGGAAAACCTTCCAGCGTTATGGACACCTACACACCAACCGCCGAAGATCAGCAAAAGGCTATCGACAAACGGCTATCGCTGGGCCAAGGGCCCGTCAGTGAAACAGCAGTAGCCAAAGCGCAGGACGTCCGTACCGGCCGATTGAAGACTGAAGATCAAGGTCTGATTCGGCTTGCAAAAGCTTTAGAACAGCAACAAGCCCCCACTTTAGAAGGTGTAGCTCAGCGAGTTACCGAAGACGAACGTCTTGCTGATGAAGCCGAGACCGCCCGTCGCCGGGCGCTTGCCCGCGAAAACCCTTTATTGGGTAGCCTGCAATCAGGTCTTGCCAGCATGACCGCTGGCGGTTTGAATCTTCCCAGTGTTGCTGCCGATGCTTTCAATCAAACCTTCGTCAACCCGGTTCTTGAAGCCGCTGGCTTTTCTCCGCTTGACCGCGTATCCACTGCATACGGCACCGAGTATTTAGCCAAAGCCGCTGAAGACTACATGCCGTCAGTCGGCCGGCAGGGCATGGCTGAAGCGTACGATAAAGGGCAATTCGGCCAATGGTTGTTCAGCAACATGGCTGCCAACTCTCCGCAAATTGCGATGTCTTTGGCGGCCGCGTATTTCCCGCCTTTGCGTGCCAGCATTCTGCCAGCTATGGGGTCAACGACCGCTGGCCAGAGCTTTGCCGCTGGCGATGACTCCCGGGTTGCGGCTGCCAAGGGCGCGGTCGAAGTCGTCACCGAGATGCTGCCACTGGGCGTGTTCGACAAAGTAGGCGACGTCCTGCGCGGCATGTCTGTGCCCAAGCAGAAAGCTGTTCTTGCGATCGCTGGCCAGCGGCTTCTGCAGTCGGGCGCCCAGATCAGCGCGGACATGCTGACGAATGCCGTCGAAGAAGCGGCCGCGCAGTTCGGCGGCAATGTGCTGGACAGGTATTTCCAAGGCAAAGACGTTGAGTTGACTCAGGGTCTGGCTGATGCATCTGTACTCGGTGCAGCCACTGGCGGCGCTATGGGCGCCCCCCGTTCCGCTGGTATTTTGGCTGGCAAGTTTGAACCGGTTACGCCTGAACAGCAGATCGCAGATGCTATCAATCAAAACGTCCAGCAGATGCAACCCGTCGGTGCCGAACTGGAAGCTGTCGCGGCGCTTAGCCCGACACCGATAGACCCGGCGGTCCTTGCCCAACGGATTCTGCAATCCCGTACGGTAGACGACGCTATCTCAGCGGCTGAGCAAGCCGCCGGCGGTATCCCTCAAGTAAGTTACGCGCCATCTTTGGCGCCGGCTGCGGCTGCGCCTTTGCCAGCCCCAGCCCCAATCCAAAATCTGCCAACAATCCCTAGTGTTGCAGAAATACAACAGGAGCAGCCGACCCTGAACATGGGTCGAGTAGAGCCTACGCTTGGGCCCGTGCCAGAGACAGGCACTGTCACACTACCAGAACCCAGCGTTGCGGTTGAACAACAGTTCGGCCTTGATAAGTTGCGGCTGGCCCCACGCCCACAGCGGATTCAAGGGCAATCTGTGGCAGACTTGTCAGACGACCAGCTGCGCGCTGTGGTTGAAGACGAGGCCGCCCCCGCCATCACCCGCAGGGGCGCGCAGATTGAACTGGACGCACGCCGCTCTGAACAAGGACCCGCCCGTGTCGAACCAACCCTCACCCCTACAACGGAAGTGCCTGCAGCCGCAGCTGAACCTGTGGCTGGCGCGCTTGAGCCCAGTGCGGTCCGAGCAGATGCGCAAAGATATCTTGATGAGCAGGCAGCTACCGAAGGAATCGAATCCCCGGTCCAGCTGAACCCGGCCCCGGCGGAAGAGCAGACCGCAGTCAGCGAAATAGCGCAGGCGCTGGGTAGCCAGTTCGGCACCAAGATCGAAGCTTACAGCGACGCCCGGGATACGGCGGTGAACGGCTTTGCGTTTAAGGGCACAGCCTTCGTCAATGTAGCCAACGTGCCGATGAACATCACGCGCACGACCTTGCATGAGTTCAAACATACCGTCGAGCAGATTGCCCAAGCTGAGACCGAGGCAGGTTTAACCGGTACGGCGGCCCAGCAGTTTGTCGCTGACATTGACAGCATATTCGACGACATCACGGAAGAAGGTCGCCGCGCGTACGCAGAGAATTTCCTGTTTAAGGAAGAGCTGGATAATCTGACTGGCGCCAAACGCGAGAAGCGTTTACGGCAACTGTTGGCCAGTCCGACTTTGCGCTCCGAAATGACCGCCGACTTTATCGGCAACCGCGCCACGGACAAAGCCTTCTGGCAAGACATCGCCGCGCAGGACCCGGAAGGCTTTAAGGGTTTTGTCGAGAAGTGGTTGAAGATCATCGACAACCTGTTGGCTACGCTGCGCGGTACCAAAACTCAGACTAGAAAAGAATCGGCCAAGGTCGATAAGTACATCCGCGATCTGAACACCGCGAAGATGATTGCCCGCGACGCCCTTATAGAGTATCGTCGGGGAGCTTTGACAGAATCGCAAAGGGCAGCCCCCGAGGGCAAACCGGCTGCCAGCCTGAGAGAAGGAGAAGGTCGTGAAACAAATATCCCCGCCGGAGGTGAAAGCGTACAGCCGGCTGCAGAGCGAGCTGGACCGCCAGTTGGTGAAGCTGGGCGCGGTGAAGTCCCAAGCTACGGAGAAGCCCGTGAAGGCGCTATCTCCGTCATCGGACGACACTACTCGCCCAGAGTCCAGACAAGCTTAAGCAGTGGCTACTATGGATCAGGTCTGCGCGGTGCTGAAGCCGGCCGGCTGCGGGAAAGCAACGACCCCCGTATCTCCAAACGCATCTACTTCTACGTCGACACCGGCAAAGGTATCCGCCCCGAATCGGGCGTTGGCCGCTTTGCTCACGAAGTCCGTCTCGATAATATCTACGATCCCGCGTCCCGCCTGATCCCACCACAAGGTAATGCAAATGCATTCGAGTCGGCGGTAATCGACGCCGGGTTCGACGGCTACATCGCGCCCTTCGGTAACGGTGCGGCGGTTGTCGTGCTAGGTCCGCAGCACAACGCTGTCCCAGTTAAGTCGCTGGAGCAGGTTGCTTTTGCAAAGCGCGAGAAGACAACCGCGATCGGGGATTTCGAGACCGTGCCGCAGAAAGACGGCGGAATCAAGGTGCTTGGGGCGGCTGATGAAATTCGAGCTGTCATGCCAGAGGGGGTGGTCGGGCGGCCGGTTGAAGGTGGCATCCTGTTTACCCCGGCAAACGCTCCCCGCGTGCGCGCGGCACTGGAAGGTAGGAAGCTGGCATACAGCCGGGCAGGTGCGGTCGTTACTAATCTACCGATGAAAAACGGGGTGTATGTTGGCGCGCCACCGAAGTACAACACGCCTGCCAAAATCGCTACTCTGCGCAAGAACTTACGCAAGCTAACCTTTGAAGGCGCGCCCGGCAAGTATTGGTATGAGAACAGCGGTAAAGAAGTTTTGAAGATGGTCGGTGGTGACGTGCAGGAGGCGCGTAAATTCGTCGCGTTGTTGGCGATCTACTCGCCACAAGCTAAGGTTGATGCTAACTCCACTTTCGCCCTGCGCGCGTGGGCCCAATACAAAGCCGGCCAGCCGATTAGCGTTAAGACCGGAGTCATGGATAAGAAAGCAAAAGCGGCACTGGAAGATGTCGATGCCTTCTGGTCAGGTGAAAAGACTGGCAATTTCTTCAATAACCTGTTGCGCATGATCGACCCCAGCACGGCCGGCAAGCAGGGTGCGACGATTGACATGTGGATGATGCGCGCTGCCGAATATCCGACTGACGCCCCGACCGCTACGCAATACGCGTTTATGGAGAATGAGACCAACGCGATTGCAAAGGAACTCGGCTGGGAACCCCAGCAAGTACAGGCTGCAATCTGGGTAGCGATGAAAGCCCGGATGGAAAACTCCGGCGTCAAAAAACGTACTGAAGAGTCTAGCGAAAAGAAAGGCTGGATTCGGTACGACTACCCATTGAAAAACGGAAAGCCGACAAAGACCCGCGTCATCCTTGACGCGCAGAAGCACCGAGACAATTGGCTGCAAAAAGCTTTTGCGCACGACCCTTCGGGAAGTGATACCGCACAAGCGAAGTTTGATTTCGGTGATGGGTTGAAGCGGCACCTTGGCCAGATTTCGTTCGAGGCTAGACCCGGGCGTACAACTAACGTGCTGCCCGGAATTCATACCGCGCCGTATGCGCAGCAAGTTGAATTCCAGCAGGCGGTGCAGGCTGCTTTCTTGGACGACACCGGCGCTGATCGGCTGGCGCAACTGCTTGGCCTGCTTGTTGATACGAATGACATTTTGGTGCCCGGTATATGGCAGGGGGATGTATCGCCTAGTTCCCAGAAGCTGGTCGCCATGGCGCCGGCAAAAGGTGAAGCGGGTAAGACTGAAGTTGATCCAGCTCAAGCCGAGGCCCTCGATCTATACGCCGCCGTAGCGGGTCTGGTGGCCCGGCAGGAAGGCGTCGGCTGGCACCGGCCATTCTTTGCTGGCACGAAGCGCGATTCAAACGGTTTGGATATCGATCTTGGTCGGGCGATTAACCCGGCGGAAGCGGCCGATCTTGAGCGGGCGCTTGGCGTGTGGATGGAAAACAACAAAAAGGCAAATTGGCAAGACAGCTTTGCCTTGATCAGTTCCCCGGAAGGCATCCGTCTGGTAAATTTTGGGGTAGTCTCGAACGAGACTTTACAGTCTGATATTGTCAAGGTTGCCGAATCGGTGCTGCCCGATTTCGACTACCGGGTGTTCGCTTCGAGCGGTAATTTGGTTGGAAATAATTGGAAGGAAAATCCTAATGGGGAAGGCTACGTACAAAGGCTTAGTGCCGCCGGGCGATCCGATGTTCTCGACTGGGCCCGAACTGTACTCGCGCCCAGAGTCCAGTCCGTCTTCGATGAGTACAGCAAGAAGTATGACTGGGGAGACCCCGGAAAAATCAGCTTCAGCAAACGAGAAGCTGAAGGAAGAAATAAAGAAATTGCAAGAGAGATTCAAGAAGTAGTCCAGCCTGATTTAGAATCCCTTTTCAGAAGTTTGAACGGCCGTGGCCTTAAACGCACCCGTGCAGAGGCTACGGTATCCGCACGTCCCGATGCAGCCCGCATCAACTACATACAAGAAAATTTCCTTGATATCTTGTCGGAGCTTGAAGACTCAGGCAAAGTCAAGATTAACTGTGATTGAGGTAGCCCATGAAACCTACAATGATTATCGCTGGCAATATAAAAGCTTTGCTAGATGACGCCATCCATTCAGAATTGTATGCGTCAAATCTATACAAGCACATTGCTAATTCAATGCAGAAGCAAGGATACTTTGGCGCGCAGAAATTCTTTTTGAAAGAAAGCGCCTCGGAGCTGGAGCATTATCAATCGCACGTTCAGTTTCAAAACGATGTTGGTGCTCAAGCTAAAGTGCCGGCAATCGAAGCCATGACCGAAGAAGTCAATGGTTTGATTGACGCGATTGAACTTGGCTACGAAACAGAACTCGAACTATATAACGACTACAAAAAGTGGTACTCAGCAGCCGGGGTCGACCCCGTAGTACAGCAATTCCTTTTGCAGTTTTTAGAGTTGCAGCGAACTAGTGTTGGTGAGTATGGTGATTTGCTGGCGCGTTTGGCTTTGGTCGCTGATGACAAAGCCGGCATCCTGTTGATAGATCAAGAACTAGGTGGTTAATCATGACATGTACTTACCGGTTTACAGACACTGACGGTAAGCAAGTAGTCATTCAAGGACAGGCTGCGTTCAAAGCTTTTTTAGCTGAAGGCGGTTTGGAGCGACTGGGAATTACTGCTCCTCAAAAACCTGTTTCTTTCCAGCGGCGTCAAGGCAATGTGCTTGATAGAATACCGGAACTTGATTTGCGTGACGCTGCAGACGCCATCGCAAAGATGGACCCCGACGTTCGGGATGACACCATGCTTGGCGATTTCCCCGGGGGCGCCGATGGGTACAACCTATACGAAGCCAGAACACTGCTTAAAAAACCTAGCGAAAAACTAAAGCGCGTTACTGAAAGCAATAGTTTTTCGTTGTGGCAACAGTATGATTACATTGCTAACGCAGACGGTGAATACTTCGGTGTAACCAAAGAGGAAGACCCGGACGAACCGGATGACGAAACGAAATTTGTATATTCGTTTTCTCCGCTTGATAACCCAAGAACCGGCACTACAACAACGACTGATCAGACTGACGAGCTATTCAGAGAGATGCGCGCATCACTCGGTGAAGCGCCAAAATTTCAACGCCGCCAAGTTGATATTGGCGCAGCTCTTCAAGACAGAGTAGATAATGATTTTGATGCGTTGGTTGAAGAGTACAATCGGCTTGAAGGTACAGATAACGGCGTAGTTCTTGACGCTGATATCGCCCGCGAGCTTTCTCCTGAATACCGCGCGGATCGGTCCAGAGCTGGTGAGGTGCATGAAGCTGTCGGTAATTTTATCGATAAGCTTTACGAACAGCGGATGCAAGAAACCAGTCCAGATGGTTTGGTTGTGTTGATGGCTGGCGGCGGTGGTGCCGGCAAATCTAGTTCAAAAAATCTTCTTGCTGACGCCTATAGCCTTGCCGACATTATTCTTGACGGCACCTTGTCTACTTACAAAAGCGCCAAACAGCGCGTGCAGGCAGCGCTTGACGCCGGTCAAGATGTAAACATTGCCTACATATACCGTGACCCAGTAGACGCTGTAAAAAACGGTGTGCTACCACGCGCCATGCGGACTGGGCGCGTCGTGCCTGTTGACGGTTTGGTCAAAGGCCATGCAGGATCAAACGAAACCATACGCAAACTGCAGGAAGACTACGGCGACAATCCGGCGTTTAAGATATTTGCTGTAGATAACTCTAGGGGTGAAGGTAACGCGGCGCTGATTAATGTAGATGAAATCCCCCGCGTTGAACGAGAAGGTTTAAAAGAGGAGTTGATAAATGCAATCAATGAAGAATACAAAGCAGGACGAATCAGCGAAAAAATCTATCGCGCCTCGCTCGGACAAAGTACCAGAGAAGGTGCTGCTGCGACGCAAAATGTTCGAGAACAGATTGAAGAAGGCGTTCGCGAACGGAGGGGACCTGTCGGGCAAAGAAACGCCGTAGCATTTCAAAGACGGCAGCGCGGCCGTGAGACTGAAGGCTGGGTTCTCAGCCGCGATGAGGTAGGTCGTTTCCGTTTCGGCGCTGGCGCAAAAGCGTACCGCTACGCTGCGGACGTCGCTAACCTAGTGCTCGATAAGATTGGCATGAAGCCGGTCAGCGAGGACCTTGGCCGCGCGATGCGCAAGATGAAGGCGGAAGTAGAGCGCGCTCAACGTCTAACCGTAGACGTGGCTGCCAAGATGAAAGACCTGCCGGAACAAGAACGGCAAATGATTAGCGACGTGATCGAGGGTGAATTAAAGCGCGGAGTCAAACCGCCACAACACGTGCTGATGTTGGCAGCGTCTCTGCAGTCAATCATGTCTGAACAATCTGCAGAACTGGTGCGCTTAGGTATGTTGTCGCCCGAAGCAGCCGGCCGTTGGGATGGTAAATACCTGCCACGCTTCTACGAACAGAAGCTAGGTGATGAAGTTAAGGCGTGGTCAAAGGCAGCCAAAGCTTTGCTTGGCCGTAAGAAAACCATGCAGGGCATCGGCGGGTCTAGCCTAAAGTCTCGCGGCATGTTTGAACTAATCAACACCGACGACCTGCAGGACTGGTTGGATGAAGGCTGGGAGATTAGGGATAAAGATTTCGACCCGGCTGTTGATGACACAGTGATGGTGTGGCGGGACTACACCCGCAAAGAACGTGACGACATGGGCGAAATCAGAGACGCCATGTTCCGCTTCGTGATGGGCTACAACAAATCCCAGCGGGACATTGCGCTTGGCCGCCTGTACGAATCGCTCGCCGATAACTTCGCCAGCAAAAGAGAACTGCCGGGGTATGTGAAAGTACCGGATACTTTAGTCGAGGATACGTTTGCCCGCAGATACGGCAAGCTGGCAGGTAAATGGGTGCCGGCTGAAGTCATGGACCACCTATCTGCATTCGACCAGTCGCAACAAAATGAGCTGCTGAAAATGTATCTCAAAGGTTTGTCGATGTGGAAGGAAGGTAAAACTGTTCTGAATCCGGTGTCGCATGCCAACAACGTAATGTCTAACGTGACCATGGCGCACTTCGCCGGCGTGTCTTATTGGGACCTTCACAAGTACGCTGGCGCCATGCGTGATCTGCTGAAGAATACTCCGATGGTGCAGGAAGCGTTAGACGCCGGCCTGTTTGGCGGTACGTTTAACCGCGCCGAACTGTTGGATCAGATGCCGCCGCAGCTAAAAGCTTTGGCTGGCATGAGCGAGTCTCGCCTGAAAAAAGGCGTCGATACAGTTTGGAACGCGTTGAGCTGGTTCCTGCGCAAGCCTGCAGCCACAGCATACCAAGCTGAAGATCAGTTCTTCCGGTACCTTATCTACAAAGACGCTCGCGATCGTGGGTTAGATGTTGACGACGCGATAGATTATTCTCAGCGCTACATCTTCACCTATGATGATCTGCCAAGAGGCGCACGCGTGGCCAGAGATTTTGCGCTGCCATTCTTTGCCTACACTTACAAAGTTGTGCCGCCTATCGTAAACACAGCCCTAGAAAAACCATGGCGCTATGCTGCCCCGGCGGCAGCTTTGTACGCCATCAATGCCGCCATGTACGCTATGGCCGCAGGGCTTGGCGGCGGTGAGGATGAAGACTGGTGGACGGTCATCCGGCGCTATGTAACGGACCCGGAGTTCCGCGACAAAGCAAAAAAGATGGAAGAGCAGGAGCGAGAAAACCTACCGCCGTGGATGAAGGGCGCCAGCTTTACATTAGGTACTCCGAAAGCAATCCGCATGGGCATGGACGACGTGACAAACTTGCCGCTGTTCCTTGACGTCAGCCGAATTTTCCCGGGCGGTGACCTGCTTGACGCGCATGCAAACGCTGGGGGCGTACCGTTGCTACAACCAATAACACCTAGCAACCCAGTGCTCAATACTGTCGGCGCCATGATCTGGAATAAGGACAGTTTCTTCGGCAAGGAAATAGTTGATAAGAACGACACGGCTGCCGAGGCGGCTGAGAAGCGTGGCCAGTGGATATGGAAGCAGTTCAGTCCTGCCGTCGCCGTGGGTAACTATCACTGGGACCGCGCCATGAATGTCATCGCCAACCAGACAGGCCAACCGGTTTTCGGTTATACCGGCATCGGTAAGGACGGCCTCCCGGTACAGCTCCCCTACGCCGCCGCTCAAACTGTCGGTATTAAGATCAGGCCGATCGATCTCGAACTGTCTGAACAAATCTCCAAATCCGAGCGGGAGAAAACTATTCGTGACCTTGACGCCGAGATCAGACAGATCAAGCGGCTGGAGAAGAAAGGCGCCATAACCGAGAGCGCAGCAGAGAAGCAGATCGAACTTCAGAAAGAAAAGAAATCGAGACTTAAAGAAGGTCTTACGGTTGAAGGCGAGAAGCCTAAATAATTTACTCACCGCGACCGTCATAGGTGACATCTTCGGTGTCACCTAGTCTCCACTTTGCTTTATTCTCCACGCGAAATTTTTTAGTCGCAACTTTAAAGTCCGGCGTCTTCATGTCCTGCGGATTCAATGCCGCGTCAAAAAATAAGCACCGATTGTTTGGCTGCAGAGCGAACTGACCATTGTGTAGTTTCAATAGATTGAAACTTTTGTGTTCGTCCATGCTTTCGCTGAAACCAAAGTCAGGTATCCGTGGATCAGGCGAACAACAGTCCAGTGTAAACATGTACTCGCCGTCATGTAGTTTGCGGTCTTTGCCAAAAAATTGCGCGCGCAATCCTTTCAACAGCGGTTTCTCTACGACCGTCACATCGTAGCTCATGGCGTCCCAAATCTGCAGAACATCCAACGGGAGATCGCCGCCCAACTGGCTGGCATCGTCGTGTTTGAAGGCGCTGATTGGTAACTTGTCAAACAGCGCGCCGTACTCAGGTAAGTAGGTTTCAAAACGAAACGCTTCACCGCGTATAGACTTCACACTACACCACACACCTTGCACAAAGTCATCGTGTCCGCGTTCAAAGTCGTACAAGTATTCAGCTCGGACTAGTACTTTGACTGGCGGCAGAGGACATATGAAGCTCATTAGAATCTAGCCTTTTCTCTGGTTTTGTTTCTCTGAACACAGTCAGCGCACTTCCATCTCCTGCGCAAACCCTTCATTATGGATACCCACTCCCCGCCTTGAATCGGGTGCGCCCAGTTACACTGACTGCACCAGCGCTTACCAGTTATTAACTCTACGCTCCGATGAAACTTGTCCTTGGTCTTCATCCTCAGCCGCCATCTGTCTGATTTTTTCAATCGACAACCCTGTCTTATCATAGATAATCAGGATCATTTTTGCCGTCAGATTTTTATGGTCATTTCTAATTCTACTCAAAGCCGCCGGAGATGAGTAAAGAATTTCTGCCAGTTCTACGTCGCTTTTTACTTTGAATTTTTTGAATAGATACGCAAACAGTTTTCTTTCCGGTACTTTTAAATTCCTCATAGTGCTTCTCTTTTTTCTTTCATCCAGCTGACTACGTCCTCTTCTAGCCACAATAGTTTTCTTGTTTTTGGTATGCGCAGCACCGGCGGTAAAGTTCCCGGTCGGCGGCGTGCGTCAGAGCGGATTGTTTCAGGTGTTCTGTGTAACAACTTTGCCAGCTCTTCGACACCAATAGTTTTAAGGTTCATCAATCAATCTCCTTCATGTAATACGGTGTCTCGAATCCATCCCCACGCAGTGGAAGCCCGGGCGCCCAATGGATCGGCCGCCCCATAACTTCTTCAGCGGTCTTTACGTTTCGTGGGCCGTTTATCAATTCCTCCATGACGATCTCATCATGTACCGTAGTCAGCATGGTGTAGCCTTCTTGATGTAGACGGTGCATGGATTCAGCCAGACAGTCGCGGGCGATAGCTTGTGTGATGTTTTCCACCAGCTTGCCGCCATAAGTCGGCACGCGGGTCCATTGCTTCGTCTTCTGGTCCATGCCTTCGTAAGTCAATGAGCCCGCTCTGGCTACGGCAAACTTTGAACCATCACTTTTCTCTCGGTACAGTTCTTCTTTTTCTATTCGAGGTTTGACGTAGGACAACCGCCGTCCACTGGGCAGCGTGATAAACAGGAACCCAGACTCCCACTTAAATATCAATTTGGATTTCCCGCCAGCGATCGGCAGGGCTATCTCGCAATGATTGCCGACAGCCTGCTTGGCCGCCCCTTCACAGTCATACCAGAGGTGCACAATCTCCGGGTTGGCTTCACGCCAAGCTTCTTTAATCGGGTCCAGCTCGTCCTCACGAAGGCCCATATCAAGTGCACCCATGGTCTTCAGTGCGCCGGCTCCGCCTTGATATCCCAGCGCCAGCTCGGCCACCTTCCCTTTGAATCGATACGGTGATTTCTTATCGACGCTCCCGGGCGGCAGCTTGAACATTTGCTCAGCTGATGCTTCGTAGATTTTGCCGTGCGTATTGAACACATCGAGACGCCACCGGCACCAAGCCAGCCAAGCAACAACCCGGGCTTCAATCGCGCTGAAGTCAACGATCACAAACTTATGCCCGGGGCGCGCGACGAACGCGGTTCTGATCAGCTGTGACAGCGTATCGAACACGCTGCCAAACAGCATTTCAATATCAGCGAATCGACCATCACGCATTAGCCTGCGGGCTAGATCGATGTCACGTAATTTATTTTGCGGAAGGTTCTGTACCTGTACCAGACGCCCGGCCCAGCGTCCGGTGCGGTTGGCCCCATAGAATTGCGTTAGCCCACGCACGGCGCCGTCTGGGCACATTGCCCGCTGCATCGCGTGATACTTTGACACGCTGGTCTTGGCCAGCTCTTGACGCAGCTCAAGTACCCTACGCACTGTGTCGCTGTCAGTGCCGGTTAGAATTTTCGGTATGGTCTTTTTTGTTATGTCGGATATCTCGACATCCTCATTGACTTGCAACCACGATAGAAGTTGGTTCCGGCTATTTGGGTTTGATAGCCCGGTCAATGCGATCGCTTCGTTAGTAAGTTTCTGTTTGAAAGTCTCATCGCAAATGATCGCGTGGTCTACTAGGTCTTGATCAATCATGATGCCATGTTGGTTCATCTGTTGATCAATCGCCCACAGGTCAAGTTCTTTGGCAGGCACAGGGAACTTAGCCAGCTTCAAAGCAATTTCTCTTTCTGACTCTACGTCACGAATGCAGTACTCTCTGAACAAGCTCCATTTCTCTGGATCGTGATGCGGTAGATTCCTTGTGCGGCCGCCGTTCTTCTGGGTCGGTTTGCAAGGCAAACAAAAATACCTGACCAAGGATGACCCCTGATTCATTTTCTGTTTGTCGGTAGCAAGCCTGAGAACTTTACCGACGTCGGCCAAGTTGCCCGGCAGTCCAAGGTATAACGCATGAACGCTAGTGCACCGCCAGTGTTTGGGGTCCACCTTGCATTTATAGTGCGCGGCTATACAAGCTATTTCAAACGCGGCGTTGTATGCGGTTTTAATTACATTCGGGTCGTCGATTGCGTCAATCACATCGTCCGGTAATTCTTCGCCTTGTTTCAGATCGACCAGCTTTACAGGCTGGTCGTCGAAAGCATAAGCAAACAACATGATTTCAAAGTCTAAACTAGATACATACTTATGCATCCCCGCTTTCTTCAGGTCGATGCTGCTGTAAGTCTCTAAGTCTATTCTTAATGTGGTCATGTTCTTTTTCTGCGGCTTCTAGTCTGGTCAACACTTTATCAATAAGCTGTTCAGCTCTTCGCAATAGAATGACTAACTCTTCACGCGTGAGGTCGTCAAGCTTCTGCTTGCTCTGGTGCATCGGGCTTCTCGCTATCAGCTGATTTTGCTAGGCTCATAGATTGCAGTTGATACAGGTACTGTCCTCGAATCTCATTAAACAAACCGTCGCTTTCTTCTCTCGGCATTTTGTTTAATGCTTTTAACACCAGCTCAACACCGGCTGGCACCATTTGTATATTGAGTATGATTGGTTTATTCATTGGTCACCTATAAAAAGTGGGGTACTCGCTGCGTCTGCAAGCGCCATGCATCCACATTCGGTTCACAGCATCCGCTTTCCCCCGTAACGATTAACTCATGAAGTCTTCGTCGTCATCGCTGAAGTCAGAGTCTGCATTGGTGCGGCCAGACAACGGCTCACCGTCTTCGACTTTCTGAACATTCTGCAAACCCGCGCCGATACCTCGGTTCCCTTTCGCGTTGAATGGGAAGAAGTTAACCGACACGCGGGCATAGCAGCCGCTGTACACGTCAGATTCGCCGAGTGGGATCAGCTTGCCTTCGATGTCACGTTCTTTGCCAACGACACCCGGCTTATCCTTTGAGTTCGTGTTGATGAACCAATGGCCTTTGTACTCCGGGCTATCACGCTCAGCATCACCGTCGCGTAGAGGCATCTTCAAACCCGCAGGAACTTTACCGCCCCACAGATCAGCGCCTTTAACCTTGGCTGCCTCAACAGCTGCCTTGATTTTAGCGACGGTCTCTGTGTCTCCCTTTGGAATCAAAAGGCACACGCTGTACTTCGGCTCTTGCCCTGCTTCTTGCGCGCGGGGCTTGAACAGATTGGCGTACGAAAGGCGCACCTTACCGGTGATGATTTTGGTACCTGCATCTTTTGCTACTGTGGACATACGGTCCTCCTATTTACTGAGTTACGAAAAATCTGCATCGACTGAATTCGATACAGGGATCGCCGGTCTTTTATCGCTGTCCGGCACCAGCGTTGGTTTACCCGCAGGCTTGGTAATCAGGTCACCAAGTATGCGAGTAAAGTCTTTGCCAAGAACTTTTTCCATGGCAGTAATCCCAAGCAACGACCGCTCATAAACAACAGCGTCATCGATGCCGTGGTTCTTTAATCTCAGTGCAACTTCATCTGCGTTTGTATACCGACGGTTGCTTCTGCCCTCAACCAACTTAAACCCGGGCACAAGATTACCTTTTGCTGCTTGCTTAAGTGAGTGCTCTTTGATGTCGTTCAACCACGCAATCACACTGTCAGCCTTCGGCAGGATTTCGGCGATCTGTTCCATCGTCAGCTGCTCCGCTGGCTTCAACGCGAACTCGCTTTGCGCGACGGCCAAGGAAGCTTCCGCTCGCTTTGGGCAGGTAAATCGTGCCCGGCAAAAGCCGTCCTTGCAATGATCGCCTGCAACCAATTCACCTTCACCGTTCCATGCAAGCTTCGCACGCGGGGCAACAAAGTTATTTGCCCAGTCTAACAGCTCATCGATCGCCAACTCTTCGCCGGTGTAATTATTCAATCGCGGTTGTAGCACTAGCGTTCTAACTCGGAAGATGTCATACAGCATGCCGAACTGGTTATAAGCACCGAGACCGTACAGCCGCATTTGAGAATTGTTTGCGCCATCAACATAGATGCCTTTGCCGTATTTTAAATCGATGACTTCAACCAAGCCGTCAGTAATTATCACAAGATCACCAGTGCCAAAACCTTGAGGTACCCAAGGGCTGAAGTCCAGTCGTTGCTCGACCATAAAGATCGGGTCTTTGCACCGCTTCCTTGCTTCTTTAATTAGCTCAAGTGAACGTGTATGCGCAGCCAGCACATTGTCCAAAAGACTCTTGGACCAAAACTCATGCGCCTCTTGTTCCTTGCGTTTGGTTTTGTATTCCTTGTCGCTTATTAAACCTAATTCAAACTTCAACATGTTCTCGAATACATCATGCGCGAACGTGCCTTCACGTGCGAAGTCTGTATCTGAATCAGCAAACGGCTCTTCCATCCGCATGCTGGGTGTACATGTCAACCACTTCTCTGAACCAGAAGCAGAAAGCTTTGCATGCAATTTTACTGGCGCGATATTAGCCATTGAATTTCTCCTGCTTAACCATCCCCTCGGCAATAGAGAAAGCTTCTTTTTGTAGCTCTTCGTTAGTGTTCTTTTTGTTCTTTGCGATTAGACCGATCAAAGCAAAAGCAGCATACAGTCGCAGCCAGTCTTGCTTATCCGAACCGGAAGTCATGTCAACCACCGGTACACGTTGCGACCAAAAACAAATACCAAAGCTGTCCAAGTACCCACTGCCGCAGCACTGCCGACGATGGCAAGAATCAAGGCGATGATTGTCAGCGCGCCTTTCGCAAGCTCCTCACCCATTTAAACCTCCCTCTGGCACTATGAGTTTAGGCGCTGCTATTGGCGGCTCATCTTCAGTCTGCGGGGTGCTGGCCCAGCGGATCGCTTCGCTGTATACGTTAGCCATATGCGAGTGCAAGAACAGACCGATGATGGTGGCAGGCGTAACGTCCAATTGATCGGGGCCCACCGGCGGATCAATCTTGCCTATGGTTTTTATCTCGCCGTCCTCGTCCCATATTTCGATAATGACTTTAGCCATGGAGTGCCTCCACTTCATCCAAGAACAAGCCGTACATGTCAGACGAAAGGCTGCTCAGGTTTGCCGCCCCGTATTTTTTCAGCAGCTCACGGATCGCGTTGCCGTGGCCAGCCTGTGACAGGTGGGCGGTCTTTGCGCGGATGTCTTCAAGGGTGATTTTGGTAGCCGGCTTCTCAGCCGGGGCGGCTTCTTCCGATGCCACAGCTTCGGGCTCAGGTGCAGCCTTGCGGCGGCGCTTCTTTACTACTTGCTCGCCCTCGTCAACAACCGGCGCGGGTTCGCTTGTCTGCTCTGGGAAGCTTGTTGCGATATTCGCCTGCCCGTAGTTCGCTGGGGCCAGTGCGCCAAAGTGTTTCATCCGCTGTTCGCGGGCCTGCTCATACGCGTTTGCCATGGCCAGCAGGTACTCTGCGGTGGCGCGCATCTCTTCGGGGTCCCGAATGTCGAGTTTCATTTCAATCATGTTGCCGTCCTCTTGTTGTTGGTGAATTCTATTGGTCAGTCCAGCTGGCCAGTGCGTCGATCTTTTCTTCTAGCCGCTTGGCTAGTTCAGTAATCAACGGGTTTGCGTAATAAGCGTCGCACTCTTTCAAAAGCTCTTCGTCTGTTAGGTGGTCGTAGCTGGGTCTCATCCCATCCTCCTGAATTGTCGAACCTTGTCCGGTTGCTGGGACTTGGCGGCCTCGTCCTCGGCCTTCTGTTTCAACTCGCGCTTGATGGCTTTAAATTTCTTGGCCAAGTCAGTGCTTGCGGAGTCGGTGTACTTAAAGCGTTGGTCCAAGATGGACGTCGGCTTCTCCACGTTTTCAATCTTCGATTTAGGTTTCATGCTGGTCCTTTCATGCACCCGCCGGCGGATGCTACCATCGGTTTCACAAGCGTGCAAGATACACGTTTAAACTATTTTGTGCGGCACAGGACGGCAAAACACGGACTACTTGCGCCTGCCGATTAAGGCGGATATTATCAGCCCATGGACCACATCACACTCGTTTTGGATTTGCATTCTTTACAGAACCTAATCCACGGTAAAGACATCGTCTTTCATTCTGACGATGGCACCGGCGTTCCCATCGTGGTTACCTGTGACGTAAATACAACACACGCCATGCGCAGTGCCGTGCATTTGGCGATGCTGAACCTGCTTCCCCCGGCGCCCGGGGTTCACTAGGAGACTGTTAATGGAAAAGAAATTTTGGGACACGCCTTCCCCTGAAGGGAAGCCGAAGAAGCTGACCGCCGCTCAGAAGCTGGCCGCCAAGAAGCGCGCCGCTGACGCCGGCCGTCCTTACCCGAATCTGGTTGACAACGCCGCCGTTGCAAGGCGTAGCAAATAGGCAACGCACGCGCGTAGCGCCCAGCGGTGGGTGGCGCGGAGCGCTCATGCAGTAACCCCCGCAGTTGGGGCCGGGTTGCCCCTCGCAAGCTCGTACCCGGTGACCCAGCGGACACCCCGGAAAGACGGGGGCTAACACGGAAGGGCAGCGAAGAGTGACAGTGGCATATCGCACACGGCTGATGGGGAACGCCGCTGCTCTTCCGTGTTGGTGAGATGGCAGATCGCACCACTGCCAACGAGAGAGAGAGAGAACCAACATGACACCCCGGAAAGACGGGGACTATCAATCTGCCGCCGAAAGGCGGCATTCACACATAGGGGGTCTTATGACAGACAGAGCTTTGCTGCAGGTCGCCCTGCATGCATTAGAAAAACACGCGCTCACAAAAGAAGAGAAGCTCATAGCGTTGATTCGAGAACAACTAAAAAAACCTGAACGGCAAAAAACAGTTTATGTGCTCGACACAGTCAAAAGAAAGATGTACGCATGACACGCGGAGATAACAATGGCTAAATTACCGTACACCATCACGATCTGCCCAGACGAGCCAAACCCTAAGCAGTTCACCGCGATGACGCCACAGTTGATCAACGCTATGCGGTTTGGTTACGACATGACGATTGATCAGCGGCAGCAAATGTACCCCTCAGCACCGCAGGGTATAACGCAGATCAATAATCACAAGGAGAAGAACACATGAAGCCGACAGCATGGCTTTCACCCGAAGGGCTTTTGATTCCGCACGACCGGTGGGGGCAGGGATGAATGACCTAATATTATTTATAGCTGGCGGACTTTGGGTTTTTGTAATGGCGTGTTTATTTGCTTTTATCGAACACTTGCACCGAAAAATAAAACTTCGGGAGAAAATCATGATAAGAAACTGGTTTGCTATGAAATGGTGTGACCTATTCCATGTAGGCGGAGATATAAAGCTTGATTGCCATGATCGAATAAATTGGCAGTGCCGATCTTGCGGTCGATGGGCTGAGCCAGTAGACAAGCAAGTCGAGCGTTTAATGACTGAGCAGGCGATTAAGAACAAAGCCCGGCAGTAAAAATTTATAACGAGGGAAAAAACGTGATGGACACAAAGCCAAGCGTCTTGCCGGTGAAGCTTGAAAACATACCTGACAGTTTGAAGCAGATGAATTGCTGGGTGATGTGGGCTTACACCAAGAGACGCAACAAGAATACGGGTGAAGAGAAGTGGGCGAAGGTACCGTACAAGATCGATGGCCAACCGGCGAGTAGCACGAACGCTGCGACATGGTGCAGTTACGGTGATGCAGTTGATGCGTTGGTGTTAGGTGATATCGAGTTCGACGGCATCGGTTTCATGCTCGGGCCAGAGGTGCAGGGGATAGACCTTGATGATTGTTTGAATGAAGACGGGCTATCTGATCTTGCGAAAGAGACGTTGGAGCGGGTGCAGGGATACGCCGAGGTGTCACCGTCCGGTACCGGGATCAAGATATTCAGTCGCACGAACCTTGACGGCGGGCGTGCGGACAAACAGCAAGGTGTTGAGCTATACCGCGAGGGAAGATATTTCACAGTGACCGGCCATCTGATTGGTGAGGATCACAAAGACCTACCTGTTGGCGTGCAGGACATTGATTGGTTAGTGCAGAAGGTATGGGGCGAGAAGATGGCCGGCGCAGTGCTGACGGCCGACAAAGAAGAGCTGGAGTTAATGCTCTACCGCGCACCACTAGAAGATTGGGACGCCGACAGAATCCGCGACGAGGTCGCACCTTACCTTGATCTGGACATGCACTATGAGGATTGGATCAGGGTCGGGCAGGCACTGTACCACCAGTTCGACGGGGAGCTAGAAGGGTTTGAGTTGTGGGACGAGATGTTCCAAGACAGCCCGAAATACGGTGGCAGTGATTACGGGTGGGAGCGCTGGCGTTCGTTCAAGTCGCAGCGTGCGTCAGGCAGAGGGCCGGTGACGTTGGCGTCGGTGCTGAAGATGGTCAAAGGCAAACGTCAGGAGGTCAAGCGCAGCGAGCGCGACAAGCTGATGTCTGAGCTGATGCAGAAGATTGAAGACACGACCGACCCCCGGGACTTGCAGGAACAGGTCGCTGCCAAGGTGGCGAACGAGTCTGAGTTGTCAGACGTCGAGCGGGAACAGGTCGCCGGCGCTATCCAAGCGAGGGGCCGCGCACTGGGCGTGAAGCTTGAGATATCAACCGTCCGTGGCTGGGTCCGTGCTCGCGTCAGGGGTGCCAAAGGTTTCGTGCATCTAAACGACGACGGGCATCCGCTGTGCACACTTGAAAACTTCCGGGCCCTAATCGAACGACTGGACTGGATCGTGCGGTACAACGTGATCAAGAAGTCGATCGAGGTCCTGATCCCGGGTGCCGAGTTCACGCGGGACAACCGAGACAATGCCGCACTGGCGTGCGTCCTGTCTGAATGCGAGAAGGTCCGCATGCCGACCAAGCACGTGGCGCAGTACCTGATCAAGGTCGCCGACGAGAACCAATACAACCCGGTCGGGACTTGGATCATGAGTAAACCTTGGGACGGCACGTCAAGGCTGGAGGAGTTCTTCGACACCGTGCAGTCCCCGTCCCCTCTAAAGAAAAAGCTGATGCGCAAGTGGTTGCTGCAAAGCGTGGCCGCAGCCATGTCGCCGGACGGTATCGCCGGGCAAGGGATTCTGGTGTTCGTCGGACCGCAGAATATCGGCAAGACGACATGGTTTCAAAGGCTGGCACCGACGGACCTTGACGTGATCATGACCGGACACACGCTCGACTTGAAGAGCAAGGACTCGACCTTCATCGCGTTGACCTACTGGATCGTGGAGTTGGGGGAACTGGACGCGACATTCAAGAAGTCCGAAGTGTCAGCCATGAAGGCGTTCGTCACGCAGCCCGTGGACAAGCTAAGACGCCCATATGCGGCCGTCGAGTCGTCCTTCGGCCGGCGGACCGTGTTCGGCGGTTCGGTCAATGAGGAACAGTTCCTGAACGACTCGACCGGGAACCGGCGCTATTTCACGATCCCCGTCGTCGGGTTCTCTTTCAATCACGGGATCGACATGCAGCAGCTGTGGGCCGAGGCGATGTACCTGTGGCAAGGCGGGGAGGTGTTCTATCTGAACATGGACGAGGTCGCCGAGCTGAACGCCCATAACGAGTCGTTCCTGACCGTAGACCCGATCGAAGAACGGGTGGCGGCAGGTTACGGGTGGGGTGATCACGTCACGATGTGGGATTGGATAACGGCCTCTGAAGCCCTGATTCGGGTGGGCGTGAGAGAACCTACTAAGACGCAAACCATAACGGCGTCGGCGGCCCTGAGACGTTTGAACGGGGATCAGCGCCGCCGTGCTAACGGTAAGACGCTGTTTGCGGTGCCTTCTGGTACGAATGAGTTCTTAGAATGAGTGCATTAGAGGGGGTAATGCACTGGGTAATGCACGGGGGTAATGCACTGGTCAAAAGCCGCATGAATACTAGCTTTTTCTTAGTTATAGTGTATTAGTGTAATACTTACTAATACAACTGTAGTAAAGGTATATAAATAAAAAAAGGGGTTTTACCTAGTAAAGGTATAGGAATTCATATGCACTGCACTGCACTAATGCACTGTACTGCCCTAATGCACTGGCCAAATGCACTGGAAGGGCTATGCGGGAAATAAGGGTCGAAGACCGGCTGAGGCAAAGAACTGAAGCGGCCGGCGGGATGTGTATTAAGCTTGTCATATTGGCTACAGCGGGGCTCCCCGACCGACTGGTGCTTTTACCGGGAGAGAAGTTGATGTTTGTAGAAACAAAAGCCCCGAAGAGGGGGCCGACTGCTTTGCAGGAATACATGCATCGCAAAATCAGGGCGTTGGGATTTAAGGTCCACGTCATCAATACCTTGGAGGGGGTCGATGCACTTTTCACCTGAACCTTTTCAGCAGGCGGCGATCGACCGCATGTTGGGTATGGACTACCAGTTGCTGGCCTTGCGGATGGGTGGCGGCAAGACCGCGATCACGTTGACCGTGATCAATGAGTTGATGTTCAACCGGTTTGAGATCAGCAAGGTCTTGGTGGTCTGCCCGAAACGAGTAGCGGAGTTGGTCTGGCATACAGAGGCGGCGAAGTGGGACCACACGAAGCACCTGCGGGTGATCCGGGTTTTGGGTAGCCAGTATGAACGGATCAAGGCCCTTGCATTGGCTGGCGAGGTCTATGTGATCAACCGGGAGAATTTTGTTTGGTTGGTCAACCTGTACAAGAACTCGAAAGCGCCTTGGCCATTTGATTGTGTAGTGATTGACGAGAACCGAGGTTTCAAAGACAGGACCAGCGAGAGCTGGAAGCACGTCAATAAAGTCAGGCCGATGGTTAGCCGCATGTATCTACTGACCGGCACCCCAGCGCCGAATACGTTGCTTGAGTTGTGGCCGCAAGTCAGCATGTTGGACCGAGGGCAGCGGTTGGGCAAGACGTTGGGCGGGTATCGAGAGAAGTATTTTTTACCGGATAAACGAAACGGGAATGTGATCTACACGTGGCGCCTGCGGCAAGGTGCGGACAAGTTGATTTACAAACAGGTTGCTGACGTGATGTTTCACGTCGAGAGCGAACACGAATTACCAGAGCGGACTGACAATGTAATCAGAGTTAGTTTCGATATGAAACGGTACAACGAAATCGAAGCGACGTACATCACGGGTTCGGTGGTTGCGGTGAATGCGGCCGTGCTGGCTGGCAAGCTGGCGCAGATGGCCAACGGTGCGGTTTACGATGATCAAGAAAACGTCGTGCCAATACATGACGCGAAGTTGGATGCATTGGGTGAAGTATTGGATCAGGGCGAGCCTGTGCTTTGCTTTACGACGTACGTGCATGACCAGCAGAGAATCATGAAACGGTTCCCTGAAGCGGTGAAGTTCGACGGCGAAAGAAGCATGAAGCTTTGGGCGCAAGGGAAGATCAAGCTTTTGCTGATGCACCCTGATTCAGGTGGGCATGGTGTGGATGGTTTGCAGGAGCACGGTAATGTGATCGTGTGGTTTGGTTTGCCGTTTAGTCTGGACAAGTATGAGCAGGCCAGTGCAAGATTGCACCGCAAGGGACAAAAGAAGCCTGTCACAGTGCATCACATAGTGGCCGTCAATACAATCGACGAGCGGATTATGCAGGTGCTTGCGACCAAAGGCGACATGCAACAAGCTTTGCTTGATGCAGTAAAACATTTACGGGAGAAGGCATGAGTTTGAATGAAAAGATATCGTCGGCACAGACGTCAGACAATCTTAGGGAAGTGCCTGCGGAGGACATCGGGGACGTTGACATCATAAGGGCCTGCGGAATGGTAGGCGTGCAGATGCCATTGGGATTGGCGCTTTGGCGTTTGAAGTACAGCGCAGCACACAGAGAGTTTCCTACAGTCGTTGACGGCCTGTTGACGATGGTGCTGTCAAGGTTTCATGCGGTGGATGGTTTGAAGACTACACACAAGGTGATCAGGCATTGGTTGGATGATGTGTGCAAGCATTGCAATGGGAGGGGCTACGAAGTGATACCCGGCACGCCTGTATTGGATCAAAAGCATTGCCAGCCATGTAGTGGACAGGGACGCGTCAAGCTGCCGGAGCCGGATGCCGCGTCCCTTTGGTTGATGGAAGAGATTGCAAGGATGGAGCGAGAGGTCGCTGCCGCGATATCGCGAAAGCTTAATTCTCGACTTGATCTTTGAGTGCTTCCCGGTTGATGTAAAAGCCTTCTTGAACGACTTGATTGCAGCACGGACAGATTAGTCGTTCTTCACGTCTTTTCAGTGCACGGTGTACCGCTGACGCGTTGATACCTACTTCCTTTGCAGCAGCATAGGCGGTATACCCGTCTTTCAAAACGAGGTCTACCGCTTGCATGGTTTTAGACTTTGTCTCTGCAAAAGGATCGTCACCGTCTCTTGACCATACGACGACGATGTCATCCGGCCAATCGATCGGCCGCCCGGTGTAAGCAGCCGCCGATAGTTTGCCGGCGTTGTTCCACGCCACTAAGTATTTCAAGTCTTGATTTGTAGACATGGTTCTTAGCTTATGCCGGACAGACTCCGACCACGCGAAGTCGTCAATAAAACGATCAAGGTCGACGAGCGTCATGTCTGCAACTCCTCTAAACCCAGCGGCCTTAGACTCACAGCGTTTTGAATTACAAACGCAAGCTGTGATAGTTCTTGACGGGTCAACGTCAAGTCAAGCTTTCGCTGCAAGCCGTTGCGGTCCCGTGCGCCCCACCACTGGGATTCGATAAGCAGGTTGTAGTGGCCGCCGGGTATTGGCTTGGCGGTGAAATGCAGCAGGTAGTCTGCTGCCGGTTGAATTGTGATTGTCATACTTCCTCCATTTCAAAATTGCGTTTTTCTTCATCAGTCATTCGTTCATAACATAAGCCCCACAGGTCACCATCTTGATGTAGGTAATACACGCTGCCATCCTTGTCAGTGTATTTTGCATTGTTAAGTATCCATTCCCAGTCTTCCCAATAGTTTTCTGATTCAGGGTTCGCGGCATCAATCCAAAAGCTTTTGTTTTCTTCTGTGAGCCCCCATGCATTGCAATGGTCCCAAGCTATTTCGTTTTGGGCGTCTGTTAAAAAATCCCGAGGGATATAAATCCCACGGGCGTCAGAAAGAATTAACACTACAGCGTCCATCACGGCCTCCATAAAAACAAATCAAGGGCGCCCACAATCAGGGCGGCTATGTATACAACGGTGAACACAAGGGTTTCTAGTTTCATGTGATGTCTTCCAATGCGATTGTGGGAAACACTAAATCCAACACGACGTCTGGGTCGTAGTAGCTCCACATGTTTTTATCTGAGGACCCTTTCCAATCCCATATAGCGCACTTGTGGCCATTGATTTTGAAAGCCCAGCTGTGTGTTACTTTGTCCGGGTCATCTTTTACATTAGGTTCAAAGCCTAGTCTTTCTACTATGTCCTTGTAGCTTGCCTTCAACACGCCTTGCTTGTATGAAGGTACGTAATCAATGCGTTCAATTTTTATGGCTACCATAAAGCCTCCCCATGAGTTTCAGTTGTTGGCGCCTGTTTACGTTTTACAGGCACAGGTCTTGTGACAAACGGCCTGCCTGCAGCAGGCGGGTAGTCCCGCCAACAGCAGACAAGGCCGTCGTCGTCTAACCAACCGTATTGCAGGCGGGTCATGTTGCGGCCATGTCATTGGCCCATTCAATACCATTGCGTTCAGCAACGTATTCGAGACTGCCTGCAGCACCGGGCCGCACGTCGTCTCTGCTTGGTATCGTGGTGCCCCAATAATCGACAGCACGTTCTTTACCGAGCAGGCAGTAGCCGTTCTTTATGGCGGCCATCATTTCGCGGCCGTAGCTGCCCTGCAGTTTCCACGCAACGCCGTTGTTGATGGCGGCCTGCACTACGTTGTAGTAGCTGAACTTGTCCAGTTCTACGTCGCCTTCCAAGGCGTCAATCAAGTCAAGGTCAATCATGGTGTTCTCCTAATTTGAAAAACATTTGAACCGCAAGTGATAACAATCTCACCAATCTCTAACATCCATTGGAATTGTTCTTTCACCCATTCGTTTTTAATCTCATCGATGGTTGAATACTCAACTACCGAACCGTCAGTGCGAGTTGCAGCAGACCAATCATTGCTGCGAACCCATTCGCCAGTGTTGTGGTGTACAAACTTCATGAGCGCCTCCTAATAAACAAGTGGCTGGCCGGTGTCTTCGATGTACTGCAGCCAGCGAAACACGTCAGCTACAGCAATCCAATCACCGCGAGACCCGTCCGATTGAACGGGCGCAAATTTAGGTGAGAGCAGATGTTCGCGGAACTCTTGGATGCGTTCGGCGCGAGTGATGATCGCGTCCGTCAGTTCTGCCTTATCAACTTCAAGTTGTTTGATGTAGTTCATGATGTCTTCCTTGAAGTCACGCGAACGGTGTAGTAAGGATCGCCGACCGAGGTATTGGCCGTGATCAGTTGACGTGATGGACTGAACTTCATTGCGATCTTTTTCCAGTCGATGAAAGTCTTGCCGCTGCATTCGCTGACGCTGGCTCTGTGCAACAGGCCATCAACCGAAGCCAGACCGCTGTCGATCAGCAGGCCCTTGAGTTCAGTTTCTTCTTTTTGCAAGTC
>Ga0315909_10000338_pt1 | contig 62841 bp, 80 predicted proteins | sample LakEriMetagenome_11_FD_203527 | JGI IMG/M metagenome (GOLD analysis project Ga0315909, IMG submission 203527) | Freshwater fungal communities from buoy surface, Lake Erie, Ohio, United States - Buoy 2 MA125 | ecosystem: Environmental > Aquatic > Freshwater > Lake | place: USA: Lake Erie, Ohio...
ATGTTGATAATGCTGTAGTTGGATTTATAACTTCTGGTTCTTTAGTTGGTTACGCTACTGAAGGTTATGTTGATAATGCTGTAGTTGGTCTAGCGTCTGAAGGTTATGTTGATAATGCTGTAGTTGGATTTATAACTTCTGGTTCTTTAGTTGGTTACGCTACTGAAGGTTATGTTGATAATGCTGTAGTTGGTCTAGCGTCTGAAGGTTATGTTGATAATGCTGTAGTTGGATTTATAACTTCTGGTTCTTTAGTTGGTTACGCTACTGAAGGTTATGTTGATAATGCTGTAGTTGGTCTAGCGTCTGAAGGTTATGTTGATAATCTAGTTGCTATTTCTACATTCTCTGGAAATTATAACGACTTATCAAATAAACCTCTTATTCCTTCTATAGTTGGTCTAGCGTCTGAAGGTTATGTTGATAATGCAATTTTTGGAATATCTACTGAAAAATATTGGGAATCAACAGCAGCAGGAATTCATACACTTTCAAATGTTGGTATAGGAACCACAAATCCAACATCAAAACTGACAGTTGATGGAAATGTTAGAGTTACAGGAGTTGTTACGGCAACAACTTTTGTAGGAAACTTCTCAGGTTCAATTACTAATGCAACAAATCTTACTGGTGGAACTGCAAATGCTTCTTCTCTAAATGTAAGTGGAGTCACTACTATTTCTCAAGGTAGAATTCAAGCAGATGCTGTTGCAAACCTCAGATTTGGCAATTTACCTGCAGGATCTGGAAGTGGTAGAAATATTGCGATTGGTGATCAGGTTCTTGTATCATTAAGTGGTGGTTCAGGAAGAAATATTGGTATCGGAGAACTCTCATACTACGATACAACCACTGGCCAATACAACATCGGTGTTGGTGGCAGAGCGGGTCAAAAAGTTTCTACAGGATCTTACAATGTAATCCTTGGTGCTTATGATGGAAACTCTGGAAACCTTGACATCAGAACTTCATCAAATAATGTAGTGATTGCTGATGGTGAAGGAAATATCAGACAATACATAAACTCCAGTGGTAATGTTGGCATTAAGACCACAGTAGTTACAGAAGCACTTACAGTTGTTGGTGTTGTATCTGCCACAAGTTTTTATGGAACATTAAATGCAGATCAACTTACTGGTGTATTGCCTGCAATTGATGGTTCTGCATTGTTTGGAGTTGTTTCTATTGGTGCTGGAGTTGAAATTAGAGAAGATGGAACTATTGTTGGAACTGCAGCAACAATTAACTTTGGTTCAAATATAAATGTTTCCTTTGGTTCTGGTATTGCTACTGTTTCTGGCGCAAGTTCAGTATCTGAAGCATCAACTGCTTATGGACTTGCGGGAACTCCAAATGTATCTCTTGGCAATGTTACTGCAGGAATAGCAACTTTTAATAATGTTCAAATAGGATTATCTACATCATTAATTGTATCATCTGGAAATATACAACTTGGGACAAATGCATCTGGATTATTAATCAAGCAAAATGAAATTAACTTAACTGGACCAAGTGCAACTGATTTAAATTCAACTTATTTTTCTAATATAAAATTAAACAAAGTTGGAGGTGGGTTTAAATATGATTTAGAATTCCATAGTAATGGATATAGTTCTGGTGATATTGGAGATTTTATTTTCTACAGAAGACAATCTGGTTTTTCTAGACAAGAAAGATTTAGAATTAGTGGTGAAACTGGAAGTATTTCTGCAACAGGTAATGCTAATATTTCTGGAATCATCACTGCATCATCATTCTCTGGTTCTGCATCAGGTCTCACAAATATTCCTGCAGGACAACTTACTGGGAATCTTCCTGCAATTGATGGATCTGCACTTCTTAATGTCAATGCAACAGGATCTGGTATTGTTGTTTTAGATGATAATGTGAATGTTGGTTCTGCTAGAACGATTAACTTTGGAACTGGACTTGATGTTAGTTATTCTACTTCTGGCATTGCAACAATCACGGCATCTGGTGGTTCATTACAATCGAGAACTACTGTTTCAGGAACAACCGCATCATTAGCAAATAATGGAATTGGTAATACTAACATTACTGGATTTAAATCTTATGCTCTGATGAAGGTCGGTCTATCTACTGCAGGTTGGTTACGCATATATACTGATAGTGCATCTCGTGTTGCCGATGCTTCTAGAAGTATTGGAATTGATCCATTACCTGGAAGTGGAGTAATTGCTGAAGTAGTTACTACCGGAATTTCAACAACTCAAATAATTTCTCCCTTTGTGATGGGTGGAAACCTCGATGATCCTGCTGATACTACAATTTATGCAGCAATCACAAATCTTTCTGGTTCAACTCAATCAATTACCGCAAACCTAACCATTCTTCAACTGGAGGCATAATAAATGGCAATTACAACTACAACTATTTCTAAGGCAGCAGGATGGGCTAGAACTGATGCAATTTATCAGTTGGAAAGTGCATTTACTTGGTTAGGCTGGCATGGTGAAACACAAACTGGTATTGTAACTGGTATTAGTGCTTATAGTGGTGGTGGAACTGTAGGATCATCGGGAACATCTTATTATGATGTGTTTACTGCAACTTCAACAGGAATTGGAACTGGAGCAAGTTTTTATGTTTCAAGAAACAATGGAACAGTAAATTCAATTTATGTCAATCGTCCTGGTGTTGGATATACAAATGGAGAGTATGTAACATTATCACCAGCAGATACTGGAGGTGCTGGAAATGGTGCTGTTGCAATTGGCATTACTGTTTTAGTTGAGGGAGGTGCATCTCCAGTTAGTTATGGATCCACAACTACTTTTTATGATAAAGATGTAACCACTGGGGGGACATACCCTTGGGGAGTATTGAGACACACAATTCAATCAAATAAGAAATTTGGAGATACCTATAGGGGATTCCAAATGGTAAGTAATACTAATTTGGCATTTCATGTTGGGTCTGCATTTCACCCTTCAAATGTTTCATCTCCATATGTTAATAGGGCAAGTGGATATCCAAATAGATTTGCTGGTAATTCTAGTTTTGATATTCCAGTTATACCAGTTGTAAGTAATATTGCTTTTGATATATCATCTAATAATTGGGGTTATATTACCCAAACTACTACTGCTGGTGAAACAATTGCAAATTCTACATCTTATCAATTAGATTTAAACATTTATAAGTCAGGAGTAGATCCAAAATTTGCAGTCTTATCTTATAAACATCCAACACTATCTTCTACAAAATTAAGAGATAATACATATCTAACTTTCATATCTCATAATTATACATCTACACTATGGGATTATGACAATGTATTTTTGAGTGGATTAACTTTAATTATTCCATACGGAGATGATTCTACTCCTTATTTAGAATTTAGAACATATATTGCTGGTGAATACAATAATTATAGTAGTACCATCCCATCAAAACGTGCTGCTGAATTTGGATATGTTCCTCTTCCTAATGGGAATTATATGTCTCCATTTAAAAGTACATATTATCGTTCAACATCTTGCCCACAAGGTTCAAACGTATATGACGCAAGCATTTATCTAAGAAATAATGCCACAACATCAAATCGTGGTAATGGTGGAGAGAATAATATAGATTATTTACCATCATCAGCAAACTTTAATGCTGTAATTAAAGGTATTCCAATCAGCACACACTTAATTCCTTGCCCATACTATATTCCCGATGACTTTGTATTGATTGATTTTGATTATGCAACACCATCTTCGAATATTCAACAAGGTGATACTATTACTATCAGTGGTTCTGAAGTTTATACTGTAATTACTGGTTCTTATAATCAAACTACGAGAACTCGTGGTATTCTCTTCTGTGCGAGGACTGTCTGATGGCAGATTTTACTTTTCCAACTTTAACAACAGCAGTTGTTGGTTTTGTATCAACTACAGCATTTCAAGTTCAATCTACAAGTTCTTATATAATTGAACCTTCTAATGGAACTGTGAGACTTGGGAATATAACTGGTTCTAACTTTAGTATTTTAACAGATACTAGACCTGGATACTTAACGGGAAGAAGACCAGTATCCGGTCAAGTATTCCCTCGTGGGGTTTATAATAAGTAGTTTAATTTCAAGAGGGGCACTCCCCCTTGACAGAGGTGTTTTTTTGTGTTATGATAAATACATCAACAAGTTAAGAAATGTAACAAGTTCTTAATGTTGCTCCTCTTCCTAACCGAGACCTATGGGGAGGTTAAACACAGTCTCTCATATCCACACTGGAGGGTGGTGTGGAGTATACTGATACTAGTTCGTCCCCCCGAACTCATATCTAACACTCTTAAACAAATGACTGCTACAATTTCACAACAACGACAATCAAATACTTGGGAACAGTTCTGCAACTGGGTCACTTCAACCGATAACCGACTTTATGTGGGGTGGTTCGGAGTTCTTATGATCCCAACGCTGCTTGCTGCTGCTACTTGCTTTATCATCGCATTCATCGGTGCTCCCCCAGTGGACATTGATGGTATTCGTGAACCAGTTGCTGGTTCACTCATGTACGGAAACAACATCATCTCTGGTGCTGTGATTCCTTCGTCCAATGCTATTGGACTTCACTTTTATCCTATCTGGGAAGCTGCTTCCCTAGATGAGTGGCTTTACAACGGTGGCCCTTTCCAATTGGTAGTCTTCCACTTCCTCATTGGCATCTACTGCTACATGGGTCGTGAATGGGAACTTTCTTACCGTCTAGGTATGCGTCCCTGGATCATGGTTGCTTACTCTGCACCTGTTGCTGCCGCAAGCGCAGTATTCCTTGTCTATCCTTTCGGCCAAGGTTCTTTCTCTGATGCAATGCCTCTAGGTATCAGTGGTACTTTTAACTACATGCTTGTGTTCCAGGCAGAACATAACATCCTTATGCACCCATTCCACATGCTTGGAGTTGCCGGTGTCTTCGGTGGTTCACTGTTCTCTGCGATGCACGGTTCTCTGGTTACTTCTTCACTGGTTCGTGAAACCACTGAGCAAGAGTCGCAGAACTACGGTTACAAGTTCGGTCAAGAGGAGGAAACATATAATATAATTGCTGCTCATGGTTATTTCGGACGCCTTATTTTCCAATATGCTTCCTTTAATAACTCACGCTCACTTCACTTCTTCCTTGCTGCTTGGCCTGTTGTAGGCATCTGGTTCACCGCTCTTGGTGTGAGCACTATGGCCTTCAATCTGAACGGCCTAAATTTCAATCAGAGTATCCTGGATCATCAAGGTCATGTAGTTCCTACTTGGGCTGATATCCTTAATCGTGCCAACCTCGGATTTGAAGTGGTCCACGAAAGAAATGCCCATAACTATCCTTTGGATCTTGCCGTAGCATCTACTACTGAAGTTGCTTTGACTGCTCCAAGTATTGGATAGCATTTGTAAAGTATTGGATATCTTCATTAAGGTATCCAATACCCATATTACATCTACAACATAATAATCCTCTAACAGAACCATCTTCATGTGAATGGTCTACTTGGAAAACATTATATCTCCCACCAGGAGTTGATGTTTTACAAATAGCACACTGATGGTTCTGTTTTTTTGATAGTTCTTCATATTCTGATATAGATATTCCGTATTTGTTTTTGAGATGTTTTTCTCTTTTTAACACCATACTTTCTGGTCTAGCATCCCAATCATTCTTTCTTTTTTTATCACAAACTTTACATACAGTTCTGTGAATTTTTCTTTCTTTACCGTATCTTTTATCAATCGCTTCATAAAATTCTGATAATGGTTTTTCAGTTCTACATTTGTTGCAAAGTTTCTTCATAAAAGTGGAAACTAACTATAAATATTTATAAGTTTCTTCTATTATACTACAAATTTATGTCTCATAATAATCAACATCATCCTATGGAACCCTGGATTATCTGGGCAGGAGTAGGTATGATGGGTTTCACAATCATTGTGTTTGTCGCCTTCACTCTTTCGGTAATTTATTGGGGATGAGTAAAAACACTCATTGACCTTTTTTGTGAAGTAATGCACTCTGAAAAAACAAATATAAAACTCTGAGATCCCTTGCATGGGATCTTTTTTTGTGCTATAATAGGTTTTTAGAATCTTATTAAAATGAAAATGCCAAAAAAGCCCAAGATGCCTAAGATTCCAAAACTGCCAGATCCAATTGACATTATTGATGATGTTGTTGATGTAGTAGTAGACCCAATTACCGATGTTGTTAATGATACTGTAAATTTTGCTGAAAGTCTGGTAAAAGATACCAGTAAAGCAGTAGCACACACCACACAAATATGTGCATCACAGGCAGTAGAATATTCCAATCAAGGTTTTGATGTAGCATCAGACACTTGGAAACAAGGCACAGAAGCTACTATTGCTGCCGTAAGCAATGGTGTTGAGATTGTGGAATACGCTTCTATGGAAGCATATAAGTGGTTAGATGCTAATGCTTGTTATCTTGGATTGAATTTTGCTCTTACGACAGGATGTGTGGCATACTTCACACCAAAACCAAGTCCAGCAGATCCTGGAACTGTTACTTCTGCAGCAATTAGTACTACCTATTTGAGTTATATTGCCGTACAGGGATCAAATCTTGCAATGTCTATTGCAATTGCTAAGATCATTACTGAAGGTATTATTTTGATTCCTGGAGTGAAAGGTAATGTTGATGAGAAAATGTTATATAATGTTATCTGCAACACAATTGCTACTTGCAATCCAGTTGTGTTAAGTTTGAGTCTAGCTACTCCAGCAGGTGTCGGTATTTTTATTGGATCTGTAATTTCTCCTATTGTTGCTCAATTAGTATGTGAAAAGATTGCTCCTAAGGGATTTAAAGAAGCACTCTAAAATAAATAAGAGGAGTTCCCAAAACTCCTTTTTTTATGCTTCTTATTCTCATACTATTCCAACTCTTTGGAATCTTTATGTTTCTAATCTCACTCACAGACCACTACCACTACTAAAACTGGCACAAGATCTCAAGACATAAGACCAATCATCCATTATAATACCTACATCATCATCTTGATTATGAAAAAAGCACTCATCGCACTGACACTGATTCTCTCTCCTCTTACTGCGAACGCACAACAGAAGACCTACAAGTACATTGAAATGTGTTGGTATCTTGGTCAACGCAATCATCCATATATTGACCAAGCAACCTGCACAATCACAGATATTCGTAATAAAGAAGGGTTTCTTGATAAGCGAATGATTGAAGCAAAAGTAAAAAACTCCAACATCACTTATGTTGTTAAGTCTTGGTTTGGTAGTCAAGGATTTATGACTTGGGATAGTGACCGACAATCGGCATATAAGAATCAATATAAAGTTGCTTCTCCTACTGCTGGAGTGATTCGCCAAGCAAATCTTCCCGCAGGTTATGGCATTACAGAAGTAACTAAAGACCTCTGGGTTCGTCAAATTTCTTGGGATTGAATCATAACCAATCCTACATAAAACAGTTACTTCTTACTAATGAAAGACTTATCACTTTCCGAAGATCAAATTAAACTTCTTGCGGATGCATTATGGATGAGACAAAGATGTTTCATTGCTGGAGACAGAAGATTTAAAGAATACGGAGCAATGTTAGATACACTTTTAGAAGGAATGGAATATACTCCAAAAAGACTTTGATTATCTTCAATTCATAACAAAATCTAACACCTTAATAAGAACTCATTATAATTAGAGATGAGTTCTTATTTTTATATGAAGATCTTTTTAGATACCGCAGATGTTTCATTAATTAAACCAGCACATGAGACTGGATTATTGGATGGAGTCACTACAAACCCATCTTTAATTTTCAAAAGTGGAAGACAACTTCAAGAAGTTATTGAAGAAATTTCCACCACATTTTCAAATTTGGAAAGCATTTCTGCTGAAGTTGTTGCAGATACTGCCGAAGAAATGCTTTCACAGGCACAACAATATTATTCAATTTCACCTGCTATTACAATTAAAGTTCCCTGTACTGTAGAAGGACTTAAGGTATGTAAAACACTTTCCGATAAAGGAATTAAAGTTAATGTAACTTTGGTGTTCTCAGTTGCTCAGGCAATTCTTGCATCTAAAGCAGGGGCAACATTCATCTCACCATTCGTTGGTCGTTGGATGGACAATTCAATTGATGGCATTGAATTGATCAAGAACATTCGCAAGGCATTTGATTATTCGGGAACATCTACACAAATCCTTGCCGCATCTCTTCGTGATGTAAGACAGGTAGAACAATCTTTCCTCAATGGTGCAGATGTGGTTACAATCCCACCTATCGTATTTTGGGCAATGTATAAGAATATTATGACTGATAAAGGATTAGAATTGTTCCAAAAAGATTGGGAAAAAGTGATTAATGATGCAAAATGAAACAAGAGCACCAGTGCTGGTATTTTGTAATGTCTTCTTTTGCAAGAATATATGGCGTCAATAAAGCAAAAAGCGATGAAAAAATACATGCATTTGCATTAGAATGGTGCGATGATCACAATTATACTTGTGACATTCATCTTGATGATTTAAAAAAAGTTGATGTTTATTTTAGACAACAGTACGAATCTTGGGAGTATTAAATGAAAGTAGGATTAATTGGTCTTGGGAGAATGGGCGAAGGTATGTCTCGCCGTATGATGAAAGCTGGTATTGAAGTGTGGGGTTATCGTAGGAATTACGATAAAGCACAAGAAGCATACGAAAGTGGGTATGTTAGTGGCGTTACAACTACTATTGAAAATCTTGTTAAAGTAGTTAAACAAAATAAAAATGGTGGAACGCAACCAGGAATCTTTCAAATGGTTGTGCCTGCAGAAACTGTAGAGGAGACAATCAATGAGTTACTACGATATTGTGGTGAAGGAGATATTATTATTGATCATGGCAATAGCAATTTTAAAGACAGTCGGAAGAGAGCAGAGCGTCTGGCAAAAGTTGGCATCCAATATATTGATTGCGGCACTAGCGGTGGTGTTTATGGTCTGGATCGTGGATACTGTCTTATGGTTGGAGGTGGAGATACTGCGGTCGCCACTTGTTCAAAGATATTCTCCGCCCTCTCCCCAGATATTCACTCCTGCCATAGAACGGATCCAACATCTGATGTGACTTCTGCTGAATATGGTTGGTTGCATTGTGGTGGTCCTGGAGCAGGACACTTTGTGAAGATGGTGCATAATGGCATTGAGTATGGTATTATGCAGGCATATGCTGAAGGATTCAATATTATTAAAAATGCAAATGCAGGTGCTCAATATGTCCGAGAAGGAGACGCAGAGGTTGCCCCAATGGCAGACCCAGAATCTTATTGCTATGATATTGATGTTGCTGAGGTGGCTGAGTTATGGCGTCGCGGTAGTGTGGTTGGCAGTTGGTTACTCGATCTTACTGCTGATGTGCTACGCAGGGATGGTAGCCTTAAACAGTTCTCTGGAGGCGTATCCGACAGCGGTGAGGGTCGTTGGACTGTTTCTGCCGCTGTGGACTTGGGGGTTCCCGCTCCTGTTATTACTACAGCATTATTTGAAAGATTTAACTCACGCAATCTCGGATCATTCGGAGCAAAGATCCTAAACGGAATGCGTTATATGTTTGGCGGACATCGTGTTAGATGATTAGTTCGGAAACGCCTTATAAACTGGCTGAGATCATTCGTGATACTTGGCCTGGACTTTACACAATATCAAAATTGAGCTATAATGAAAAAAATACTTCAGACAATGAACGAATACTGGATAGTGAAAGATCGTAGGAACGGTAATGTCATATGCCATTGTGCCGATGTTAATGATGCGATAATGATGGTAAATTTTAATCCTCATCATCGCTCTTATAGTCGTCATCGTTTTATTATGGATCAGGTAATTGATATTACTCCAACAACTGACAAACAACTTCCAGGGCAGATTGGACTTCCTTCTAGACAAATTCCCTTATTAAATTCACATAAGAAAAAGCTCCCAGAAGGACAACAAAAACCAGTGATTATATGAATCACAGAAAAAGAAAACAAGCAGAAAATCAAAAAAAGAAAGTGTACACCCCAGAAGGATACATTTCAGACCCACTAGATGCTGTTTGTCCTCATTGTGGAGAAAAACAAAAATCTTGTTCTTATGTAAATAGTTTAAGTCGTGCTTGGGCAAGGAGTGCTTGTGCTAAAAAACATTCTACAAAGTCTTCAGAGAGATAAAGACATTTCTTATCATATAGAATTCATCTACATCTATATTACGATAAAAGAATTACTAGATATTACAAGTTCTCATTTAAAGAATGCAACTTTACAATTCATCAGAAGATTACCTTTACAATTTAGAAACATCATCTCCACAAGAAGCAAGAAGATTGTGGAGAAAATCAATCCGAGAAAAGTGGGAACATAAATGCGCTTATTGCGGAAGTGAAGAAAATTTAACATTAGATCATGTGATCCCACAAGCAGAAGGAGGTACCGATCACATCACTAATGTCATATGTGCATGTGAATCTTGCAATAGGTCAAAGGCACATACCGCTTTTTATGAATGGTACCCAAAGCAACAATTTTATACTGAGGAAAGATTTAATCAAATTGAAGAGTGGAGAACTCAAATGGTAAAACAAGAATTGAAAGTTTATAGACCACGAAAAAATATAACATGAAAAAAGGATTTATCACGCAAGATCATTATGCTGCAATTCCTTATGGGAAAAAGCAGCTAATGGTCATTTTTAATAATCAGCAATTAGAAATCGTAAATACGGAACTACAGGCAAAAAAGTTCATTGAAAATCACAGAGCCACTCCTGGAATTGGCACAATATTTGTTGAATCCGAATCTTCTCGTGTTAAAGTAAAACACACTAGAAAAAAATCCATCGAATAAATATTTTTTAATCGGAGAATATTATGCTCTCAACTCAAATTAGACTTAAATTGGAAAATATTGCAAGAAAAATTGAGAGAGGAGAAGAAGTCAGTCTAGAAGATATGATATTTGCTGAAAAATGGTCAAAGGCAAATCGATCAGCTGCTGAAATTATAAGAAAAGCAAGGAGAATTGCCGTACAGGGTAGGGGAAAAGAAGGAAGCCTAGACGAATTTATGCAGATTATGGACATAGGTAATCCAGATCCATCCACCCATTTAGATTCTTCTATGTCGGTTGATGACCTTTATAATTTCTTCAGAAATGATGACGATTCAATGCGAAGAGATTAAATAGAAATAGAATTAGGAAAAAACATGGTTGTGTTGTTATCGGCAACCATAATAAGTTGCCCTCAGGTACTACAAATTATTGACAGGCTACAAAAAATAGTTGGACTCACACCAATACAAAAAAGTGAAATCTTAGTAGAAATCAAAAAAGTCATTCCAAGTTGCCCAGTTATAGTCAAAACAAAAAAATGAAAACACAAAGTAAACAACTCGAAGCAATTGATCTTTTTATTGAAGACATTCAAACTCCTCACAGTGAAATCCGAATGCGGGCAAAAAAACTTCAATGTGATCAAGAGCTCACAGTTTGGCAAGATTTTGTGTTGGAATATCTCCAAAATATCAGACACACATTAGACGGCAATTCGAAACTTTAACAAATGCAAATTTATTATTCTACTCTTTTAGTTTTCTTTGGAATAATTGTTTATATGATGATAGTAGACAAAAATGTTTCTGATGCTATCAATCTGATCTTCAAATTATTTTTAATTAGAATTGAAAGACTATATTGGATGGTTCGTTTTCATCCAAAAAATCCAATTACAAACTTAATTATGAAGTGGAAATATGATAGGTTGGCGTTGGAGCTCCATAAGGAGTTGACAGATCGGACAATCCATGTTAATGTAGAATCTGAAAATAAAGACCAATGAGCACTGAGTCCAATTCAATTGACCTAAAATCTCTTCAATCTCGTATCAACGAGATCAAAAAGGAAGGAGAAGAAATTACTGATTTTACTTATGATTTTATTCAATGTCTCATGCATCGTCATGATCTCAAAGAATGTATTCCACCTGATTTTGAATTAGAAGAAATTCCAGAGTACATTTTCGATTCTTTGCGGAATGGAATTGTTCCAACTAAAGACCAATTAATCGTGATTTCTCCAGATGATCAAAATTTTATGTGTTTTGAATTGATTTGGGTTTGTGGTATGGGAGCTATTGCTTCTTATGGTGCGGATGAAGATGGAGATGAAGAACAGGGAATTCCCAGTACATTTGATGCAATTCTTGCAATGCGAGATGTGAGCCCAGCACACAATATCGCATCGTATTTAATTGCTGTGCTTTCTCTTCTTATGTCACAACTTCCCAGTGAAGAGATGATTGAAAATATTACAAATAATTTTGATGAAAGTCAAGAGCAACTTCAAAATAATATGGATAATTTTGTCGAATTTGCTTCTGCTATTATTACTCGTTACCGTGAGGACATGATGTATTATGGAACAACAAAAGAATTGGATTGATGATCGTGCCTTTTACATCGAAAAGGCACGATGGGGAACATGGAAAAGTTATGACAAAGAAGGAAAAGGATTAATTACAAGCCTCACCGAAGAAAATTGTATTCATGCAACTCGATTTTACCTAAAAGGACTGCAGGAAGGTTGGGAAGAAATGTCTACTTATGGTGGAGAAATAGATTATAAATTATGAATGATACGGATCCCACCTCACCTTGGTTTGAATTTGTTTCTTATATTAGATGTTGTGAATCATTAGGAGTGGTTCCTAGTATGAATCGTTTTCTTGCTTACAATCGTTATTATCAATCCGTTTTAAATGAAAAACAAAAAACCAGTTAAAGTAAAACCTCAAAGTAAAAGAGAAAAACCAAAAGAAGAAATAGTTTTGGACACTTTGCCTTTTCATGAAACCTTTCCTTTGACACTTGTACATAAAGATAGAAAAGAAGAAAAAACTTGCTTTTTTGTTTGCCAAGAACATTTGGACAAATATATTTCTAGGTATATGTTAAATAAAAAAGATTGTAGAATATCGAAAACAGAACCAAGGGTAAAAGGAGATAATACTAATGTATGATGATTTTGATGATTGGTTTTACGAAATAGAAAGTTTTTCTAGTAGATCCGAAAGATTTTTTGGTGATATCCAATGTCCAGATCCGTTTATGAAACAAAAAATTATGATTGATTGGTTGAAAACTGCTTGGGAATTAGGTAAAAATTCTAATAAAAAATGAAAAAACCAAAAACTATTTTTAGGTGGTGGGCAAAGTCTCTTGGAGAAAAGTCATCAAAATGTGATCGAGAGTCTGATATTATCGCAGTAATACGAACTGTAATTTTTTTGACTTACTTGATTACAAATTGTTTCATTGTTGCTGGAGTGATTCGTCATTGGAATGATGTAGAGTATACTAGACCAGGTATCATTCAATCTCAATGAAATATCGAATAGTAGAAAAATCAGATTTAAGTGGGGAAATTTGTTTTTTCCCACAATATAAAAAACTGTTTTTTTGGTTTAATTTTATGGAGATGGAATTATTCCCAAAGGTAATTAAATTTTATTCATTAGAATCTGCGACCAAATTCATTAAAAAACAACTCAACAACCCTGAGAAAAAAATTTATTATGTTGGAAATGATTGATTTTTTAGTAGAAAATCCTACTGAAAACAATAAAAATAGTTTCTTGTTTTCTCTCATGCAGTTAGAATATTCTACGCTCGAAGAGGCAGAAACATATCCAAAAAAATCCAAAGAATACTTCCAAACCAGAACAGAAGCATTTTCAATTCGCTCAGAATATGCTAGGATGTTATTGAGTAAATGGATATCAAAGTACGGTTCAACTGAAGGTTGTCCACTAAAATACGAAGATACTCTTAACATTCCATTTCGTCAAATTAAAAAGCCATGAATTTTCTGAAAGATTATGGAAACATATATGCAAAAATTACAGATGAAGTTACTGGTGTGGAGTACTCTTTGATGGATACGATCGTTAATCTCATAAAAAGAATTGAAGTTTTAGAGAAAGAATCAGTGGAAACTTCCAATGTTATCTATGAACTCCAAAATAAAATTGATTTGTTACAAGAACAAAACACTACAATGATTAATTTTGAATTGGATACTTGATCATGAAAACTACCACCGAAGTCTTTTACAATAATTTTGGGGACATATTCCTTGATGCACTTGATAGTGATGTGCCCCCAGAAGAAATATACAAACAAATTAAAAAAGTAGTAGAAGAAAATTATTATTATCATAAACATCTTTGTAGTAGGGCATATGAGTTCCTTGCTCTATTAAATGATAATGATAAAATAGATGCTGCACTTCAAGAAAGAGAGCATCATGACGGACCTAATAACGATTGGAATGATTTTTTTGGGGAAAATTATTATCCAGAAGAAAATAAAAAAACATATGACGAAATTGCTGCTGATGGGTGGACTATGACTGCAGATGGATTTTGGATTAAGGAAGACAAACAAAGCACGAATAAGTGGATTCTTCCAGTGGAGCTCGATGGCCTCACAGGAGATTGTTTTATTAATCTTCCAGATGACCTTTTAGATAAAGCTGGTTGGAAAGAAAATGATCAGTTAGAATGGATTGATCGCGGTGATGGTTCGTTTGAACTTCGAAAGGTTTAGTGCGGAAATCCGCACTTTACTTATTTTCATAATGCGATAAAATAGTAATGTAGTTAAGGAGAATTTTTGTGGCACTATCAAAAAATGTGAAAGAAAATCTAGAAGAAGCACAGAGTTATCTTCGTGCTGCTCTGGCAAATGCAGCACGATCAGAAAAGTCTACTATTAGTCATAGCATTTCCGAACTTTTAGTTGGAATTGATCGTATTGTAAAAATGGAAGAATTCTCTGATAAAATGGAAGAAATTACAGATAGAATCAAAAAAGAAGGTGGTGGAGGCTCCTCTTTTTTTGGAGGACTATTTTGACTCCAAAAAATTTTGATGGAAAAATAGTAATGAATCCAGGCAACAAGCCATGTGATGTCTGGTTTTTTCGTAGAGAGACAGAAAAATATACATTGGAAGAATTTTTAGATCACATTAAACCAGAAGATATTGCCTGGGACAAACCAACTAATCAACTTTATTACAAAGATTGTGATGGACAAATTTTCAAATTGAATTTTCAAAATTTAAAATCTTAAGATATGGTTAAGAACCTCATACATAATATGACTGTGTGCTATAATGTAATGGATGACATAAAGGAAATCATGCTTTCCCAGGAAGAATGGAACGAACTAAACACTCTCAAAAATGCAATTAACCAACATCCAGCATCGGTTCACCCAGTTAAAATGGAAAGGTTCACTGAACTTTTTGTTAAAACCTTAGAAGGAAAAGGTGATTTGATAAATCGAGAGGAGCCAACAAATTATTGATAAATATTTTTTAAAAACACACACAAATATGAAATTCACTGTTTATTCCAAAGATGGCTGTCCATATTGCGACAAAATCAAACAAGTTCTCAAGCTTTCAAATTTAGATCATGTGGTTTATAATTTGGGAGAACATTTTTCTAGAGAGGAATTTTATGCTGAATTTGGCACTGGGTCTACATTTCCTCAAGTCATTATGAATGATCACCATTTAGGTGGTTGTACGGATACTGTAAAATACTTAAAGGAAAACGGAATTGTATAAATGCAAGAGTATTGTTTTGATGTAGAAAGGGCCATAGACTATGCTTTTTCTGAGCAAAAATTTGTTATGGATTTTTATCAGTACTTAAAGGGAAAAGAGGCAAAGCGTGTTGAGGCTAAACAGTTTTTGGAAAGCTCCACGGCCATTAATTTAAAATTTTTAGTTGAAGAATTGGATGTATATCTTGAGGGCGGTCAAGATGAAATACATAAACAACTAAGAGAAGCATATGGTTATTTGTCTAAACCATTTGCTCGAAAAATTCGTAACTATCTTGATTCTATTTTGACTGATACTGAAAAATACTTGTATGACAAAAGACCGGGAAGAAGGAAGAAGGTTACGAATAAATAGAGGTATGGAGCTGATGCTCCGAAACTATAAGATAAAAAAGGAGGAACCTAGTTTTTTCAGTTTTGTTTATGCGAAAATGGTTTCTCTTTTTAAAAAAGAATTTCATTTTCGCGTAGAATTACACATAAAGAAAAAAAATTCTTAGGAGAAAGAACAATGGTCGCAGTAGCTATAACATTAAGCATCCTGGTTACAATTTTGTTCTTCCTTGTTGGTGGGCTTATAGTTTGGGTGGTGAGCCAACATATTTCTGACAATAAATTGCCATACATGCACCCAGAATTTTTTGACAAAAATGGAAATTTGATTCCAGACGAAATACTTGCTTTACGCTTTGAAGGAGATTTTAATGACTATCACGAAGACGAAGAAGACAACGACGAAGACAACGACTGAAACTGTACAATTACAGCCGAATCCATTTCAGCATGAGATTCTTGAACTAGTTTCTAAACAAAGAACAAATCAAAAGAAAATAGAAATACTTCAAGAGTATCGTAATGATGCTCTTGTTTCTATTTTAATTTGGAATTTTGATGAAAGTGTAATTTCTATTTTACCAGAGGGTCCTGTTCCATATTCTAGTTCCCAAGAACAAACTTCTGGTAACGACACTTTATCTGGTAGCATCGAAAAACAATTGGATAATCCAAGTAAATTGGATTCTCATATGGCAACTCAGAGGACATCTTTGAGGAAGGAAGTTAGTATTTTTTATAATTTTATCAAAGGTGGAAACGACTCTATATCAAAAATTCGTAGAGAAACTATGTTTATCAATCTACTTGAGGGATTACATCCACTCGAAGCTGAAATTTTAATTCTCACAAAAGACAAACAGTTGGCGTCTAAATATAAAATAAGCCATCAAGTTATTATGGATGCGTATCCTGATATTCAATGGGGTGGAAGGTCTTGAAAACTGTTTTGAAAGAAAAGAAAATGACAGAATGGACAAAAGAAGAAAAAGAAAAAATAAATTCTGTTTATGGATGTGAATTAATTTATGAACATGCCACTATAGATCAAATAAAGGACACTTCTGTTCCCAATGACGCATATCTAATCTACTATGAAGTAGAAAGTAATTCATATGTGGATGTGTGTAGAGGAAGAAAAAAAGTAGATATTTTTGATTTATATTATGATAAGTTTGGTCCAGGATCGATCAAAAAAATAGATTTTGGATATGGAAGAACTAACCCTAGACTTTGGGGCGATAAAAATAAAGATATTAAGAAAAAGAAATGAGCACAGGATTTGACAATAAAGAAAATGTAATCATCTATAAAGATGAGGTAAAAAATTTAATTAAGAAATACAAGAAAATAAAAAAGTATATGAAATCTCCTTTATTCCAAATTAAAACGATGGATGGTACGGAAAGTTTAGTTTCGGACCTTATAAAAGAATATGAGGAAGATCCAGTAGACTGATGGGAAAGCACTATTTGTTAAATCTCTATGGTTGTACTTATGCACATCTAAATGATGTGCATTTTCTTGTTGATTTGTTGGAAAATGCTGCTATAATAAGTGGTGCAACAGTATGTCAGACTATTTTTAAGCAGTTTGATCCACAAGGAGTTACTATTTTATGTCTACTTTCTGAAAGTCATATCTCCATTCATACATGGCCAGAAAGGGGAGATGCTGCCGTAGATATTTTTACATGTGGAGACTGCAATCCAAAAATCGGTTGCGATGTTATAGTCGAACAATTGAATCCAGAAAGATATAAACTAGAGTTTGTTAAAAGGTAAATTGTTTGTAAATCTTAACATCATTTTGTATATTCCTGATACAAAATGGTATCAATAAATACACTCTTGACATACATAAAAATTAGGAGTATACTACTTCTATCGTTGACTGGGATGTCCAGCGGAAGTATCCTTTAAGGAGAAGCAACGCAAATTTACATACAGTAAAGGAGCTAAGCTAATGTCTAAGGTTGTTTATAGAGGTGTCGAGTATGACACCGAAATGCGTCGTCAAGCGCAACAGCAACAACAGCAACAGCCTCAACAATACGATGAAGCATATCGTGGCGTTAAATTCGTAAAGGAGTCTAAGTAAAATGAATACTTACTTTGTTCGTTATCTTAAGAAAAAAGCAAAGAAAGAAAAACTTCTATTAGCCGCACAATTGAATATGGCAAAACGGCCACAAATTGCATAAGACTCTGGAGGATTGACAGTCCTCCTTTTTTTGTGTATAATAGATGGGCACGAAACGAGTTCATGAATCCAGAAAAAATAAACCTAATCATCAAGAACATGGAGCTTTTAATTGAGTCACTTAAGCTCGAAATTAAAGAAGAAAAAGAAGAAGAAAATAAGTATACTATAAAATTGGAAGAGCTTTTTTCGGCAGAAAAAAAAGAAGATCTTATAGATACTTATGAACCTGATTATTATGAGGAACGATAATGTACGAAGAATTGACTGCATTTGAAAGAGCACTTGCAAGATTTGGAGATAAAGTTCAATATGTCGTTGGTTTGGAGATTAGTGATAAAATTTCTCCGGAAACTGCATATCAAGAAATTAAAGAAATGATAAAGGAATTAAAAAAACTTCGTAAAATTGAAAAGGACACCTGGGAGAATAATGAATGAAACCCATTAAAGCAAAAGATTTACTTGAACTCGATAAGAACCTACAAGTAGTAGTTCTTCAATGTTATCCTGAACCAGAAAAAGTCATTTATCAAGCAGGTAAAGCCGACTATTCGGAAACTCCAATTCACTCCCAACAAATTCCATCTTCACATGAGTGTGGTGTATGGGTTGTGGATCGTCTCTTGAGTAATGAGAAAGGTCACTGGGGACCACTAGAACACCCTGCAATCACCTTCTCAGTGTCTGGATATGTCCACAATGTTGCGATGCAAGCAAGGACCCATAGAGTGGGCGTAAGCTTTGATGTTCAATCCCAACGATATACTGGAAAGAGAGTCATTAAAGTTGCAAGTGGGGAACTCAAACCAGAAGATGTATTCTTTGTTCGTCCTCCTGGTTTCTATACCAATCGTTATGGTAAGAAGTATGATTGGACTCAAGAAGATTACCAAGACGAACTTGATTGGATTCTAGAAGGCTGTAAGCGTTATGCCGCAAAATATGAAAAAGGAATGTGTGAAGAACACATTAGGGATTATCTTGCACAAGCAATTCGTCAGAACTTTGTGGTTTCTTTTAACCTACGCTCTGTTCTTCATATTATGGATCTGCGTGCAAAGATGGACGCCCAACTAGAAATACAGGCACTATGTGAACAGTTTGTTCCACATCTTCAAGAATGGGCACCAAATGTTTGGCAATATTATGAAGAAAAGCGTCTACATCGTGCTCGGTTGAGTCCATAATAAATAATATATCTTGAAATTTATAATTCATGGCAATATATCCGATTGTTAATAAAGAAACGGGCGAGAAAAAAGTTGTTGAAATGAGTGTCCATGACATCACTCAATGGTACAAAGACAATCCAGAATGGCAAAGAGATTGGTCAGAGGGATGTGCAAGTCCAGGAGAAGTGGGGGAATGGAAAGATCGCCTTGTGAATAAAAATCCAGGGTGGGGAGAAATCCTAAAAAAAGCCAATAAAGCTGGCGGAAGTAAATCACAAATGCAAATCTGATATATGGCAAGAAGGAAAAAGACTACAAATGACTATCAGCCTATTGGAGTTGGTATGACATCCAAGCAAATGAAAAGAAGGAAACCAATTAATTCCGAACTTCTTTTAGATATTGAACCTTTGACAGAAAATCAAAAAAGATTATTTGATTTTTATGATGAAGGTAAGCATCTAGTTGCATATGGAGCTGCTGGAACTGGAAAAACATTTGTTCTTTTGTATAAAGCACTCCAAGAAGTGTTAAATGAAAAAAGTGCTTATGAAAAAATTTATATTATTCGTTCTTTAGTTCAAACTCGTGAGATTGGATTTCTTCCTGGAGGACACGAAGATAAAAGTGCCTTATTTGAAATTCCATATAAGAACATGGTAAAATATATGTTCCAACTTCCTTCTGATGATGATTTTGAGATGTTATATGGAAATCTTAAAGCACAAGAAACAATAAAGTTTTGGTCATCTAGTTTTCTAAGAGGAACTACTTTTGATAATTGTATTATCATAGTAGATGAATTCCAAAACATGAACGGACACGAACACGATTCTATTATCACTAGGGTCGGAGAAAATTGCAAAATCATGTTTAGTGGTGATGCATCCCAAAGTGATTTAATTCGCCAGAATGAAAAGAATGGAATACATGATTTCATGAGAGTTTTAAGTATCATGCCTTCTTTTGAAACAGTCGAATTTGGCATAGATGATGTCGTTAGATCTGGTTTAGTAAAAGAATACTTAATAGCCAAGCACTCACTTGGTCTTTGACAACGCCATAAGAACCTGCTATAATGGATGAAAGTTTTCTAAAAATGAATGAGTAATCCTTTAATTGATAAGTGGAATTCGATCAATCGAAAAAAATTTAATCATATTGACATTAATCTTCCAGCACTAGAAAGGGAAACGATTGACGGAATTCGTTATTATAAGATTCCGAGCGAAAACGAGTTAAAAAAATTTGTTTCCGTTACTTCTGTAACATCACATTATAACAAAGAAAAATTTGCCAGTTGGCGGAAAAGGGTAGGGGAAGAAAAAGCAAATCAGATTACAAAAGCAGCAACAACTCGTGGTACTGCGATGCACTCTTTAATTGAGAGTTACATTTTAAATGAAGATTTACCATCCGCCGATCCTCTACCGAAGTTTCTTTTCGATATCGCAAAATCTGAATTAGACAAAATTGACAATATCATTGCAATTGAGCGTTCACTTTATAGTGACTATTTTAAAATTGCAGGCACAGTAGATACTATCGCCGATTATGATGGTAAACTGAGTATTATCGATTACAAATCATCTGAAAAACCAAAACCTAGAGAGTGGATTGAAAACTACTTTGTTCAGGCCGCAGCATATTGTTTTATGCTCAAAGAATTAACAGGAAAAGAAGTAGAACAACTTGTGATTATCATGTCATGTGAAAATGGAGAAGTCGTCACTTACATTGAAACTGACATCGAAAAATATATTAAACTTCTTGTAAAATATGTAAAAAAATTCACCTACGATAAATTAAAAGAATATGAATCAATCAGATGAGTTAAAAAAAGAGTTCCAAAAAAAGTTTCTGTGCCAAGATAAATTTGCCCAAGAAATAGAATCTTTGGTAAAAGAAAATCCTGAGTATAATTATATCACTGCAATTGTCCAATATTGTGAAGCTAACAGTATTGATGTCGAATCGATTTCGAAACTAATTTCTAAGCCATTAAAAGAAAAACTTAAATGTGATGCAATCGAATTGAATTTTCTCAAGAAAACATCTAAAGCTAAACTTCCTTTATGACCAAAGTGACTCCTCACGAAACTTACAAACAGTATCTTGCTTTAAAACATCATTTTACTAGTGACACTTATGATTATTTTAAATACTGTGGAAAAATAAAGGCATCTATAGAGTCATTTAATAAAAGAAAAGATCGGTTGTTCTTTGAAAAATTATCAAGACAGAAAAAAGATGAAGAAATTGTAGACTTTTTTGTTTCTAATTTTGTTTCTTCCACTGATCCCACATCTCTTTGGATTGGCGATATCATTAAAAATGGAAACGATACTTATACTGAATGGAAGAAAAAAAGGCAATCTTTGGCATATGTATTTGAAGACGACTTGAAGAATACATTTCAAGAAGGCCATCTTTTGGAATATCTAGAAATTAAGAATAACAAGCATCCAAAAATTTTAAAGGCATATTTGTCCGGAAATTTATCGTTAGAGACAATGGTAGTGCTAGATCAAATGTTAAATTACAGGAAAAAATTTGATGACGGCCTTCTTGATCCGGTTTGGGAATTGATTTCTAAAAAAATCAAAAATTATTCGCCTTTTCTTTCCATTGATTTGGATAAATACAAGAACATTTTAAGAAAAGTATTGCTGTGACATTTTTTAGTTCAGATATAGTAAGAACCGAATTAAAAGAAATTGGATTTTTACAAGAAAGAATATCATCTAGTATTCTTTCTTTTCAAGAAATGAATAAAGAAGAGAAGATAAATCACATAAAAATGTTGGAAGAGTTGCTTGAAAAGCAAAGAATATTGTATACTAGATTGAGTTTATCGGACGATCCAAATGCCATTGATATGAAACGCAAACTTGACGATTCAATGAAGATATTTGGATTTTCTTCGGAGATGAAAATCAATGATGTATTTAAGAACATGATTGGTTTAATAGAGGAAGCCAAAAGCCAGTTGCAGGACGAGTGACCCTGTGCTATAATATGGCCATGGGCTTGGGAACCCCAAAGTCGCCCAGTATCCATCGTATCAACCGCAACATGAATTTTAAAGATCTTAAGAAGCAATCTTCACTTGGTAGTCTAACCGAAAAGCTTCTCAAAGAAGCAGAAAAAATGGGATCCAACAATACTGGAGACAATCCCAACCTTTTCAAACTAGAAACGGATAAGGCAGGTAATGGTCGCGCAGTAATTCGTTTTCTTCCTGCTCCTCCCAATGAAGACCTTCCGTTCGTAAAACTATATAACCATGGTTTCCAAGTCAATGGACGCTGGTTTATCGACAACTGTCCAACCACTCTTGGCGAAGAATGCTGTGTATGTCGTTCTAATGGAGAGCTATGGAACTCTGGTCTAGATTCTGACAAAGAAGTAGCACGAGCACGAAAGCGTAAACTTAGTTATTATGCCAATGTTTACATCGTAAGCAATCCAGCAGATCCTTCACTTGAAGGCCAAGTTAAAATCTTCCGCTTTGGCGCAAAAGTATTTGATAAAATCAAAGCCTCAATGAAGCCAGAATTCGAAGATGATCCAGCAATCGATCCCTTTGACCTTTGGGCTGGTGCTAACTTCCGTCTTCGTGTAAAGCAAGTGGCTGGTTATCCAAATTATGACGATAGCGTATTTGAATCTCCATCATCACTTCTCAATGGAGACGACGAAAGGCTAGAAGAACTTTGGAAGAATGAGCACTCTCTCCAAGAACTCATTTCTAGGGAAAAGTTCAAAGCTCCAGAAGAGCTACAGAAGCGTCTTGATTATGTACTAGGAACTAATTCAGCTTCATCTAAATCTATTCGTGAGCAAGAAGATGAACTAGAATCTTTGGTACAGTCGGCAGAAACCGATATCATGAAAGAACTAGAAGAATCTTACTCTCGCAGTAAGTCGTCTCCTATCACAGAAGACGAAGATGAAGACGATGCACTATCATACTTCAGTAAACTAGCAGAATGAACTAAAGGAGCCCAATGGCTCCTTTTTTATTACATTAATCTTATATTTTCTCCACGCTTCAATCTTTCATTGATGTATTGTTGTCCACCTTCTTTATAAGGATAATTTACTTCTACATCATTCAATATCACATTCAGATAATTCTGTTTTAGTACGAATATATTTCTTTTATCTTCTTCTATTTTAATTTCATACTCATAATTAGTGACTGGACTTAATATCTGCGATACTGGAATATTTACTGTCGTTTTTGTGTCGGAGTCATAATACTGATAATAGTAAAGACTTCCTTGAGGAACTTCCTTGTATGGAATGTATCCAACTTTTTCGTTTCCAGATAAGTCTGGTTGATTTTGAGTCTTTGTAGTAGAATTTCTGCATCTAAATGAATTCACTTGTCCATCTATATTTTCTATCAATTCTATGATTTCATACTCTCCATTGAAACTAGAATTTCCAACATTATAGATTTCTATTTCATCTCCAATTCTCAAATTGACTATTGGTTCGTTTACTATAACATAAGTCAAATCTTCATCAAAGTAATGGAAAATGTAGTTGATTTTAATTTCAACTCCTGTTATAAAGTTTCCATTATTGCTCCAGGAGTCGTCAAGTATCAATCCTTCTCTTAACAGAATTGCGCCTGAAGATGTTCTCAATTCTTTGGTTTCATAATGATGTATGCCATTGTAAAGATTATCATAAGATCCATACCTTTCTAAAAGAATTTTATCAAATGTAGACTGTGCTAATGGCCATTCTGTTTGAATGTTTAAAATATTATTTGAAAGTAATATAACCCAGTCTAAAGTTTCATCGCCATATAGTTTATATGCAACATTATCTGGTCTCTCGTCACCAATGATTTTGTACTTCGTGAAGTACTGGAGACTCCCAAAGATATCCTCACGAAGTTTCCCACGCTTAAAAAGATTTTTTACTGGAATATAATCTGATATTTTTGCGTCTGGTAAACGACTTACATAATCGAAATCTGGTATTCCGCGAAAGTATGATGCCATTTTAGTAACCTATTTGATCGACTGGTATTCCATTATAATCATCAGAATAGACGGGATCCAACTCAGTAAATGACATTGTTAAATCATAAGAACTCATTGTTCCAGCTTTATCATTATATGTCGCATATGATCCAGCAGGAGTGTAATTCACACTAAAATTTTTAAGGGCACATGTTTTAATTCTATTTAATGCTGGATGATCCAAATCTTTTTCTTTATTGAATCTATCTACTCCTCTGATGTACCTTATCTTAAATATGCATGGAGCTTCTAAAAATAAGTTGCCAGCACTTCTTTGTACTGCCATATATTGTTTAAAAACTCTTATTATTTTTCTTACTTCTGTTCCTTCACTTTGTGTTCTTGGTGTCAATTTAAAATTAAAATTGAAGTTTCTCAATTCAGGTGAATTGAATAGTAGAGTTAAATTTGGATTTGTTACTGCTCCAGTCAACCTAGAAAGTAAATTGTTGTTTGAACTTACTGCCATTTTGGCTAGATATGTTTGGACTGCACTGACTATTTTGGGATCTATTTTGTTTTCTGAACTTGTGACGGTCTCTGCAAATTTTTTAGCCAATTCGGTTGCAGAATCTCCAGTCATTGCTCCCAAAGAAAGATTAGCACCTATCATTTCTAAAATTCCAAATTTATCCTCGCCCCAACTTACTGAATTTGTATCCATGATAGTTGGTTGTATTGGTAAAAATATTCTTCCTAGTCCCTTTTCTTTTCCACTAAATGTATTTTTTTCATTATATGTTAAATTACTTTCTGATCGTTCTTGTGGCAAATATTCAAATACAGTAAATTGAATGTAGTCTTGTCCATTTGTATCTGATCCTATTGGGTATCTCAATTCTCCAAATTCTTTTGCTTCTACATCATTTATTCTTCCAAGATTTTCTGTTGCTTCTGAGAGATTTGCTTGTATTTCCTCATTATCTCTTCTTCTTTGTTCTGCTGCTGCTGTTTCTTGTTGTCGAACTGTATTTTGTTGCTTTGCTGATACTACTTGAGCAAGACCAGGTTGAGTTTTTGCTGCTGTATTAATAATTGCATTTTGGACTCCAGTATAAAATATACCACCAGGTGAGCTTAATGATTGTTGTGCAGTGGCACCTAAGATTGGATTTCCAACTTCTTGACCTAAAGGTATTTTTCCTGCATCTTTATCTTCTTGCGAATAATTATAATATTCATATGTTGCTCCTTTGTCTTTTGTTTTTGCTGCTAAACTCCATGCATTTTGATTGAAACCATATGAATCTTCGGTCCCCTGCTGCCACCGAGCATTTCCTATTCCAGTATAATATACATATGTCTCTGCACTTCCTTCAACTGCTTTACCATTTCCATCTACTTCATAGCTAGTTACTGTTCTAAGATAATAATCTTGATTACTTCCAGGAAGTTTACTTATTATTGGACTACTATACATATATTTACGATTCATTAGAAGCCCTCCCCAACTACAAGAGGATTATTCATCTCAATTTTTCGTAGAGTATGAGACATTTATATTAGTTTTATATTTATTTATCTCTTTGAAATAAACACAGGATAAAAAGAAGGAACTCTCAGCACATACTCCAATTCTTGTGGTTTAATTCTATAAAACATCGACTGGATTCTGGCATAATTATAAGTTCTGATAGGACTTTCAATATATTCTGGTCTTCTTTCCCAATGATAATTCACACCTTGATAGTATTCTTTCCCTTTTTTGACTATTAAACTTACTGGATGGACATCGTACCACTTCCCCTCAGTGATCGCAATATACTTAAATGTGTAAATTTTTCCGATCTCTACCGATTCTTCTGTTCTTCCCATTCTCGCAAGAATATCAACTAAAGCATCAAAGTAAAAATTAGGAGATCTATTTTTTGGAAGATTGTCGATTAAATTTTTAAAGCTGTAAAACTCTTCTTTTTGTTGTTCTAATTGTTTTCTTTTTTTATCTAGTTCACCGTAAACATAAACTCTTGCTCCTTCTTTTCTGAGCTTTCCTTCTTCAAAATTTAATTCTTCTTCTTGTCTTTGAAGTTTTCTTTCAGTGGATTTAGTTAATTCTGAAAACCATTTTCTGACTGTTCCAAATATGGCCCAAAGTCTACGAGCTTGATTGTTTAATGGTTTGAACATTTCTTAGATCCCAAGTTCTTTTTCTGTAATTATCTTGAATATAATTCCATTTTCTTGGCAGAATCTTTCTGCTGCTTCCCATTTTGCCTGATTTACTTGATATGTTTTCATCTCATTCAGCCAGGTTTTAGTTTTCTTTTTTGGAGTTGGGTTTGGTTGAATTGTTTGTCGTTTAGGTTTTATTTCTATCAGATACTTTTTGATCTCTCCATTTGACTCTTTAATTTTAATAAAAAGATCTGGAAAATATCGATGTGTTTTTCCTGTGGCTGGATTTCTATATGGGATCCAGCCTTCTTCGGATCCCCAAGAAATAATGCTTTCAGATAAGTCACACCATTTGAATGCTCTTAATTCATAAGACGATCGATATACTATGTTTCTGGGATCTCCAGCATACTTTTCTGGATTTGATGGTGAATAGAATCCTTGTATATAATTCTTTGCCAACTTCTAAATAATATATAAAGGTTAAAAATATTTAGATGGCAATCGTAGGACCAAGGCCATATAAACTAGACGATATAAAGTCAAAGCTTTTACGCCCAGCTTTGACTTCGCATTTCCAATTTCAAGTAAATATTCCACCAAGTCTGTCAAAATGGTACTCAGATAAAAGAACAGCATTCAGTCAAAGTCCGGATGCTACTTTTGATCAAGAGTTAATTAATTTGTCATGTTGTGATGCTACTCTCCCTGGGTCCACTTTATATACTCATGATGTAACGGATTATACTGGAGTTACAGAAAAGATTCCGTATAGAAGAGTATATGACGATCGTGCAGATTTTACTTTTTATGTTGATAGCAATTATGAAGTAATCAAATTTTTTGAGTTTTGGATGCAATATATTGTTGATGAACAGTATGTAGATATCGACAATTTAGGATTAGAAAGTAAAAGATATTCTTATAGAATTAATTATCCAGATGGAAATGGATCACAATATAGAACAAACATAAGTCTTACGAAATTCGAAAGAGATTATGGTGGGTTACAGGGACAACCAAATTCTATTAATAGAAGTAAAAATTTAAGTTATGTTTTCATTGATGCGTATCCCATGTCTATTATGTCCATGCCGGTTTCTTATGAGGCATCACAGGTATTGAAGTGTACTGTATCATTTGCTTATACTCGTTATATTGTTAGTTCTAGTAAAATCGATCAAATTGTTGCGCCAAATCCAACACAACAAACGCCAAAATTTGGCCCAGCCTTTGGTACTGACCAAGAATTCTTCAATGGGTTAAACCGAAGGTAAATAAATAATCAAACGAATTTAATATTATTCATATAATATGCCTTTACCTAAGATTGTTGCACCAGTTTTTGATCTGGATTTGCCATCAACCGGACAAACAATTAAATACAGACCATTTCTTGTAAAAGAAGAGAAACTTCTTTTACTTGCATTAGAATCAGAAGATACAAAACAAATTACTACAGCAATCAAAACTGTAATTAAAAATTGCATCGAGACAAAAGGTATTAAAGTAGAATCCCTTCCTACTTTTGATATTGAATATTTGTTCTTGAATATTCGTGCTAAATCAGTTGGCGAAGAAGTTGAGCTTTCCATCGTTTGTCCTGATGATGGGGAAACTACAGTTCCAGTAAAAATCAATATTGATGATATCCAAGTCCAAAAAAATAAAGACCATACAAACAAAATTAAAGTTGATGATTCAATTATGATGGAAATGAAGTATCCATCTCTGGAGCAGTTCATCAAAAACAACTTTGATTTTTCCGATCAAAATGCAACAGAACAGTCGTTTGAGATGATTGCTGATTGCGTCGATAAAATTTATACGGAAGAAGAAGTCTGGACATCTTCTGATGTGACTAGAAAAGAAATTACAGAATTTTTGGATCAGATGAATTCTACACAATTCAAAGAAATCGAAAAATTCTTTGAGACTATGCCGAAATTATCCCATACGGTAAAAGTAAAAAATCCAAATACAAAAGTCGAATCTGAAGTTGTTCTTGAAGGGTTATCAAGTTTTTTCTCATAGGAATGTCCCATATGGACCTTGAAAACTACTTCAAGTTAAATTTCTCGATGATGCAGTATCATAAATATTCTTTGACTGAGATTGAAAATTTAATGCCATGGGAAAGGGACATCTATGTGGCATTATTAAATCAACATTTAGAGGAAGAAGAGGCAAAATTAAAAAAGGCATCCCTATAAAGTAAATGGCAAAGAAATGGTCTATTGATACTATTAAATTTCCTAGAAATAGGTCAAAAAACTATGCCATAATTTTTGCCAAAAACTTAGGAATCAATGAGACTGCAGATCCTGAACTATATTATTATGTTGTAAAATGGTATGTGGAAACAAATCCAGGAGATGAGTTTCCCATATCAGAAAATGAATATGACGAATTTGAAGAAGATTCTTTGGAAGGGGACTTTGGTAAAGTCCATGATAAAGTATTAAAACAAGTAGAAGCATATCAAAAAGAACAGAAGAAAAATAAAAAACCAACAGTATCAAAAAGGCCACCAAAAGCAAGAAGTACTCAAAGAAAGAAAACAACAGCTCAAAATAATTCAAAATCTAATTTAAATTCTCCACAAGACAATAATGATTGTTGCGAAGAATTGAGTGATAAACTTGATGATGTAGAGGGAAAACTAAGTAATAAAATTGAAAAATTAAAAGAAGTATTAGATTATGCTATAGGGTCGGTCGATAAACAACAAGGAAGAAGACGGCCAACCCCAAGATCAGCAAGAAGGTTTGTTCAACCATCTCAGCCTAGATTTAGAACTCGTAATGTAAACATTGGCAGAGCAATAACACAAAGATCTCGTGCCGTTACTGGTGGTGGAAATCAACCTCCAATAGGTCCTACAGGAGCTTCTAGTGCCCTCTCAGGTGGAGGAGATGCTCCAGTCATACAAATACTATTAAAGATACAAAAATCAGTAGACAATATATTAGCTTCTCTTTCTTCCCAAAGAGCAACTACAATAAGAACACAAAGAACCACAAGAATTACAGAAGAACAAAAAAAGAGACAAGAAGCAGAAAGTGCTCTAGAATCTTCTGCAAAAAAAACTTATGCCGCATTTGAAAAGGTTATATCTCCAGTAAAAGGTATATTGGATCGTATTTTTGATTTTATATTTTATACTCTACTAGGAAAGGCTTTCACTGAACTAGTGAAATGGATTTCGGATCCAAAGAATAAAGAAAAAATTGAATCCTTAAAACGATTCTTTAAAGATTGGTGGCCAGCAATACTTGGGACTTTTATATTATTTGGGACAAGATTTGGTAAGTTTATAAGATCTACAGTCGGTCTAGCGATCAATCTTACCAAATATATTCGTGCAATTGGAATACCTGGCATATTAAAACTATTGAAAACATTTGGAGTTCGTTCTTTATATACTGGTGCTGCAGTTGCTGCAGCGTATGGTGGATATCAACTATTGAAACCAAAAGAAGGACCAGATCAGACAAGAAAGTTAAAGCCAGAAGAACCAAAGAAACAAGAAGATCAAAGAACAAAACCCCAACCACTGCCACCATCTTATGCATTTAGAAGTGGTGGGATGATACCTAAAAAACAATCGAGTTCTATGGGAATAGAACAGATAGCAACTGATGGAAGTCAGCAAATTACTCGTGATTCTGGATTGAATATTACTGGTGCTGGACCTGATACACAATTAGTTGCAGCAAGACCAGGAGAAATTGTATTGACTCCTGAAGATGCAAAAAAAGTAGAGAGTCAAACAGGATTGAATTTGTATCAATTTGTGTCCGGAAGAAAGCCAAAATTTGTAAATAACATTCAATTAGCAAAAGATGGTGGAGTAGTAGGACCAAAATTAAGTGCAGCAGATTATAATTCTCTTCTCGCAATTTCGGCATTAGAAGATACGACTCCACAAGGAAGAGCCGATGTAGCTCAGTCAATTTATAATCGACTTCAGGCATCCAACAAATATGGGGCAAATTTCAATCAATCTAAAAATTCAATCAAAGATATTATTCTTGCACCGAAACAATACCAACCAATTTTTGACAATATGAAAGATTGGTCAAATATTAATGATAGAAAATCAGCTGCCATTGCTGTTATGAATTCCACAAAAGGGAAAAAATATGGTTGGAATATGCAGTCGGCTCTCAAGGAAATATCAGATACAGAAAAAGCACTGAAGAATGTCAAATTGCAGCAACAAGCACAGAGATTTATTGGGACAAGAACTGCATTTTATGGAGTAAGTCAACAAAAATATATGAAGCCGGAAGAGGGAGATGTATTAAGAAATCCACAAGCAAATTTCTTTGTAAAACAAGGAAACTATGGAAATAAACCTGCTCCAATTCCAGTCCAATTTCAAGCGCCGCCAGCTCCACCAAAACCAAAACAAAAACCAAAAAGTTTTTTTGAGAGATCTATAGATAGTTTATTGCAGTTTACTGGAATCAAAAAATCCGATGCAATGTTTGTTCCTAGTTCTCCAGATATCAAACAACCAGGACCAAGAGTTGCAAGACAAGGAACAGTTACATTTACAGAAATTCCAGTTGCGGCTGCAAAATCTACTCCTCCCACTTCAACTGGAGGAACGCAAGTTCCAACTTTCTCCACCAAATCACCATTAGGAGATCGTGAAGATAATCTTAGGGCATATGGGTTAGCATAATATGGCAACACCAACTGCAACACCTACTACTCCATTAATACCGAGAACGAGAAGAGTAACACTGAACTCTCCTGTTTCTTCTGGAAATACTGCACTTGGTGTATTAAAATCGATATATGAAAGTTTAAGGAAAATTGAAACTTTAGTTAAGTCTAATGCTTCTTTACAGAGACAACAAACAGAACAACAAAGAAGACAAGGAATCATAAGAACAAGACAACAACAAGAAAAACAAGCAGAAACACCAAAACTTATTAATCCATTAAAATATTTACAGGGAGCATTACCTAAAACTGGATTTTTGGATGCGATCCGTAACTTTATTCTTTATACTTTTATGGGATTTGCCTTTACCAAATTGGTAAAGTTTCTCCCTAAAATACTAAGCACATTAAAGTTCATAGATCCATTTATAAAATTTACTGAAAACTTTGTTGGTTCCGTATTCAAAAACTTTGTTGATGCAATTGATCTTGGATATGAACAATATGATAAAGTAAGAGCACTTGCAAAACAAGTTGGTGGAGAAAAATTCGAAAAACAGTTTGATGAATTATCTTCCACATTAAACAAATTTTTAAATACTGCAATTATTGTTGGCCTCGCAATTGCTGGTTCCGGCACGATTGGTGGTGGCGGAAAAAAATTACCAACAAGAATTAGTCCTAGACCTGGAGTAGGGGGACAAAGGTTTGGTGCAAGTCCTACAAGATTATCACAATATTTTAATCAAACTCGTGCCCAAGAAGCAATTACTAAAAAGTATGGGTTTGATGCGGCACGATTATATCAAGATAAAATTAATCGTGGATCAACTCCAGCTCAAGCTTTAGATGCTGTTAGACAAAGATTTTCTCCAAGAGCTATACCTACTGGCGGATTGGCTGGTAGAGGAAGAACTCCAGGTAGAATAGGAGCACGAGGTTTAGGTAATGTACAGCAGCGTGCATCATTAAAACTATTAGGAAAAGGAGGAGCAAAGATATTAGGAAAGGTTCCCATAATTGGTCCGATCGCTGACTTTTTAATTAGTACCTTGATATTCAAAGAGAGACCAGATCGAGCTGCTGCTGGTGCAGTTGGTGCAGCAGTTGGTGCAGCATTAGGTAGTTTTCCTGCATTGATTCCTTTTGGTGGACCTATTTGGGGTGGTTTACTTGGTGACATTGTTGGTAGATCGTTATTTGATGCCACGACATCAATGCAAGGTCAGGGAGAAAAGGTACAGAAAAAAGCAGCTGGCGGTGCGATAACAAGAGGCGGAAGACCAACTCGTAGAACTCTTTCTAGGACAACACCTAGAAGAACAAAGAGATTACAAAGATCAAGAAGTCAAGCTCCACAGCCAGGACAAAATGTTGGTGGATTAAAGCAAATCAAAAAAGTATTTGCATCGCCAAAAAAACCAGGAAAGAAAAACCCATTGAGGGCATTAAAAAATATTTCAGAGATCATGAATAAAAATCGTGATCCACTTTTTGGTGGAATCATGGTTGCGACATCAAATTTGCCTTTAGGACAGAAGCCAGATCCTTCACTTGGACTAGAAATTAAAAATAACTTTGCCACATTAATCGATAATGCAATAGCTGCACAATCATCAAAAGAAGTTAATCAAATTCAGAGATCGATTGTCGCTGCAGCAGAAGGTGGAGTCATACCAGCATCAAGAACTTTGAGAACTGGACCATCAATCGGAGAACAACTAGGTGCGGCAATATCTCGCTCCTTCCAGAATGCCTTGAACTCTAGAACAAATGAAATATTTCAGAGCCTTAGAAGAGAGATGGGATTAAAAGGAGAAGAACAGGCTCCAACTGGAACACCAGCTGGAGATGTACCAGAAGCAGAAATATCAGAAAACCAGAAACAAGCCGCAGACGATTTGATAAAATATTTCACAAAAATATATGGCAGAAATGCTGCAATAGGAATAGTTGCAAATTTACTTAGGGAAAGTGGACTCAGAACTTATGCCCCAGAAGGTGGGTTTAATGGAATGGCACAATGGGATGACAATAGGTGGTCGAAATTAACTTCATGGGCAAATGCGAAGGGAAAGGATCCCATGACTCGTTCAACTCAGGCAGAATATATTGTAATTGAATTAAACGAATCTGGAACTGGAAATAGAATTAAAAACGCAAAAACGGCAGAAGATGCTGCAAGTATATTTTATAATGAATTTGAAAGAGCAGCATATAGTAAACCAATAAAAGGAAATGCATATAATCCTGACAATCCACATGAAAGAAAAAATAGGGCTTTTATTGTCACTTTAACTGGAAGCGGGACGGCTGGTCCAGCAGCAAAAGTTACTGGTGGAATACGGCCATCCCAAATACCACAGACTTCAGCTCAAGGTTGGAGATGGGGGAAAATGCACAAAGGAATAGATTTAGATGGAGGGGATAATTCCCCAATATCTTCCGCTCAAGATGCTAAAGTTGTATTTTCTGGTGATAAAAAAGATGGCTATGGCAACACAGTTGTTCTCAGATATTCTAATGGAGCAGAAACGCGATTTGCACATTTAAAAACAGCAAATGTTAGAACTGGACAAACAATAAAAGCTGGTCAATTAATAGGGAGACAAGGAAACACCGGAAATTCGCGTGGTTCCCATTTACATTTTGAGTATTACCCAAATGGTGGAGCAATGACATATGAAGGATATGGAAATGCCGCATCAGTAAAAGACAGTTATTTTAGGTATGGTGGCAATGTCACTCCAGTAGTAGCAAAAAAACCAATGGATGGCGAAAAGAAAGTAGTAGATTCACCACCAGGGAGAAAAACTGTTACAATTGGAGGAATACCATGGGCACAAAACCAAGATGGCACTTGGTCTAATCTTGGGCCAGCAGGAAATAGAATAACAAATGCAGAATTCAATCAAAAATTATTAGAAGAAAAGAATAAAAATAAACCGAAGCTAACCCCAAAAGAAGAAAAACCTTGGTGGGACATATTTGGAACGCAATCAAATATTAAACCCCCAACACAGTCTCGATCAATCGCAAAGGCACAGTTTGCTCCAATGCCATTATCTAGACCAGACATAGCAAAAGATAGTGCCGCATCAAATCCAGATGTGATAACAAATACATTAATACTTGCCATGACTCCAACAGCGTAAATAATACATAAGATTAAAAACCAATGCAGAAAATAAATCCTACTCAATTTGTCATAGAATCCATAAAGAATGGAACCCAAACATATTTTGACAGAGGATTGACTAAATTTACATACTATGAAAGCATTTTAGAAACTTCAATATCCTCGAAGATAGAATTCGTTGACACTGGGTATAGAAATAACAATAGTAATACTTCTGCTACCGAATCGGATGATACCGACATACAAGGAACGGAAAAGGTCTATTTGGCATTTTCAGATGAGAATGGCAATAAGTTAAATTTCAATACTGATGCTACTGCACTGAGAATTTTTAGAGGAAATCCAGTATTATTTGACACGAAAAAAGAAATTTTATCTTTTAATTTGTGCACAACAGAATTTTTAAAAAAATTCATTACTGATTATTATGTTGTTGGTGCATATGAAGGAAGAATATCAGATTCTGTAAATGCAATTTTAAAGTCAGTTTTGAAAACAAAGAAGCCAGTTGATATTGATCCAACTATTAATAGTTTAAGATTTAATGGTTCTATTGATTGGACGGTACGAGATGCTCTAATTTGGTTGGCACCAAAAGCTGCTCCAAATTTACCATCGGCAAAAGGAAAAACAGCAGGATATTTTTTCTATGAAACTTCAGAGGGATTTAAATTTAAATCAATTGATGTTTTGTTAGATCAGTCACCAAAAAAGAAATTCATATACACTAATACTACTGGAGTTCCATCTGGTGGATATGGAAAAATATTAGCAGCACCAGAATTTAGTAGTTCAGTGGATGCCTTAAATTTAATTCGAAGAGGATCATATGGTTCTCAATTATATGTTTATGATCCAGTTTTGGATAAAGTCAGACCAAACAATTTAACAAAAGAAGATCAAGAAAAGGGAACCAAAAAAGCTGGAAAGACATTACCAAATTTTGATTCGGAATTACAAGGAACATCATCAATAAATTTTAGTTATGTCGATAAAGGATACACATCGCCAGGAAAAAATTATGAAGAACAGCTAAGTCGCTCTAATGAAGAAAACCTAATTGTGACGGAAATTATAAATCAGTCCAAAATGAGATATCAACAATTGTTTGCCATAGAGGCTTCAATTACAATATTTGCAGATTTGACTTTACATGCAGGAGACATGATTGAATGTCATTTTCCAGAAATATCGTCCAAGAAAACTCAAATCATAAGTCCAAAAAAATCTGGCCTATATATGATAGTAGACCTATGCCATTATATCTCAACTAATGGACCCTCATATACTAGATTGAACTTAGTTCGAGATTCTTATGGCAGGAGAATAACCTAATGCAAACACCAATCTACGAAACAGTTTTACAAATAGAAAAAGAACTAGACTCGGAATGTTCCAAGCAAAGAAGAAGGCACTTGGAAAATGAATTAGAAAGATTACTGGCATATATTGAAAGACATCCAAATATAGAGTATACTCCAAACTCTCTTCAATTATTTTGCGATGAAAATCCAGATGCCTTAGAATGTAGGGTGTATGAGGAATGATGGATGTAAGGGGATATAAAAGTTCCGGTGAATTAGATGAGTATAAGTATACTGGAACTTATGATGGTATAGTAGTTGCTTGTAGTTGGATATCAGAAACTGATGCAGGAAAGAGACAAACTCTACAAGAAAAATTACAAGATACAGATAATGATGGCAACCCAAAAGCAACAGCAAAACCAAAAGTAAAAGTCAGAATAAATCAAGTCCATACCCCAGATAAAACGCAATTACCAGACCAAAAACTTCCTTGGGCTGATATAGATGTTCCATTGACATCTGGTAGTGGTTCACTCGCAACTGGAGATACTCCACAAATTAAGCCTGGAGATGCGGTAAGAGTAAGATTTAAAAATGGCTACATCGGAAAACCAGTTGTAATTGGACTGAATTATAGAAATTTATACGAAAATATTTCTTATACTGGACCAAACCCAAATCCTTCTTTTGGATTAGATTCTTTTTGGGAGAACTCAAAAAATGCAGTTCTTCCGTCATTCCATTATGACAAAGCACAAATATTACCGAATGCCTGGGACATAACATACAGTCATTTTGATTTAAATCTGCAACCATTTGAAAGTGATTTGGATTTACCATGCCCAAAAAGAAATGATGATGCAAATGCAGTAAAAACTGCTCTATCGAATTTAATTAAAGATGTAGAAAGAATCAAAAGACAAGTCAATCAATTTGCTGCCAATCGACTTGACTTTATAAATGAAATACAAGCAAAAGTAAACAAGTATGCTGAAATAATATCTGGTTGGATATCCAGAAAAATTAAATGGTTACAGGAAGAAATACTCAAAAAAATAAATGCTGCATCAGTTGCAACTTCAAATGCACTACCTTTAAATGCAAGATTTCCAATTAGAGAAGGACAGAATATATTAGTTCAGGTAATATATTGTTTGTTTAATAAAATACTTGATAAGATAACAGATGCACTTGTTAATCTTTTACTTGACATGATTGATAGATTTATTACCGTTCCTTTATGTGCAATTGAAAATTTATTAACTTCTTTAATTGGAAAAATATTAGGATTAATCACTTCAGTTCTTGGTGCAGTTGCATCTATCATTGGGCAGATTACGGGACTTGTAACACAAGTTTTAGATTTTATTATTGATCTACTTTCTTTGTTTAATTGCGAACCAAATGACAAATGTCCTGAAGTAAATAAATGGAATTTACTTTCAGCTGCAGGAGACAACACAGAAGGATTCAATCTAGATCTAAACAGCATCGTAAAAAAAGCAGAAAGTTTCGCACAGCAAGTAGGAAATATAGCAAAAACTGTTTATGATCCAGACACTGGTTCTTTGTTAGGTGTAGATATTGATGACTTTGATTTGAACTTTAATGATGTTTTGAGTGATTTATCTTGTAGTGGTGCTCCACTTTTTTGTGGTCCTCCTAGAATATCTTTCTTTGGTGGTGGTGGGTCCGGAGCCGCAGGAAATACCATCATAAGTTCTGCTGGAGAATTGTTAGGAATTGATATTACTAGTTTTGGTTCTGGATATTCAAGTACTCCATTTGCATCTATCGTAGATGATTGTGGAAAAGGAAAGGGAGCAGTAGTCAAAACTAAGGTTGGAATCATTCCACCAGAACTAGAATTTACTGGCAGGACAATTAATTCAACTACAGTAGAATTAAAATGGAAAACTAAAAGAGCCAAAAGAGTGCAAACAAATTTTGGCTCTTCCGAATTATCTGGAACAGTGAATGTCAGCCCAACTCAAAATACAACATATACAGTAAAAGCAATAGGAAAATATGGACAATACAGTGAAAAATCTTTGGTCATAAGAGTGGGTGGAACACCCACAATAGAACCAGGAGATACTATTAATGTCCCATTAGACTTGGATAATTTCGACGATCCAAGTAAATATGGAGACCCAAATGATCCTAATAATCCAGATAATGGAGAATCTGGAAGTATACCAACATCTGATGGTATTCCAGATGTAGTTAACTGCCCACCAATTCAGCCATTTATTTCTACTAGAAAATCCCCAATTACAATAGATCCAGAAGATCTAGGAGTAGTTTCCGTTTTAGTTGTTGAATCTGGATACAATTATTTGCCAGCACCTGATGGTAGTCTTGGAGGAGAAGGGAGAACTTGGGCAAACCCAGAAGATACAATTGTTCGTAGAAGTGATGGGAAATATGAATTACCATATTCTCCAGGATCTACAATTCAATTGAGACAATGCGACTATGTTACTCCTCCTGGTGGCGACGAATTTAGACCAAAAGAGGATACCGAATATATTGCCCCACAGCCACCAGAAAATTATAAAAATATTATTCGAGGATTGTCTCCGACCACTCAAACTGGAAATTATCCAGTTATGCTTTACATTTGTGAAGTTGAAATATTGAATCCTGGGATTGGGTACACTTCAGAAGACAAAATTAAGATAACTCCCGACAATGGCGCACAATTGTCTCCAAAATTTGATTCAAATGGTGCACTTATAAGAGTAGATATTATTAGTGGTGGAATAGGATTCACGGAGTTTCCACAAATTACGGTAGAATCTAAAACTGGGTTTAATGTCCAAATAGTCGCAAAACTTTGTGTAAATAGAATTGGAGATCTAATAGAAGAAGATCCTAATAGATATTCCGGACAACAAATTATAAGTGTAGTAGATTGCGTTGGTAAAAATTAATGGCACAAGGAACTAATGTACATACAAGGAGAATAGGAAATAAAGATGGCGAAATTAGATTTGGCAATATAGATTTAGATAACACCTTATCTGGAGTCAGCATTCGTAATGGATTTCCATTTCCAGTTGCACATTACATGCAAATGGATTCCACTGGAACACTTGCTGGTGGAACAAAAAATCGTTGTCCTGGAGTATATCAAATAAAGTGTGGAGATTATCCAGTTAATGATGTTGCATTTGTTTTACATGCAGTTGATGGTGACATCATTATTGGTGCACCTAGTGGTAGAGTTAGAATTTTTGGTGAAACTGTTGATATAATTGCAACTGGTGGTGGTTCATTAAAAGGAAATATAAATATCTCAGCAAATAATAATGTTAATATTGATGGAAAACAAATCAATGCTAAAGCAACAGCAGCAATGAAATTTGTGAGTTCTGGTGTTGGTCATATTACAGTTAGTAACAATTTATATTTGACCGCATCATTTATAAAGAATGGAACTTCAGATTCAGTAAAAATTCCACCTTCTTTTACTGGAAATACTGGTCCATCGGAAATAAAACAAACTTTAGAGAAAATATTATCAACATTCTTATAATTTATGTCAGCAGAATATGATGCAATTAATGTCAGTGATCAGGTAGCTATATCTGCAAATCCTACTGGCATTGGACCACCAATTCCCATTCCGATTACATTTAATCCACTTAGTGGATTTTTGCATGTAAGTGGCGCATCATTGTTTGGAAATCCAACGGTATATCCTGCTCCATTGGGAAATGTGATGATCGGACGCAGCTCTGATCTTAAATTAAAAGCATTGCCAATGCTTTATGTGAGAAGCACTCCAGATCCCCCCACTCCTAGAGATGTAATTTTAGGTGATGAGATAGGTCCAGTTGGAATATCCGTAAACTCACTGATAATCAATGTACTGAATGCGAGCACAATCACAGTCATTTCTCCATTATCCTATTGGACTGGAATAAAAAATTTAGTTGGTGCCGAAACAATTACAGGAGCAAAAGCACAAACTGGAGCAGAAGCAAGATCTGGAGCAAAAACAATTAATGGCGCAACTGTCATCAATGGTAGTTTGGATGTAGTTGGTAGACTCACTTGCTCAAATGTTTCTCTGGTTGGAACCATTAATGTTCAGGGATGGAAAGAATTTGATATCCCACACCCAACAAAGCCAAATCATAGACTCTCTCATGCATGTTTGGAAGGTCCAGAAATTGGAGTATACTATCGTGGAAAATTAATAAATGACAACATTATCATTCTTCCAGATTATTGGAAAGGATTGGTAGATCCAGAATCAATTACGGTTCAATTGACTCCTCATGGAGTTTATCAAGAACTTTATGTCAAAGAAATTCAGTGGGGATCTAGAGTTATTGTTACAAATAATTCAGGAGGGCCAATAAATTGTAGTTACACTATTTTTGGAAAAAGGAAGGATGTCCCAGATTTGGAAGTAGAATATGTTGGAACTGAAATGAAAGGAGGAAAATAATGGCAGTCTCAAAAACATTAAAGGACGACATCAGAAAAAAGAGAATACAAAAAGAAGAAAATATCAAAAATTTCAAACAAGAATTATTAGTAGTTGATGCAGAAAAAGAACCTTATGATGATGCAGTCAGAACATTAGACCTTGATATACTTTCTTCAATTGATAAAGTCAACCAGGCCATATATGACACTCAATCTGCATACCAAAATAGAATTAATTCTGGATGTTATAGTGATCTCTTCTGGAGAGTCACTGGATCAAATGGGAGTGGATTGAATTTAATCGTAGACCAATTAAATCCTGTTGGATATGGGTATTCTGTCATTTATGTCGAACCAGTCACTGGAGTAGCGACAACATTGGAATCGACAACAAAGGTTGGTTTAACGACTCAAAATTTATATGGGCTGAAATATTATAACCAACCCTACTTAAAAGATATTGGCGATACCACTTTGGGAACTTTTATTGGGCAAATTGGAGTTGGATCTACGATCCTTAATATCATATCACAAACACCAGAAGAATTAATTGTTGGATTTGAGACTGGTCAAGTAATCACAAGCTCGAAAGCTGGTGTTTTTCCGTCTCCCACAAATACTATTGTTGGATTTGGAACTACTGTGGTGACAGGATTTTCAACGGCAATAAACGAAATTATTGGAATTTCTACCGATATTTTTTATACTACTTCTATTATATTAAAAGATTCAACTATAGGATTTTCTTCTCTACCAGAAGCAGATGGTTCTTATGTTAATTACACAGTTGTAATACAACCTGAAGACTTTGAAGCACAAAAACCAAGATTCAGATATAAAGTAAAATTTACTAAAAATCCATATTCTCCAGAAACAATAGGAATATTAGATGCATCTACTGCTGGCACTGGATATAAAGTAGAATTAGATAATTCTGGATATCCATCAGCAGTGCAAGATTGGAAACCAGAATTAAAAGGAGTAGAAAAACAAGGAGAGAAAGTTAAAGAACCAAATGTTGGTGCAGATAAAATATATTTTAAAACAGGATTTGTATATCGCCCTGTTGTTGGTGGGAGTCCAGCTCCCAAAGGAACTACTTTGACTGGAATTGCAACTGCAACATTACCTTTATATTACGAATCAACTCCATCTTGTTCATCGTCAATCAATAATTCCATAACATCAGCCACAAATAATCAAACCGAAAAAGAAAATGCATTAAATGGTCCATGTGTTGCAAATGTAGAAGATGCTGCAAATGGAATAAGAGACGAAAGAAATGAATATTCCTTAAGAATATGGGGAATGAGACAATCTATTGGAAATCAAAATGACGAATTAGATAAATTGGAGGCACTTGATACATATATAAATCAGAAGTCATCAGTCATTGATGGTGAAACCTCATCAAATTGTGTATAATCATGAAAAATACTAGTTACCAGACCACAGATGCCACTGTTTCGGTTCGAGGAAAGGTTGTACATTCTACTGTAATAAATCTTCCGGAGAATTGGAAGGACTCAATCGACCCTAAAACAATTACCGTAATATTGACTCCAATTGGCGCACACCAAAATTTAATTGTTAAAAAAGCAAGCTCCCAAGAAATTGAAATACAATCAAATGGTAGCATCCCAATAGAATGTTATTATTATGTATCCGCAGAACTAAATATTTAAAAAGAACTGAGAAATGGCGTATCAAGGCATATCAGTAGGAACCACTCCAAATGATGGAACTGGCGACAGTTTATATGATGGGGCACTAAAAATTAATAGCAATTTTTCTGAAATATATAAAACATTCGGAAATGGAGATGTACCAGGAAGTTTATTGAGGCCAGTAACAACGACCTCTATAAATAAGACATTACAAAATAATGAATTTTGTACTGTTACTTCATCAGGAGTGACAGTAACTTTACCTCCTTTCCCTTACAGCGGAAATGAAGTTTCTATTAGTATAGGTGATTTTACTAACACTACTATTGCCAGGGGATCTTCTGCTACGATTATGGGACTAGCCGAAAATTTAACTATTGATTTCCCTTATGTTGCTACAAATCTAATTTATTCAAGCGCAACCAACGACTGGAGAATAAAATGAGTCTTTTAAGTCAATTTATTGGTGGTGGGTTACTACCATTCAAAATAAATCCTACTGCCCTACCTCTTGAAATTTTAATCGTTGGTGGCGGTGGAGGTGGAGGAGCATATTTTGGTGGTGGCGGTGGAGCAGGCAGAGTTATTTTTACATCAGATATTTTAGTTCTTCCTGGAGTTCCATATACAATAACGGTTGGTGCGGGTGGAGCCGGTGGAGTTTGGGGATCCGCATATCCTGGAACTACTGGGACAGATTCTTATTTTTCTAAATTATCTTCTCAAGGAGGAGGAGGTGGTGGAAGTGCAGCCGGAACTTCGCTTATAGGTAAGTCAGGAGGTTCTGGTGGTGGTGGTGGAAGTGGATATTCTGGAGGAGGAGCTCTTTATCAATCAATTGCAAGCTATAATTTTGTTTCTTCTGTAGATTCTGCTACTTTTTTAATTAGTTCTGGAAATAATGGAGCAACAGGAAGTACTGGTGGAGGGGGAGGCGGTGGTGCCGGAGTATCCGGGAGTAGCGTTTCTTATGGTGGAAATGGAGGCGACGGACTTCAATATTCAATCACAGGAACTCCAACCTATTATGGTGGAGGTGGTGGTGGTGGATGCTACTATCCATATAGATCAGTAGCTGTTGGTGGACAAGGAGGCGGTGGAAATGGAAATTGGTATACCACTCCTGGCAGTAATGCAACTACTAATACTGGTGGTGGTGGTGGTGGATCTGACCAATATGGATATAATGGTGGAAATGGAGCATCCGGAATTGTAGTTGTTGCCTATAAAAATACCTACTCCGAACCAACTTCCATAAGTGGCACTTACAGCACTCCTTCTCGTGCTGGTTATAGAGTTTACAGGTTTACTACTTCTGGTTCAATTACATTTTAAAAAAATATGGCCCACTTTGCACAAATTAATCAAGAAAATCAAGTTCTTCAAGTGATTGTTGTTGGAAATGATGATTGTAAAGATCAAAATGGACACGAATCAGAAGATGTAGGAATTTTATTTTGTAAAAAACTTTTTGGAAATGAAACAAATTGGAAACAAACAAGTTATAATAGCAATTTTAGAAAAAATTATGCCGCAATTGGATACTTTTATGATTCAGTAAGAGATGCTTTTATACCACCAAAACCCTTTGAAAGTTGGTCCTTAAATGAAAATACTTGTACATGGGAAGCTCCAGTAGCAGCTCCAGCGCAAAAAGATGATAATTTTATTTCATATGTCTGGTCGGAACAAGAACATAACTGGAAAATTTATAATCATTCAGATTGAGCTTGACAGCCCCCCCAACGAGTGGTATGATGGAGTGCCAAACCAAGATTTAAATGGAAGAAGAATATCTGACAAGATGTGTTGTGGATCCATTGAAACGAACTTTCAATCTCTATTCGAGCGAGGGTTCAGAAAAACAAGTGGCATGTGAAACCGTAGACCAATTCATGAATGTGTTAAACTTGGTCCGTATCCTAATTGAAGATGAGGATACACTTGTTTATGTCAATCCATTATGAAAATCAATTACAAAGACCTAAAAGAAGTCCCAGTAAAGACAACTCCACAAAATGTAAAAGAAGCAAATGAAAGTCTATTTTATTCAAAAATGAATCTACCAGACGCAGCAAAACATTGTGGCATGAACATTAAAGAAATGAAATTGACTTTCTTCGAATATTTAAAGTATAATCCAGCAACATACAACCAATAAATAAACAAAAGTAAAGGAACTATTCTATGGAATACAGAATAGAAGCCAGGTATGTTTGGTACGAATCTGGAACAAGAATCGTTCTCATGTATTTTATAAATTCGGTTCCTTTTACTTTTGATGAATTACCAGATGAGTGTATAACTGATTTGGAATTAATTAAATTAGCAGACAATGAAAGAAGATTTGATCCAGAAGATCTATACAAATCTTCTCAATATTTAATTCTAGAAGAATGTCATCCTCTTATGTTCGAACTAGAATTAGAAAATCCAGAAATGTTGCCTATTGATTAATGCCGAATTAGCTCAGTGATAGAGCGCCATACTTGTAATATGGATGTCATCGGTTTGATCCCGATATTCGGCTTGAGTTCTTTAAAACTCTAAAATGTCACTTATTTCACAAACAGACCGCCAAATGGTCATTGAAGCACTTGAATATTATGTTCAAAAACTTAAAGACGATGATTGCACACAAGCATCCATCAATGCTTTCCAAACTCTACTCAACTGGATCGAATTGGAGCACTTCAAACATGAGGATTAATTTGTGGTTCTGTCCAGAAATGAAACAATGGCGGTGGACCCTCACAGACAACTCTAGGCCAATTTGTAAACAGGAATCTGGACAACAACCACATCTTCGTGACGCAATGAATGATGTTTCAAATACTGTAGAATATATGATGGAATGCAAACAAAACTAAGTAGTAATACTCAATTATAAGATACATAAAGTATATCACGATTATATTTCTTATGATTAACTCATTAGAAATTTCTACTTTTTTATTTCTATTGTTTATTATAATTTCTTTATTTCGCCCCTCTAGTTAGGGGTTTTCTTGTAACTAAATAAGTCATAAGGAATTTATAAAGATAATAAAATGGGTCTTTCAAGATTAGAAAATTTCTTGCGTGCAATAAAGGGAACTATCATATATGTTGACCCTAACGCATTGGATGCAACAGACTCAATTGAAAATACTGGAACTTCACCAACAAGACCGTTTAGAACTCTACAACGCGCATTGGTAGAGGCAGCAAGATATTCTTATCTCCCTGGCCAAAATAATGACAAATTTGGCAATACTTCCATTGTTTTATATCCAGGGGATCATTTAATTGATAATAGGCCAGGTCTTATACCAAATGGTTCTAGTTTTCTTTTTAGGAACGGAACTACAACATCTAATTTTGATCAATTTTCGTTAAGAACAAATTTTGATGTCACCGCTGACAATAATGATCTATACAAATTGAATTCGGTTCATGGTGGAGTGATCGTTCCCAGAGGTACATCAATTGTTGGGATGGACCTACGAAAGACAAAAATAAGACCAAAATATGTACCAGATCCAACTGATGATACAATTGATCATTCTGCAATTTTTAGATTGACTGGCGCTTGTTATTTGTGGCAATTTTCAGTATTTGATGCCGATCCAAATGGACAGTGCTTTACAAATTATACCAACTTGAAACTTGTCCCAAATTTTTCTCACCATAAGCTTACAGCGTTCGAATATGCTGACGGTATTAATAATGTAGCTTTGGATGGAGTGGGCACATTCGAAAGAACTGATCTGGAAATGTATTATGAAAAAATTAGTATCGCATATGGCGATTCTAGTGGAAGAAAAATTGAGCCTACTTATCCAGCGACCATAGACATCCAGCCTAAAATTGATGAGTATCGAATTGTAGGTTCAAAAGGAATTCAAATTGGAATTACTAGCATTACCGCTAGTAATTCCAAAATTACAGTAACATTAGATAATGATTTTGAAGATGTTCAAGTCGATACTCCAATCAGAATTGATGGTGTATCAGTTGCTGGGTATAATGGACAATATGTAGTAAGTAGTGTACTGGCAGCAAATAAAATTCAATATAATGTTTCGGAGACTCCAATTATTGCAAATGGAGGTTCTGGTGGAACACTATCAGTAGTGGCAGATACAGTAACTTCTGCTTCTCCTTATGTCTTTAATATATCATTGCGTTCTGTATATGGTATGTCTGGATTACATGCAGATGGATCAAAGGCAGATGGATTTAAAAGTATTGTTGTTGCGCAATTTACTGGAATCTCACTACAAAAAGATAATAATGCATTCGTAAAATATAACCCAGCAACTGGTCTATACGAAGATAGAACAACATCATCTACGGTAAATCTATATTCAGATTCACTTGCTCGCTATAAACAAGGATATGTTAATTATCATGTCAAGGCTAGCAATGGCGCAATCATTCAGGCAGTATCTATTTTTGCCATTGGCTATGCGGAACAATTTGTGGCAGAGTCTGGTGGAGACCAGTCAATTACGAATTCAAATTCCAACTTTGGCGCAAAATCATTAGTATCAAAAGGATATAATGTCAATGCGTTCACAAGAGATGATGTTGGATATATTACTCATGTTATTCCACCACAAAAAATTCCAACAGAACAGACATCAAATTTCCCATACATAGAATTTGATGCCATAGATGTAACAAAAACACTATCAGTTGCGAGTTCTAATAGACTTTATCTTTATAATCAAACGAATCAATCAAATAGACCTTCAAATATCATTGATGGATATCGAATTGGTGCCAAACCAAGTGATACTTTGAATGTATTGATATCTGGACAAGAATATGGTGCTCCTATAGTGATGCAAGGAATTTCTTTGCAGACTGACTATGAGAAAGTTTATAAAGTAAAAAAGAAAGCAAACGGAATCAATAATGAAATTAATTCTAACACTATCACATTAACAGGAAATCACGATTTTATTAATGGTGAATCAATAAGAATTATTAGTTCTAATGGATCATTGCCAAATGGAATTGAACATAATAAAATATATTATGTAATTACAAATACTACTCTTAGTGTTCTTGGCGCAAATCAAATCAAATTAGCTAAAACATATAATGATGCACTTAATGGAGCAAATTCTTCATCTGATATTGATCTTTATAGTTTAGAAACGGGAAATCTAAAGGTAATTAGTAGAGTTTCGGACAAAAATTCTGGAGAAGTTGGACATCCTGTTCAGTGGGATTCTACTAACAACCAATGGTATATTCAAGTAACAAGCGCAAATCAGATTTATACTAAACTTTTGTCCGCTGGAATAAGCGTAACAGCAAGAACATACATTAAAAGAATAGTTGATACCAGAGGATTAAATGACAGGATATTCAAATTTAGATATGTAATACCGAAAGACTCAACCATAAAAGGAAGACCTCCATTAGATGGTTATGTTGTCCAAGAATCAACCTCAAATAATTTACCCTCTTTATCAGAACTTTCCGCTCAATTTAACATTGATTCTAGTACAATTTCCAATTCGGATAGCATCAAAAATCCCAGAATTATATCTAATGCCTCTTACTCCGGAGAAACTGCGACAATTACCACTGAACTTCCACATAACTTATCTATTGGATCCCAAGTAGAAATAAATCAAATTATAAGTTCTTCTAATCTAACTGGGTTGGACAACTCTGGCTATAACGGAACATATACAGTAATATCAATTCCAAATTCTTTACAATTTACATATAATAAAACACCAAATCCTGGAACATTTTTGAATTTAGTTTCTTTGCGCGATAAAAATCTTCCTCATTTCTCTCGCAAAAAATACAAAGAAACATATTACATTTACAGAAGTGAGCAGATACAAGAATACATTAAAGATAAGCAAGATGGAATATATCACATCATATTGGTCAATAGCTCGAATTCGCCTACAGTAAGTGAATTCTCTGACTTGAAATTCTCTCAACCAATTCAAAATTTATATCCCCAAGAAAATAGAGACAATTTAGATTCAGATCCAAAATCTTCTGTGTCATATGCATTGCCAGAACCAGTTGGACAAGTGGTAATAGACAATCCACAAAACAGTATCACAAAAGAAACTTTTGAAAAATTTGTTAGCGACCACAAAATAGGATTTGGCGTTACTGACATAAGATCGTCTTCTACTGGAACTGCACACACATTCTATACTAACATAGATCATGGATTAAATGGCATTTCCGGATTAACAATAATTTCCTCTGGTGCTGGCTATGGAAGTGGTGCTGGTGCAGACTTATATAATGCTCGCCTCGTTGGGTTTGCTGGATCTACTGTAGGAGAAAATGCTACTGCACTCATCCGTGTAAATGCGACCGGCCAAATTACCAACATAAAAATAATAAATCCAGGTAGTGCATATGGAGTTGGAAATACTCTATCTGTTGTTGGCGTTGCTACCACAAATTCTCATGTAGTTGGGGTAGTGAGTGTAAATGCAATTGTCAATTCCGCAAATGACATCGTAACAATAGATGGAATTAAAGAAGACAATTATACACAGTATAATAATCTTTATAGAATTACTGGGATTTCTAGTAGTAGAGCAATACAGGTAGCATCGGCTTCCACTATCACTCCGGTACCAACTGCGGGAATTTCTACTGAAGTCAATACTAACTCTATAATTTCTCAACTGGGTCCCAAGGCATTATTAGTTTCTTCGCTTACTCACCAAACAGGTTCTAGGTCTGGCATATTAACTACGACCACTGCCCATGGACTGAGAATCAATTCCAAAGTTAGATTATTTGATCCAACAAATCAGAGATATAATGATGATTTCATAGTAAATAAAATCAATAGTGTATTTTCATTTAATGTCAATTTAGGATTTACCACAACAAGTCAACTCGACAAAGGTACATTCTATGCATATACCCACACATACTCTTCAAATTCTGGATCCATATCAAAAGAAGAAGAGAAAAACACTTCCAGAATAATTCCAACTTATTCTGGAATTTCTGCTACATTATCTTCTGGAGTTTCTATTTCCAGTTCAACTATATCTATCACTAATGCGACAACAACTGGCTTAAAAATTGGAGATTTCATAATAATTGATAATGAAATTTTAAAAATTAAACAAACAATAACTTCAAATATAGTTTCTGTAATTCGTGGTGTGTTGGGTAGTCCCATCGAAACTCACAGTCTTAGTTCAGTAGTTAGAAAAATTTCTCCAGTTCCCATAGAATTAAGAAGACATTCTATTTTGCGTGCTTCTGGACATACTTTCGAATATGTTGGATTTGGTCCAGGTAATTACTCCACTGCATTGCCAGAATCGCAAGACCGACAAATTAGTCCACGAGAAGAATTGCTATCGCAATCTTTCAAAACTGATGGTGGAATTAATGTATTTACTGGAATGAATAATGATGGAGATTTTTATATTGGAAATAAAAAGGTTAGTTCTGCCACTGGACAAGAAGAAGTTTATGATGCGCCAATACCTACTGTAACTGGAGAAGATACTGTAGATAGATTTGATATCTCCAATCCCATTGAAATTAATGTTACTAGATCCATTCAAGTAGAGGGTGGACCAAATAAAGAAGTAATTTCCAAATTTGATGGTCCTGTGATTTTCAACAATAAAATTACATCCACATCTGAAAAGGGCATTGAAGCTAACTCTATCTTTATTCAAGGATCATCTGAAGTCTCCAGAAAGATTAGTATAGGAAATACTGTTCCAGTCGTCATAGGAAACACTGGAGATATTGACTTCAATACTGTACCAAATAATGGAGAAAATGCTGGATGGATATTTACTAACCAAAATGAATGGAGAAGATTTGGGCCAATTCAAAATTCAAATGGACACTATAGTGGAATATGGTCTGGCACACATTATGGAACATATTATGGAGATGGTTCTGGATTAAGTGGATTGGATCCAGTATGGAAAACTAGCCCAACCGGAATTCACACTTCCAGTAATGTTGGGATAGGAACTACACAAGCAAGTTCAACTCACAAATTGGAAGTTATTGGATCTACAAATATTAATGGAATTCTCAATGTGGGTGAAATTATTGAGAGAATTACAGTAGATACTTCTACAGTTCTAGGTAGTACCGTAACTGTAGCATCTCCTCTCAATATCAATTTGAATGACAATAATGTATACTATTACACCATATCTGCAGTTGGAAATTGGGCAATTAACTTTATATCTAGTAATTTGCAATCATTAAATGAATTCATGAAAGTTGGAGAGACCTTAACTGTTGCCGTTATGACTACACAAGGAGGGACTGCATTCTATAATCCTTCTGTTTTAATTGACAATACTTCTATTAATGTATTTGAATATGGAGATTTGTCAATTACAGAAGGAAATCCAAATGGAATTGACATGTATACCTATGTAATCATCAAAAAATCCAATTCAGGAACAATTAGTGATAGATTTACAGTATTGCGTTCATTGTCACAGTACACTCAGCAGTAACTAAAATGCCACTATTAGGAGCAATTGGCAATGCATCAGAGTACTCCTATAGGGGTACTTATGATAACAATCCAAAAATAGTATTAAATGATTTAGTTGATGTAGATCCAGGCGGTATATACGAAAGTCCATTGATACCAGTTAAAGACATTAACTACAAGGTTCCAATTTCAATTAGTGGTGCTGGCGAGTACTACATAGAGAAAACCAACTTCAAAAAAGTATTCAATAGCACCAAAATAACATTTGACCAAACATCTACTACATTTGATGCAGATTTTCCACTCCCAACATATGGTACTCAACCATCTTATGTTAGAGTAGATGAGCTAATAGGTCTTAGAGTTTTGGGAGTTCCGCCAAATATAGTTAATACAAATTTAATTATAGTTAGTAGAACTCCAGTAGAATATTCAATTTCTTTGAATGGAAATGTACCATTAGATTTAAGAACTGGTCCATACGATCTTACAGTAAACGGTAGTACACAAATAGATGATAGAGCATTTCAAGGAACTGGAGTTGGCACAGAATTTTATGGGAGATCTTATAATACTATTGTAACTATAGGAAAAGAGCAATACACTTGGAAAGTAACAACTAAGCAGGCAGAATCTCCATCAAATTTATCATTTAATAACATTACTAATGTCCAATATTCAACTGAAATTATTAGTGGTACTTATGTTGTTTCCGGATTAAATCCATTATTTAATTATAGAGCAGAGATACTTTCAACTGAAGGAGCATTTAGTATAAACTACAATGATTTTGTTACATCTGAAATAGTAAAGAATTTAGATATATTGAGGCTGAAAGTCAACTCTTCTGGATTTGACAATGGAGAAAAAGCTGTAACAATTAGAATTTCTGTTGATGGAACTAATGGAACCGTAGGCTCTGCATCTACTACATGGTTAGTAAGAACACTGGATAATACGCCATCAAATTTATCTTTTTATAGTGTTCTAAATGCTCCATTAAAAGCTCTAGTTTTTAGTGAGATAATAATTGTTACTGGACTTTCGAATGGAATTTACTTTGATGTAGACATTGTTTCTGGTCGCGGAGCATTATCCGTAAATGGCAGTGGATTTGTCACATCAGCAAAGATAAGAAATGGAGATAGATTACAACTACGACTTATCACTTCAAATAATTGGTTGGAACCAGAAAATACCGTAGTAAGATTAGGAAATGCTACAACAAATTGGCTGGTCACAAATAGATCAATCGTAGCAAATTCTGACCCAAATGCTTCATATTTGATTTACGCTTTCCCACTAGAAAGAATTAATCAATTCAGAGATGCTAGTCCTGAGGTCAGAACAAGTAGTTCGTTGCCTTTAGGATTGAGATCAACAGCATCAATTACATCAGTTACTGGAAGAAGTAGTCCATCAATATCGAACGAACAGAGTAAATATTATTTGAGTTCTTATAAATTAGCAAAAGGAACTTCGACAAAACAATTTGAAGTAAATTACTTAGCGATAGATACTGATTCTACTCAGGCTTTGGGGCTAAGTGATTTTACTATGGAAATGTGGATAAGGGCCAGTGAATTTAGTTTTGGCGGAGAAGTGGGAATGTCAATATTTTACCCATCATATATTGACAATAGAAATGCTAATGATTACTTCTTCCAATTGTTCCTTAAAGGAGATAATTGGGCAAATAGTTCTGGATATAAGCGTGGAATTCTATTGGGATATCCTGATTCTAGTGGTATAGTACGAACAATATGTGAAACATCTTATCAAGTTTTTACGACAAATACTTGGCATCATGTTGCTTTGACTAGGAGTGGAAGTTCTTTCTTCATTTGGGTGGATGGAGTCAATGTCGCTAGTGGGACTAGAAGTATGAATTTAACTTCTACAAGATACAATTATATGATTCCAAATTTCCAGAGATTGATTTCCGGTGATTTTTATGTACAAGATCTAAGATTGTATAGAGGACTAGCAAAATATACATCGAGATTTAGTCCAGCCACTTCTGTACCTTCTATTATGGAGCAATATTCACCATAAATAAAAGAAAACTATAAAAATGGCTAATAGATATCCATTAATATTTGATCCATTAGATAATAAATTAAAAGAAATCCCTTCTGGTGATAATTTAAATCTCACTGGATCTGGAATTGTTGGCGTTTCCTCTATTACTTGTGGTGGGATAATAACAGGAAGACAGAGATTTTCTGTTTACAATAATGTAGTAGTAACAACAAATGTCACTCTGACTGCAAGTGACATGAATAAAGTATTGTTATTAAATACTTCTGCAGAAAGAACTGTCATTCTTCCCATTGGATCATCTATTGAAGTTGGTGATTGGATTCGTATTGTTGATGTTGGAACTGATGAAACTAATACTGGTAATGCATATAAAAAAAATATAATAATTGATCCAAATAATGCAGACAGAATTCAAGGTGGCTCTGCTGGTGATACTTTAATTATGGATGTTGACGCTCAAGCATTGACATTGATGTGGTGTGGTTCTACTTATGATTGGCGTATTGTAAACTAATTAAGGAGAACCAGAAATGCCCCAATACTCATCCTCTTTTAGAAATAATATTCGTCGTGAAAGAATCACAGATGGTACATTTGTTAGAACATTGACCATAAATCTAACAGATTATGGTACAATCTCATCAACAAATTATGAAGCGAATGGCGATCTAGTTAAAAGAGCATACAGTGATATTACCAATCGTGTATATGATCCAAATGTTTTGGTCCAGTTGAATGTTCCTGCAGGTGATTATTATTTTAGAGGAACTGCTGATGTCAATCAGAGTATTGTTTTTGAGTCTCCACAAGGAGGACAAGTCAAAATTGTTGGTGCAGGTACAAACGGATCGAGGCCACTTTCAACGACACTAGCATCACAAACAAAAGCACAGAATTATGCATCTATATCGAATCATTGGAGAACGAGATTCCATTTTTCTTACAATGGAATTTACTATAAATCACAACATGGTGGCACTTATGGTGTTGGTGGATTTTCTAATATTGCGTTTTTTGGTACTTGGATTGATTCTCCAGGGAATCAATTGGCAGTTGGCAGTATAGATAGCAGAGGATTTTCTGGAAGTGCCAGGCTTGAATATTGTGCATTTCATGGATTTAATGGACCAAGTGCAAATAGTACTGGAATTCTTGCGGATAGTTCAATAATTAGTGCTTATTCTATTATTGTCTCCAATTGTAATAGAGGAATACAAGCATCAACTGGGGGTTCTTTTGCGTCTTACAGTGCAAATACCGATTCAGATAGAGATATAATCGCTAATATTAATGAGCATGGCATTATTGCTTTTGATAATTCAGTAATAAGATTGGGAACAGGAGCACATATCAGAAATACTGGAGGTTATGGAGCATATGCATTTTCTTGCTCTAATATAAGTATTGAAGGTAGTTCAATTTCTGGAAATGCTTTATCTTCAGTATATGCATATCCAGGAACATCTTCATACATAGATACATCTACCGGAGCACCATAAGAACATTCCATAAGTATAAATAAAAAGAAAGGGGATAGTGAACCTTAGGAGAAACAATGGGAGTAGACAAAAATTTCGTTGTTAAAAACGGCCTTGAGGTAAGCGAAAATTTAATCTATGCTGATGCGGACGCACAAAAAGTTGGCATAGGAACAACATCCCTAGAATATGCCCTAGAAGTCATAGGGGATGTATCATTTACTGGACAATTGCTCACTCCACCAGAAGTAAGTGCTGTTGGCTCTGTTTCTGGAATTGCGAGTGCTACATCTCCTCAATTTATAACTGGAATTAATACAAGTAGTTTTAGAGTATATGATTTAGTTGATGATGGTGTCGGTGGTATAATAGAAACTGGAACAAAGGTAGTTTCAATAGGGATCAATAATATACAAATTGATCCGTCGCATACTAGAACTTCCGGATCCGGATCAGTAAATTTAACTGTCACTAGATCTAAGTATTCCGGAAATAAAGATGACATTTTAGTTTCTGGTGGACCAGGAAGTTCTCCTGTATGGAAACCACTCACAAGACCAATTGTTTCTACATCATCAACTTCCTCTGTTAATTACCCAGTATTTGCATCTGGTGCTGGAACCACAGTTGTAAATATCAACACAAATAAATTATCTTTTAATCCATCTTCTGGTAACTTTGGTATAAACACATCAAATCCAAAAGTTACTTTGGATGTAGATGGTGATGCAATTTTTACTGGTGTTGTCACAGCAACTACTTTTAATGGAATCGCATCAACATCAATAAATGTAATCGGTGGCATTGGATCAGTAACACAATTAACTGTTTCTGGGATAGCCACAGTAGGATTTGTTTCGGCAACAAATGTATCGGTAGCACAAACTGTCATTGCAAATACAGTAGATGCACTTACATATTTTGGTAGCGGCCAAGCTTTATCTGGAATCGTCACACAAATTACTGCTGGTATAGGAGTTAGATTATCCCCCACAGAATTACCAGGAAAAGGTGTTGTAACTGTAGACTCATATTTCCCAATTGGAAAAACCATTTTCGTCACTCAAAATGGAAATGATTCGAACAGTGGACTTACAGAAAGTGATTCCAAGAGAACAATTAAAGCAGCAGCAGCTATCGCTTTCCCAGGAGACACTATAAAAGTATTTCCTGGTGTTTATGTAGAAGAAAATCCAATATACTTATCTAAAAGAGTTGCAGTGGAGGGCACAGAACTTCGAAATTGCGTAGTAACTCCAAAGTACACTGACAGAGACTTATTTTATGTAAATAATAGTTGTCATATTACAGATTTGAGCTTCATTGGACCAGAAATGACAAATGGAGCTTCTATTGTTACATTCCAACCTCTTGCCGGAGTTGCAACTGATAGATTTTTTGATGCTGCAAGAATGATTCGTTATAATTTAGATTTCATTGCTTCCGAAACAGTAGGATACTTGACAAGTACAGATTATAAGAGTCCAGCATTCGTAATTCCTACCGGAAACCCAACTGACTGTAGCGATGACATTAAAGATGTAATGAAATCTGTTATCCATGATATTACAAGAGGTGGAAATCTCAAGTGTGTTGGTGCTGGCAAATCTTATTTTAATGATTCTGGATCACTTCTTCATATCACCGGAATAGATACAAATGGATATAGTGTAAAAGAAGCCACAATTGAAGCCCTGAGATATTCTGCAGGCATTGCTCGTTCTTGTATCAATAATGTTTCCTGGACTGGAAATTATCAATCAAAATATAGTCAAGTCAAAGATCTTGCAATGCAACCAGACATTGCAACTGGTTCCAATGAAAATATTGGGTCTTGTTCAAATGTCGTTTCTGCAATTTATTCTTGTGTTGGTGTCGTAACCACAATATTACAACAAGGATTGTCAGTTCTTGGTGCCGGAATCAATACTACTTTCCCAGGAAACTCTGGTGTTGGAATTAGTTCCGTAATTGGCATTACGAGCGCAATATATGATCACATATCTGGTGAAACTACAATACTTGCTCCAACATTATCTGTTAAATCGGGAGATATTGTAGAAGTAAGAGATCTCGTTTTCAATTGCACTTCTGGAGGTTCGATTGGAACCCAAAAATATCCATCTGGTGCTTATGGTCATCAATTTGATGTTATATCAGTCAATAATAATGGTTCTTTTGTAATCAATACTGGAGTCTCCACTATCTCTCATAATTATGTTGGAGGTGGATTTGTAGTGAATCGCTCAATTAATGTCACGAATGCTTCTTATAGCAATGCAACTGGTATTACAACTATTACTGCTCCTGGTGCTATCGTAAAAGTTGGTCAATTTGTTAGACTCCACGATCTCAAATTTTCCTGTACTAGTGGTGCCGGAACAACTACCTTATATCCAACAGGAAATCTTGGATATGATTTCAAAGTCATTCAGGTGATAGGAACCGGAACTACTTTTGTCGTCAACACTGGGGTTTCTACAATTCCACATACTTATGTGAGTGGTGGCGTAGTATTTCCACCATATTCTCCAGGTGTTGGTCCAATTACTCAAGGTCCTTATATTAGAAACTGTACAAATTTTGTTCCTGGTAGTACTGGAATGAAAGTTGATGGATTTGATGCTGAACCAGGCGATCAAGATGACATTGGCGTAACTGGAACAATGAGTGTTGACTCTTATACTCAATACAATCAAGGTGGTATTGGAGTTTCAATTACCAATGGAGCATATGCTCAGTTGGTTTCTATCTTTACGATTTGTGATGATATTGCAATATATACAGCATCTGGTGGCCAGTGCGATATCACAAACTCCAACTCTTCATTTGGCACAAAAGGCTTAGTAAGTGATGGCGTCGGAGACAATAATACCAAGTCAATTTATCGTTATACTGGCATTGCAAACACCGATGCACAAGATAGTCAATCGATCATTGAAGTTTCTGGCATTGGAAATTTGAGACCATATGACGGCCAAACATTACATTTTGGTGAGCTATATTATACAGTACAAAGTATTTCAATTACTAATGGTGGTTCTGGATACACACAAGTACCATCGGTAATTATCGACTTTCCAAATGGACCCAATGGAATTCGTGCAGAAGCAACTGCAAATATCTCCAATGGTTCGGTGACTTCTATCGATATCATTAGTACTGGTTCTCAATATAGACTAATCGATTCTCCGTCAATTGCAATTGGTGGTCCAACTGGCGTAGGTGTAACCGCAACTGCACAACTGAATTTGAATCCAATTTATTATACAGTAGAATCAGCAACTTTACCTAATGCAGGAATATCTACAGTTACTCTTAATACAAATCTAAATAATACAGTAAGTATTGGAACTACTGTTTATTTAAATCGTTTGAGTCTCCAAATTGCATCATCTCATTCATTTGAATGGGTTGGTTCAGGAAACAACATTAATACCGCAAAACCTGCTCTTGGTGGAGTGACAATTCAAGAAAATGAAGTTATCAAATTAAATGGTGGTCAAGTTGTTTATACTAGTACAGATCAGGCAGGAAACTTTAGAATTGGCGACGATTTCACTGTAAATCAATTGACAGGAACGATTTCTGGTAGAGCGGCAGAACAAAATATTATAACTACAGTAACTCCACTCATCATTGCATTAGGTAAATAAAAATGGCAGCAGTAGCACTTAACAGTTTTAAAACAATTCGAAAAAATATATCAACAAGTAGTGTTGGTATATATACCTGTCCATCTGGTGTTTCTTCTATTATTATTTTGGCTCAGGTCACCAATTTGACAGCAGATACTACATCTCAGGTTACTGCAATACATTCTCGTCCAGGTGAAACTCCAATAGATTATAAGTTCGCAAATGGTGCGTATGTTCCCCCAAATGATAGTGTGAGTTTAGTTCCTGATGGTAGATTAGCACTAGAGACTAATGACATCATTAAAGTACAGGCGACTGGAAATGATGAATTGAACATTGTATTAAGTGTCCTCGAAACAGCAAAATAATAAGTAAATGGCTAAAATAATCTCAGGAAGAGTTAAAAAAACTCCACAATCAGGAATCACGAGTGATCGATACGAATTTCTAGGTTTGGAACAGGCCGAACCGGACCTAGGAGATCCTTTAATTGGTCCATCTTCTGTTACTGCAAAGCCATATACTGGAAATTTTAGTAATTTATACTTTGTTGCTTCTGATGGATCTGGAAATCGATATTGGACAAAACAGACCAATATTATTTCTGGTGGGGTATTAACTCCAGGTGCAATTACAGTTCGTGATGAAGGAGTTGTTGTTGGTTCAGTTAACCAAATCAATGATATAAATTTTGTTGGATCTGGTGTGACCATAACAAGCCCAGCTTCTTGGGTTGGAGCGGGTTCTAGTTCAGTAGATGTTCGAATAACAGTAACTGATGTTGGAGCAGCTGGCAATATTGGTAATATTCAGTATAAAGGTTCTAATGGATTTTTAGCTGGTGCCAATCAATTCACATACAATCCCACAAATAATAGAGTGGGAATACGATCTGAATCGCCAAGAGCAGCTTTAGATGTTAATGGCGATGTAAATATTTCTGGATTTGCCACAGTAGCAAATTTAAGATCTAATGGCGCAATAATTACTTCAGATTTAACTTCGTCTTCTTCTACATTTGATACGGTAATAGTAGATGATACATTAACTACTGATATTCTTGATGTCAGAGCAATAAGTATCGAATCTTCCTTTGGTGGCTCAGGTCAGTACATAAGAACTACTGGAACTAGAGTAGAATGGGGATCAGTTGACGATTTAATAGGTGCCCAAGGCTTTCAGGGGATACAGGGGTCTCAGGGAAGACAAGGTGCTCAAGGTGCTCAAGGATTTCAGGGGATAGAAAGTACAGTTCCTGGTCCACAAGGAGCACAGGGACTCCAAGGAGTTCAAGGATCACAGGGTGTTCAGGGATCACAAGGTGTCCAAGGGGCTCAGGGAAGACAGGGTGCTCCTGGTGAAGTTGGAAATTTAGGTCCACAAGGACTTCAAGGAGTACAAGGTGCTCAAGGTGTCCAGGGAGCTCAAGGTCGTCAAGGTTCTCAGGGATTCCAAGGAGAACAAGGATTCCAAGGAGAACAAGGATTCCAAGGAGTACAAGGAGTACAAGGAACGCAGGGAGCTCAAGGTTCTCAAGGTGTCCAAGGAGCCCAAGGTGTGCAAGGAGCCCAAGGGCTTCAGGGAGTACAAGGCATCCAGGGAGCTCAGGGGGTACAAGGAGCTCAGGGGCTCCAAGGAGTCCAAGGAGTTCAAGGCTCTCAGGGATTCCAAGGAGTTCAAGGTGCTCAAGGTATTCAAGGTAGTGCTGGAACATCAGTAACAATTATTGGTTCGGTAGCAGATGTAAATGTTAATCCACCTAATAATCCACAAACAACTTTAAATACTGCTTTTCCTGGAGCAATTGCCGGAAATTCGGTTATTGATGATGCAAGTGGAGATTTATGGGTATATGATGGAGCCACTTGGAACAATGTCGGTACAATAGTGGGTCCACAAGGACTTCAAGGTATTCAGGGAGCTCAAGGACGACAGGGAGCTCAAGGAATTGTGGGAGCTCAAGGTGCACAAGGCCACCAAGGTGCTCAGGGTGCTCAGGGTGCGGCAAGTACGGTACCAGGACCACAAGGTGCACAAGGTCGTCAAGGTGCTCAAGGTGCACCAAGTACAGTTCCAGGACCACAAGGCGCACAAGGAGCAATTGGAGCAGCAAGTACATTACCAGGACCACAAGGTGCTCAAGGTATACAAGGAGTTCAGGGGTCTCAGGGAAGACAAGGCTCTCAAGGTATACAAGGTGCCGAAGGACCACAAGGAGTCCAGGGAGAACAAGGAACTCAAGGAATTATTGGACAACAAGGAGAGCAGGGAGTTCAGGGAGTCCAGGGGGCTCAAGGAAGACAGGGTGCTCAAGGTGTACAGGGTGCCACTGGAACAACAGGTGGAATCGGTTCAACCGGAGCACAAGGACCACAAGGTGCTCAGGGAATTGCTGGAGCTCAGGGATCACAGGGATTCCAAGGAGAACAAGGTTCGCAAGGAAGACAGGGTGCTCAAGGCGTTCAGGGCGCAACTGGAACAGCAGGTGGGACCGGATTAACCGGAGCACAAGGCGCTCAAGGTGCTCAAGGCGTCCAGGGCGCAGCAAGTACAGTTCCAGGACCTCAAGGTGCTCAAGGTACACAAGGTCGCCAAGGTGCTCAAGGCGCTACTGGAGCATCAGGCGAAACTGGATCCGCTGGCCCACAGGGTGCACAAGGTATACAAGGCCCACAAGGTGCCCAAGGTGCCACTGGAGCTGCAAGTACAACCCCAGGACCACAAGGTGTTCAAGGTGCACAAGGTCGCCAAGGTGCTCAAGGAGCTACTGGAACAGCAGGTGGAACCGGATTAACCGGACCACAAGGAGCTCAAGGTGCTCAAGGTTCTACTGGTGCAGCAAGTACAATTCCAGGACCACAAGGAGCTCAAGGTGCACAAGGTCACCAAGGTGCTCAAGGTGCACCAAGTACAGTTCCAGGACCACAAGGAGCTCAAGGAGCTCAAGGTGCTCAAGGTGCCAGTGGTGCTGCCAGCTCAGTTCCAGGACCACAAGGTGCTCAGGGTGTCCAGGGAGCTCAAGGTCGCCAAGGTGCTCAAGGTGCACCAAGCACAGTTCCAGGACCACAAGGAGCTCAAGGTGCTCAAGGTTCTACTGGTGCAGCCAGTTCTGTTCCAGGACCACAAGGAGCTCAAGGAGCTCAAGGTCGTCAAGGTGCTCAAGGTGCACCAAGTACAGTTCCAGGACCACAAGGAGCTCAAGGTGCTCAAGGTATCACTGGAGCTGGAAGTTCAGTGCCAGGACCACAAGGAGCTCAAGGAGCTCAAGGTCGTCAAGGTGCTCAAGGTTTTACTGGCCCACAGGGAGTCCAAGGATCACAAGGTCTTGGCGTACAAGGCGTACAGGGTGCACAAGGAATAACAGGTCCACAGGGACTCCAGGGATTCCAAGGCCACCAAGGCGTTCAAGGTACTACTGGTGCCGCCAGCTCAGTTCCAGGACCACAAGGTGCTCAGGGTGTCCAGGGAGCTCAAGGTCGCCAAGGTGATCCAGGTGTAGCAAGTACAGTTCCTGGACCACAAGGTGCTCAAGGTCGCCAAGGTGCCCAAGGTGCTCAGGGACTACAAGGACCACAAGGTGCCACTGGACCTTCGACAGCAATCAATGCGACTGATGTAACAACAAATGCAACATTCTATCCAGTATTTGTTGCTGCTGCTGGTTCCAATCAAACTCCATCTGTAAGAACTGCAGCAACAGCATTTAGTTTCAACCCATCAACAGGGACACTAACTGTTACTGGAGATGTTAACTCTGGTTCTGATATAAGGCTCAAAGAAAATATTGCGACAATTAATAATGCACTTAATACCATTGAAAACCTTCGTGGTGTTAAGTTTAATTGGAGAGCAAGTGGAAAGCCATCTATCGGCGTAATTGCACAAGAGCTCGAAGAAATTCTCCCAGAACTTGTTGATGGAGACGAAAATAAAACCGTAAATTACAGCGGCATTATTGGTGTTCTTATTGAAGCGATAAAAGAACTTAATTATAAAATTGACAATAAATAAAAATAAAAGAATCAAATGTCAGTTCCGGTAGTAAACCTCACAATTGAAAAGGGCACTGATTTTGAGGCAGTATTTAATGTCACTAATTCTGATAGTAGTATTTTTTCTCTTACTAATTATGCAGCAGCTGCAAAAATAAGAAAACACTCAACATCAACATCCCCAAGATCGTTTTCTACTTCTATAACAATAGCAACAGGGGAAATTAAAATTTCTATGGATGCTGCAACTACTTCTCTTTTATCCGCAGGTAGAAATTATTACGATGTCATTATTACTCATAATATAAGTGGGAAAATTATTAAGGTCTTTGAAGGTTCGATAATCGTTTCGGAGACTATTTCTATATGAGCATAAAAGTAACAAAGACTAACAATACATTTTCAGTAAAATTAAATAATAACAATCAATTTAAAATTACTGCCCAATCTGGAGGAGTGCAAGTGCCTGCTAAATTTGAAGACTTAGAAGATTTTGATACTACTAATTTGAGTGATAATTATATCATTATGTATGATGCATCTACTCAAAAATATACACCAGTAAATCCAGATGATATATTACTAAAAGCAGTTACCGAAGCGTCTTCTCCTGGTATACCAACAGCATTTGTCGATCAGTTGGAAGTCGATCTTGAAAATAAAATTAATCTTGATGCAGGTACTTTTTAGTTTCGATAAATAATTACTAAAAAGCATAGAGTTAGGAATGGCATCACCAGTAATTCAGTTTAAAAGAGGTGCCTTCGCTAATCTGCCCGGTTTACAGGCAGGTGAACCAGCACTTACAACAGATACTTTTGAATTATATGTTGGCATTGACAGTACAACAAATAATAATAAGTTCTTTGGTTCACACCGTTATTGGACAAGAGAAAGTAGTTCAACTGGCAGTGCAGTAAATTTAGTCGAAGGAACTTCGAATGGATCAAATTATATTTCGTTAAAAGCACCAGATTCTCTTGGTAATACCATAACTTATACATTACCAGGAACTGATGGGACATCCAATCAAGTTCTTGCTACAAATGGATCTGGGACACTTTCATTTATTGATGCAATAGTAAATTTAAATCTTGCCGGAGATGATGGAACCGATACGGTCGATCTCTTAACAGATACTTTTTCTATTATTGGTACTGCCTCAGAAATCATAACTGCAGTAACAAACAATCAAGTTCAGATTGGCCTTCCAGATAATGTAGTCATTGGTGCTGCTCTTACTGTTACTACAGCACTTGATGTTAATGGTGGCGCAGACATTTCTGGTGGAGAAACAACTCTATCATCAGCTACTATTTCTGATTTGACTTCTGGTAGAATCGTTATTGCCGGAGCTTCCGGAGCACTTGAAGATAGTGGAAATCTTACTTTTGATGGCTCTACACTTACTGTTACCGGCGAAATTGTAGTTAATAGTGGAGTATCGACATTCAGTGGTCTAATCGATGTTAA